>Ga0214544_1000704_pt1:0-62500 | contig 64445 bp, 37 predicted proteins | sample CNSS3metaG_FD_160074 | JGI IMG/M metagenome (GOLD analysis project Ga0214544, IMG submission 160074) | Root nodule microbial communities from cowpea collected in UCLA plant growth center, Los Angeles, California, USA - CNSS3 | ecosystem: Host-associated > Plants > Roots > Nodule | place... | reverse complement strand
AAAATTTTGGCTGGTGAGTCAACAATTTATGGTTTATAGGTTAAAGATGCATACACACGATGGTTGTGGTGGACATCTGGGATATTGGGATAGAGTGAGAAAGATAAATAGATAATGTTGATGACATTTCTGCTATATGCATGTATGTGATGCTTGCAGGGGAGTGGTTGTGCCAATCACCATGTAGGTGTTTGCAATTAGCATCCTTGATTCAAATTTCGTTGATTTCTATTTTAAGCCTTTGTATGGATCACTTCATTTGTTGGTGTGGATTTGAGAGAAAAGGTTGAGTTTGGTTGACATAATTTATGATAATTTGGGGGGATTTGAGTGGAAAGGTTGAGTTTGGTTGACATATTGGTCCCCCAGGGTTGAGTTTCCTCACAAAGATGGTCAGAAAAAAGGGGAAAGTCATGTTGGCTGTGTAAAACTGTCACCATTACTTCACGTGGGCTTGGGCAGAAGAGAGGGGTCATTGGCATTTTTGTACCATGAGAATCCAGTGCAATTAAATACTGTGCATGTATATAACAGCCATATTATCATATGCACTCAAGCCTTTGTTTAGATGGTGTGATGGTAAGTGAGGGAGTGAGAAAATACAAAAGAAGAGAAATGAAAGGAGGGTGAGATTGTTTGGATTAAAAGAATTAGAGTGGAAAGAGAAAATAAATGAATGGCAAATTTTTGTTTGTTTGAGAAGATGAGAAAAGAAAGAAGGGTTGGAATTGTTATGTAATGGCTTTTATACTCCTGATTCATATAGGGATCTAACGTAATCAAATATGCGTGGTCATAATTGATTGTGGGCTTGTATTTACAAGAACGATTCTTACTCAAGGGTGCGAAATTGATTATGGACAAACCATAACTGATTATGCAATGTTGATCAATGTACAAATAATTTACTTCTCGGATGCCATTTTGAATATTAAAATATTATATGAACCAGGAGTATAAAAGTCATTACATAACAATTCCAATCCTTCTTTCTTTTCTCATCTTCTCAAACAAACAAAAATTTGCCATTCATTTATTTTCTCTTTCCACTCTAATTCTTTTAATCCAAACAATCTCACCCTCCTTTCATTTCTCTTCTTTTGTATTTTCTCACTCCCTCACTTACCATCACACCATCTAAACAAAGGCTTGAGTGCATATGATAATATGGCTGTTATATACATGCACAGTATTTAATTGCACTGGATTCTCATGGTACAGAATCCTGATGCTCTCAGCCAACTGTCATTGCACTGCATCAGGCCATCCGGGTGCTATAGGCCAAAATTGTGAAAAATGGCATCCAAAGTAGGCAAATTGCACTGCACTCCGTTGACTGTTTTTCTGTAGTGTTTGTGCATGCTTGGTAGTGGGTAAGAGAAGAGAGATGACCCAATTCACAACACTTATTCTAAATGACACTGTACCTACTTCAGTAACTTTTGTTTTATAGAGTTCCACAACAAATCGTGTTTGCATTGTCAGATGCTTCCAATTTGCTTAGTGTTAATGATCGATTACAAAGAACATTTTATTTATTCAAAATTTTTGTCCATTTTAGTACTGCTCTATATCTGCAATTTGTTTATATTGGAAAGTTGATGTGTCATTAGTTTTCTGACTGATGTTTCACATGGTTTTCTTACACTCGCTTTGTTGGTTTTTGCTGTTTCTTTCAACTGAACTGGATATAACGTGAACTTTGTCTTTGCAACGTACGTGTTTCTGTCTTTTTAAACATTTAAGTAATTTTACTAAATTACTGTACTCCTTACTTATCTGTCAGGTTTTCTTCTTTTTTCTCATGCACGCTTATATGGAGAAAGAAGAGATTAAAATGTTGAAACAAAAGCAAAGAGAATGCATGCAACCAAAAATGCAGAAAATGGATATTTAATTATCAGGTTTTATTATATACTTACTGTTAGAATCTTGTAGATATGTTAAAGTCAATCTAGTAACTCTTGGTATTAGGATCAATGAGTTTGATTCTATATTTATGTTATAAGCTAAAATAGATAGGGTAACTGAATATTTTGTAATCATGGTTTCTCTCCTATAGGCTCTAAACACACAAAATTCATCATATGCCTTCTTGGTTTCTCTGTTTTCAACATTTTAAAAGCCTAATAGAAAGGAATCTTAATCTCAATATACACTTCTTCTAAAGCTCCATAGAGAAAGACATTCTTCAAGTCTAACTAATGCAAGTCCCATTCAAAATTAGTAGCTAGTTCAAGAATAATTCGAACTGTATTCATCTTTGCTACATCAAAAAAAGTCTCCTCATAGCCAATTTCATAAGTTTGAGTGTACCCTTTGCAACCAATCTAGCTTTATACTTGTCACTGACCTATCTACCTTATGCTTAAGTGTAAATATCCATCTGCACACCCTAGGATCTTTTTGTCTCTTGGTTTGTCAATAATCTCTCATGTTGAGTTTCTTTCTAATGCATCAATCTCCTTTCTCATGGTTTGAGCCCAATGTTCACTTCTCATAACTTCTTGGATTGAGGTAGGTATTTCTATGGCAACAATAAAGCTTCAATATCTATTAGAAAGATTGTCACTGACATATTGAGAACTAGGATATTTAACATGCTATATTTTTTGTCCTTCTCAATACAATGAGTAAATTCTTAATAACACTTATCTCCTCTCCTCACTCTAACCTTCAAGGCTCTCCACTTCCGAGTTAGACAACTCTTCTTGCTTTGGAGTCAAAGTGGTTGTCTTTGATATTTTGTGACATAATTTGTCTTTTTCCTCGTTGTGGGCTGGTGCGATCCCTTTTGTGGTGGTTTCATCACTTGGATCTTAAGCATCCTACAAAAATAAATATGGTAATGACAGTAAGGAGAGATCTTTTTCTTCAAGTTCTTTCTCCTCTGAAGCATAGGACTTACAAAAAAGGACTTTATTTCATGAAAAGTGACATCCATGGTGATAAAGATACGACAACTCTCAAAATGATAACATTTTTATCATTTTTTATTACGAGGATTACCAATAAATACACATTTAAAAGCTCTAGTATTTAATTTTCTACGATTAGGAGTATGAGAGTGAACATAACTAGAACATCCAAAACACGACAAGGTAGATTTGACACTAAGGGAGTAAAGGGAACACATAAGATAGGTAACCTATTGATAATGTATGTGGCAGTTAATTCTTGGTGTTTACTTTTCATAATGTATGTCCATGTGATATGGATACAATCATCATTAGAAGTAACAAAACATTTTGTTCCAAAAATAAATTCTAAAACAGGTTTTCAAACATTAGAGTGTGTTGAGAATAAAGAAAATAGGGATTTGAGATTAATCTCCCTTGTGTATAAACCACACATAGGGTAATCTATTTATAGTAGAGAGAGATACAATTAAAAAGAGTAACTGAAAATAAATAGAGTAAATAGAAGATATTGTTTGATATTGTGATTAACAATATCTAACAATATCTTAATAATATCAAACAATATCTAACACTCCCCCTCAAGCTGGAGCATACAAATCGTATGTGCTAAGCTTGTTACAAATATAATCAATTCTAGACCCCCGTAAAGACTTAGTAAATATATCTGCTAACTGATCACTTGAGTTAACAAACTCAATCTTGATGTCTCCAGACATGACCTTTTCCCAAATGAAATGACAATCAATCTCAATGTGTTTGGTCCTCTCATGAAAGACAATATTAGAGCTAATATGAAGAGCAACCTGATTGTCACACACAAGTGTCATTTGAGTAACATATCCAAATTGTAACTCTTTAAGCAATTGTTTGAGCCAAACAAGTTCACAGGCAGCTGAGGCCATAGTTCTATATTCTGCTTCTACACTGGATCTTGCTACAACACTCTGTTTCTTACTTTTCTACGAGATCAAGTTACCACCAATGGAGACACAATACCCAGATGTAGATCTTTATCAGAAGGAGATCCTGTCCGATCAGCATCTGAATAGCAAACAACTCTTGTATGGTTATTAGAACCATATAACAATCCTTTTCCAGGAGATCTTTTAATATACTTCAAGATACGAATGACTGCATTCCAATGATCTTCACATGAGGAATTAAGAAATTGGCTTACCACAAAAAACGGTAAGATAATTCAATTTTTGAACCAATCTTCTATACTGCTCAGGATCAGATATAGGCTCCCCCTGATTTGGTAAAAGTTTAGTATTGAGATCCATGGGTGTATCAACAAACTTTGAACTCACCAACCCAATTTCCTCCAGAATATCCATGACATACTTTCTTTGAGATATAACAATACCATCATTGGACTGTGCCACCTTAATACCCAAGAAATATCTAAGTTTGCCAAGATCTTTGGTCTGAAAATGGTGATAGAGATGTTGTTTCAACTGAGAGATGTCATGGTTGTTACTCTCTGTAAGAACGATGCCATCAACATATACTATCAAGTAAACATATCCAACACTCGAGTGTTGATAAAAGACAGAATGATCTGCTTCACACCGAGTCATACCAAATTGCTGAACAACATTGCTAAACTTTCCAAACCAGGCCCTAGGAGATTTTTTTAGGCCATAAAGTGATTTGCGAAGACGACATACCATCCCAGAAGACTCCCCCTGAGCAACAAACCCAGGAGGTTGCTCCATATAGATTTCTTCTTGCAAGTCACCATTAAGGAAAGCATTTTTAACATCCAGTTGATAAAGAGACCATTGTTGAAGAGCAACCATGACGATAAATAAACGAACAGAAGCCATCTTTGCCACGGGAGAAAAAGTATTGCCATAATCCAACCCAAAAATTTGAGTATAACCTTTGGCCACAAGACGAGCTTTGAGGCGATCAATAGTACCATCAGATCCAACTTTGATAGCAAACACCCACCTGCAACCAACAACAGATTTTCCAGATGGTAACGGGACCAGTTCCCAAGTTCCACTGTTATGAAGAGCACTTAGTTCATCTGTCATGGCCTGACACCAACCAGGATAGGCTAAAGCTTCACGGACAGATTTTGGAATGGTCACAGAAGAAAGAGAGGAAAGACATGTATAAAAAGGTAATGACAATAGATGATAACTCAAAGCAATATAATGGGGAGAGAGATTACGGGTAGAACGCATACCTTTTCAGAGGGTAATGGGAATGTCAGACTCAGGTGTCAGAGTCGGAGGAGACAAAGTAGTTGGCACTTGAGTGGAGTCACACGGTGGTGGTTGTGATCAGTTTCGGCGACTATAAACTTGAAGAGGTGGTGGAGGAGAAGCTGACTGTGGAGCAGGAACCGATGGTGAAGAAGACACAGTAAGAGGGTCACAAACAATAGGAACCTTAAAGGTACTAGGAGAGTTGTTAGGATTGGATGGAGTTAGAGGTGAAGATTGACTCTTAAATAAAGGGAGAACTCATCAAAGGTGACATCTGCAGACACAAAATAACGGTTAAGAAAAGGAGAAAAACATTTATATCCTTTTTGTGATTGTGTAAACCCTAAGAAAACACACTTATGTGATCTAGGAGAAAGCTTGTCAAGACCAGGACTGAAATTATGAACAAAACATGTAGACCCGAAAACTCTTAGAGGGAAGGGATGAAGAGGGTTATGAGGGAATAAAATGGAATGAGGTATGTTATTCTTTAAAACCGAAGAAGGCATGCAATTAATGAGATAATAGGCAGTAAGAATAACATCACCCCAAAAATGTTCAGGAACCTCTCCATGAATTAAAAGAGTGCGAGTGGTTTCAATAAGATGTCTATTTTTATGTTCAGCTACACCATTTTGTTGAGGGATATAAGCACAAGAAGTTTGATGCAGAATACCGTGAGAAGCCATAAATTGTTTAAAAGAACGAGAAAGATATTCACGGTCATTATCGCTGCGGAAAACTCTAATAGAAACACCGAACTAAGTTTGAATTTCATTAAAAAAAGATTAAAAGATATGAAATAATTCCGAACGATGTTTCATTAAAAATAACCAAGTACATATGGAATAATCATCAATGAAAATAACAAAGTATTGAAAACCTAAAGTAGACTTAACGCGGCTAGGACCCCAAATGTTAGAGTGAACCAAGGCAAAAGGGGACGAAGCATCACGTGTGACACTACGAGGAAAGGAAGTACGACTATGCTTGCCTAATTGACATGACTCACACCAAATGAGATAACTTCGATAAGGCAGGGAAATGTTTAACAGTGCCAACACCATGAGATGAGACTCTAGAACCATCAGCCAGTGTAACAGAAGGTAAATGATTAGGAGAGGATAAAGAAGAAAACAAAGATTTGTTACCAGTAATATGATCAGTGACTCCCGAATCAAAAAACCCAAGGACCGGGAGAAGAAGATCGAGTCAAACCAACAAAAGATGTACCTGTGTGAGCGATAGATGCAGTGGAACTAGAAGACTCTTGATCCTTATACCATTTGAGAAATTTGTAGAACATAGCAGGTGTATCAGATGAAATAGAAGAAGGAGGATCCCCAGTAGACGAAGGTGGGGAAAGGTTGGTCTGAACAGCTGCAGTAGAGCGAGGAGAACGACCATGCAATGCATAACAACTGTCAATCTTGTGACCTGGCTTGCCACAATGTTCACACTCATGTAATGCATAACATTTGTCAATCTTGTGACCGAGCTTGCCACAATGTTCACACTTAGGACGCCCTTTGCCCTGTTTGCGAGGGCGAGTCCGGTCATCACGATGAGATGCCAACGCAGAAGAATCATCAACAGAAGTAGGTGTATCAGTGTTGGGTTGTTCTGGTACACGCAAAAGAGTAGAGCAGGTTGAAGTTAAGGTGGGGACAACCGGGGAACTCAAAATTTGATCATGAATATGTGAATATTTACCAGCAAGCCCATGTAATGCTCCGAGCATGAAAAACTTTGAGCGTTGTTCGATCTCCGTGGCAGGGTCGGGGGAAGGAGGCAATAACTATTGAATTCATGAAAAAGAGCATGAATTTTGCCCATATAATCAGTCATAGAGTCTTGATGTTTAGAGGAAATAATATTTGCAGATTTAGAACAGACGCCATAAAGACGTTAAGTATCATTGGTGTATAATAACTTGACATGCTCTCAGATTTGAGCACATATTTCGTAGGAACGAAAAAGTTGCTTTAACGAAGGATCAAGAGTACCCTTGAGAACCACACATAATTGAGCATCAATGGTTTCCCAACGGTCGTTCTCAGCAGGAGTGAGAGTAGGTGCTTTCGGGGCAAGATGATCAAGATACCTCTGACTCTTAAGCCATAATCGGACGTCTGATGACCATGTGGCATAATTAGGGCCAGTTAACTTGTCAATGGATAAGTGTACATTAACATAGTTAGTGTAGATGGACGAGTTAGACACACCAGAAGAGATTTCAGAATTGGAAGAGGCAGCGGAAGAAGCCATGGAGGAGGCATGGCTTCGAGGTTGCCGGTCGAAACTGGCACTCTGGCGGCGGCGGCGGTTCGGCGGCTCCGGTGGCGGCGGCAGCAGAGGCAGCGACAGCGAAAAAAAAAACTTAAGCTTTGGATACCATGTTGAGAAGAAAGAAAATAGGGGTTTGAGATTGATCTCCCTTGTGTATAAACCATACATAGGGTAATCTATTTATAATAGAGAGATGTACAATTAAAAAGAGTAACTGAAAATAAATAGAGTAAATAGAAGATATTGTTTGATATTATGATTAACAATATCTAACAATATCTTAATAATATCAAACAATATCTAACAGAGTGAATCAAGTCAAATAGAAAATTACTCTTTTTACTTGAGATGAGATAAGATGCACGGTGATGCTTTAACAATTGACAAATTGACAAATATCACATTTGAAAGACGAAACAAAACTCTTTAGAAAAGAAATGAGGGAACAAGGATTTTGTAAGGTTGAAGGAGGGATTTCCAATTCTTTATGTGTCTGATATTGTTTGTTGGTTTGACCTTTGTTTTTTTTTTTGGAATTTGAATTCCAACAGATACAACCTACGTTGCCCCTTAGCAATTAAAATCGACTTCCTTGTTGCAAGGTTTTGAAATACAATAAGGAGAGAAAAAGTTGTTGAACAATTTAAATGTTTTGTAAGCCTTGTATGGAAATATGCCTATTGGTTAGTAGTGGGACATAAAACATCTAAAGTTATATTCCCAGAGCCCCATATGGGTACACTATCACCATTTGCAATTGTTATGAGTTGTTCACAAGTCATTTGCAGCTTAAGAAAGTGAACCAAGTGATCAGTTGTTTCTGGATCAAGAATCCAAACATCCTGAGACAAGGGGTCAATAGTATATCTTACCTTACCTTTCATGGGTAAGGTATAGTATTCAGAGGACTTAATCATTTATTCGATCATTTTCTAAAAAAATCAAGTTTCTCTTTAAGAGCTTTTATCCTAGACATTGAAAAAAAGAAGATTTAGTTCTTATTGTAACAAATAGAACCTGTTTGGTGAAAGAACCAAATGAATTCAAATTTACTGAAATAGAAGTCAAATGAGACATCACCACCCCTTGGAGTGGGCTCATGAGGTCCCAATGACGTTGTATGTGGTCGCATTGAGTGGAGCACACCTTTTGGTCCTACCATGACGACCATGGCGAACAACAACAGTGGCAGCTATTAACGATACAGTGGAAACAGGACTTCAAAGATAGGGAGCTCTAATAACATTTTGAACTATATAAGAAAATAAAGGATTATTTTATTGATAACAATCACACACCAATTACATTTTTATCATTTCTTCTATTTGTAACAATAAAAACTTTTAAATTAAGGAAATAAAAATATAAGATATTTTTCCTAATTATTATGAAGACATTGAGAATATTTTTATTATAATAATCTGGTTTTTATAACAGTTTATTAACATATTCTCAAATTCTGGTGTCCCTTTTTCTCTAGCTGTATTGTTAACACTGGCACCCAGGAGAAGTCAGGGGTCAAAGGGGTAAAACTTGAGTTTCCTCTGTATTCTCTTTAGGGAGAAAATGGGGGAGGGGATTTTGTGATAATATTGATTGGTGGCATAACAACGTTTCATGTTTTCCAGGTTGATTTACTTAAGGTCTAAAGTCAGATAAAGTGGATGTCACTTTACTCCCAGAAGAGTTGGATGACATGGAAAATGTTTACCCACAAAGTATGAATTCTAATTTTGAAAACACATGTCGCCCCCAAAGAAATCATGGGTCTCATTTCTTATCTCTGCTGGAACTGTTCCGGGTATGAAAAAGCGAGGGAGGAAGAGAAGTTATGAAGCCCGAGGATTTCAGCGACGTGGTTGCATTGCAGAGCTATGTCGCATTTGATTATATCATACAGACCTACCCATATTGTGATTATTATTATTAACTTAGGCCTTGATTTTTATATTTAATTATGTAACCAACTGGTGCAGAATGAGAATAGGACTAGAAGAGAAAGATGGAAGAAAAGAAGGGAAAGTCCAGGAAGGACATTAAGTTCTAAAGTTGGTGTGACATCTTTTTTCTCTTGCAGAAAAAAAATGGGGGACCTGGATGTTACACATTCATCAAATTGTCATTTTCCGTTTAGCGAGGATTAGTTGTTAACTGTGTTGTATGGTACTTCTATCACATGTAATTGTCAGCAAAAGTAGCTTTCATTGTATAAGTTAGGAATTTATATATCGTATACTTAACACCTTATGCAGCGCTGATGCTTTATTTGGAAACACAATTGCAATTAATCATTATTAAGGTTGGTTGGTATTCCGTTTACGAGGCTGATAGTTCTTAGTATGACATCGATGCCTGATAGTGCAAACAGGATAGTGAAAGTATACTGACTTGATATTCTGAATCCCTTGTTTCTATTTATCTATCCAAAATTGAAACTAAAGCTTCTTTTGTTGGTCAGTGTTTTATTTTTTTGGGTGATGTTGGGAATTGTTGATAGGGATTGCTGTGGGTTTATGGTGGATGCAGGTAGTCTTATGAGATAGTGTCTTTTTTGCCATTACATTTGCCTCTTATTCTTATTTTTGCAGAGTATTATTTATATCTAGTCTCATCTGCTACTCGAATGATGAACAAAGGTAAATGATGGCGTAGACCTATTTTCCCTTAATAATTCTTAAAATTAATGTTTTCTTTACAAAAAGTTTATCTAATTGTTTTTATTGAAAAGAGATTGAGTTTTCCTTAACTGCATAGCCTTGCTACTTTTATCACTTTTTTCAGTCGAAGGTTTTGCTCACATTTGACTCCTAAATTGAGGGAAAGGTATGTCAGAAGATAAACTAGTGCTAGATTAAAAAGTTAACGAAATATTTATGTCCACACATGCATGCTTTGTTCTTAAATATGCATGCATTATATTATTATGATTTTTATCATTAATTTTTAATTAACAACTATATATGGTAAAGTGCGTCTATTGAGTTTAAAACAGTTAAATATTCACAGTTGCCATAAACTTGCCTATGGAGCCAGTGTATTCAGTTAATTAGGAAGAGAAGTTTGATTCCCAGTTATAAATAAGTGTGATTCTATTTCAAACCAAGTCAGGTGAGATACAGTACACTACATCTATAAATAATAATGTCACTAACAGCCATTTTTTTACTATTATCATTGTCAATTTAAACTTGGATCTATTTGCACAGTGATTCAAGTTGACGTAAATGGCAAGTGTTGTGTTGTGTTGTGCTGTGCAATAACCGTTACTGAAATAAAGTAGTGGTTTGATCATGCAGAATGATTCCCCACCCACTGATAATATGAAAACAGGGATGCCCTTTGGCCTTTGGGGCAGACCAAACAATATAAGAATTCTTAATCTTTGGTTACTATTTAGGTACTGACACATGATAATACTAAAATTGTTCCATTTAGATTGTTTAAGGCACTTAGAAATTATTGGAAGCCGTCCAATCTAGGAGTGACTTATGCATGCCATTATTCTTGTGGCAACAGAGGTTGGCTCCACTGTGAGTCAAATCTGTTACTTCTTCCCTACTCAGTTCCCTACGTGTAGAAACTATGTACCTATCCTATCATATTCTTGTCCCACCGCCATCACCGCCTATGCCTATCAAAATTTCAAATGGAGGGTTCCCATTGGTTTTGGCTTTTGAGAATGTAAATGGATGCATGTTACATGCAACTATATTCGTGCCTGTTTGACACATGACAACTACTTTTCATTTGGCAACAAAATGTTCAATCTAAAGGTCAGAAATGGGAAGCCATTCGTCATGGCTTCGTGTCCTAATTTTCTATATCTAGTCCCACTTCTTTGATGGCTTTTCCCCACCATATATGGTACGTATCAAATGGAAGATTCCACCACTTGCTGCAGGTATCTTTCTCATGCTTTTGTGACATGTCATTATTGTTTAAGTTTAAAATTTACTTCTTAACATAGTATTTGAACCTGATTAGAATATATTTAAGCAAAATTTGTTGTTTGTTTAACTTGTTATGTCACTAACCATTAATATTTAGTCTCACTTTAAATATGTATGTACCCTGGAATGAAATGATATATAAAGATTTTCCATCGATCAAAAGACAAATTTATAATATATAATTAGGTGCAATTTTCATTTTACAAATTAATTTTGTAAAATTGAGTTAAACTTAAAATTTTATTACATTAAAAATTAACGATTAACATGCATGTCTCCCCTCATGTCTACGTCTCAGTGCTGCACAATTAGGTGGAGGGTCCTTTCTGAGTTACCTATTTTAACAATCAACACATTATGGGGATTACACTGAAAATCTCACACACCAAAAATTTGGAATTTCACAAAACAAAACCAATCAGATAAACTATAAGAGGAAACATCCCCATCACATCACAAAGGGTGCGACTTCAGGTTCCTTAAGGTTTACATGTCCAATTTTTATATAAATATGCAGAGAACGACCTGATGTGATTGCTTTTATTAATTTTTACAAATCATTTAATTTTACAATCGAGTGTTAAAAAGATGTGGATGTGAATCTTGGCTCTCAAGCTATAACCCTTCTTAAAAAAATAAAATTTGGAGACAACAAGGTGAGTGGAGAGTATACCTGTAAAGGAAGTTTGTGTCTAAGTAAAAATATTGATGTTAGATGATGTTGTTGCTTGGGGTCAACTCCATTTATACTTGAGAACCAAGAATGATTTGGATATGCATCATAAAAGAAAGTTATCTCTTTGATGAGATAATGAAGATTCTTTGAAGAATTTTCCACATAACGATTCATAACACAAACTATACTTTTGTTGTAACTATTGATTTGAGATTTATTCAAAGTTTAGTGTGGATACAATGTAATACAGTACTTGTCAGATAATTAATATCAAAAATACAACAGCAATATTTGAATGTAAATTAATAGAAGTTTATATAATGATATATCTATATATATATATATATATATATATATATATATATATATATATATATATATATATATATTACTAGGTTTTCACATTATTATTCAATGATGTATTAATACAAAAATAAAAGGTTAAAGTTTTTAAAACTGTTGTTTAAAATATGTTTTAGTACTGTAAGAATTTACAATTAATAGTACTTTTAAATTGGTTCTACGACATAATTTTTGTTAAAGAATATAGCCAACAACTTTAATGAAGTTTTATCGTAGTTTTTTCATTCAAAAACATGAAGTTTTACTTAAAAAATTGAATTTAATACTATTCAAACCAACAACTTATTGATTGATAATAAAAATGATGATGATAATTTGAACATTTGCATTATCCATTTTAAAATTTTATATGTATTCGCAACTTTGCTTTTAATGTCCCACAATTAATAGTAGAAAGAGTCATAGAAGATTGCTATTTAGAGGTTGGTTCTTATTGAAAATATTTAAATTATAATACTTCCTTTTTCAAATTATATTAATATTTCACTCCTATACTTCTTTATTCGTTCAGATAAGAATACAGGAGAAATATTATTTGAAAGGTATTTTCCATACTTATTCATTCCTTTTTTTTTTTTGTCCAAATGAATCCCTCTTTCATTTCTCTTAAAATAATTTTTTTGAAAGTGTTAAAATTAGATAGATTTTGCAATTGATATATTAATATTTTAGAAAAAAAAATATACTTGTAAATAAAACATGAAAGTAGTACAATTTAAACATTTTTTAAGAAAAGAAATGATTATTATGATTTAAACAATACTAGTGAGAAACCTCATACTCAACTCACAAGTCATTTCCTTATTATAGAACCTATTTTATTGGTAATTATTAAATAGAGTCCCTATCATTTTCTAAATTGTTTATTCAGTAGAAATGTTGTAATATGTGAGTGTGGCACTTTTTTTATGATGTGATATCAATTCGAATTGACACACGACAACCCCTTGCCTACAGTTGAATAGAATACACAATTTCTGCCTTAGCAATCACAATTTTCGGAATAAACGTGGCTATTTCTCATTAAACAATTTCACGAATTTCTTTTATGGATTGCTATAAAATTTTAATTAATAAATGAAAATAAGTGTTTATGAATATATCATTTATTCTAATATTTAATTATATTCTGTTTTTAATAAATTAAATTAAAATTTCGTATTAAAATGCTAGCATATATGAGAAACTCTAAATTTTCTCAAAATTCAACACATAACTCGCTGATTCTCACAAGCACACTGCAACAGATCTGAATATGTTACTTCTACAAGACGATGATAAAGTTTTGGTTTTCACTAATTGATTATGTTAAATTTGATATTTAAGTAAGATATAATTCTATTTATCAAATTATACAAAGCTAAATTATGATGTTTTCAATCCGATTGATTATATATATTCCTATAAAAACATTTCATTTTGCTATCAGAAAATTTTCAAAGAAATAAGCACACGTTATGATTTTCAAGTGGGTTGTTTGTTTTGGTTTTCCTTATTCCACTTTTTCCACGGAAAACCTGTTCTAAGAACACATACGATGTTCTACCTTAAAAAAAAATAAAAATGAGAGAGAATAACATCATTTCCACATGGTTGGAAACCTAGGAATTGCTGAAGAAATGTTTTAAAATGAAAGAGTTGATGAGACGAAAGTGTGTTGAACAATAAACAATGGGTGCAGCTGAGAAACTACCTACACATTAAGCAACACATTGATGAAGTGAGCAAAGAAAAGTAAAAGGGAATGTCAAAAACTTGGTGATGTGGGTCATAATCGAAGGGATAAAGAAAACCAAAAATAAACATCACAATCTTTGTTCCAAGCTGGATTAAGCATGGTGGCCCAGTTTTGGCCAGTGATTGAGGTCCATGTGTGGTGGTCATTGTGACCAAAATTATTCCTTGAATTAACCTAAGCAATGCCAAATGACTAAGAAACAATTGATTTGAGTTATTTTAATGATGAAAGTAGAAGAAGCATGTGGTGGGTTGGGTCCAGCAGAGTTCAATTGTTTTAAGAGGGTAATGAGTGAGAGTGAGTTTTTTATGTAAAGTAGTTTGATGGACATAAGTGGATTCTTAGTTGGACATAATAGACTCTTCCCTCACTCCATTCTTCAATTTCAATTTGGATTAAATTAATGCATTCTGTCTTTTTCAAACTTCTTCAACAAACATTCTTTCTTTTGTCCTCTTCAACCTTCCATCTTCATTCTTCAATATCATATCTAAAACTTTAAATCACTCGAAACAATCGAAAATTATTTGGATCTCAATCAAACAAGTTTTTAAAAGTAAAATTAAAAAAAATCAAATTAGAAGAACAAATATATAAAGTTAGAAAGCAAAATAATTTTTTTACAAATATTTAATAATAATTTTAACGAAATCAGAAAATACACTTATTGACGTTCAACTACGTGTAAGTCCGTCGATACATCCACAACTAATCAACCGACCAACATCCATTTCCATGGACATTCCTCTCTCTTTATCAAGTTTAATCAATTGTTTTTCTATTCACACCCTAATCGTGGCTTAATTATATGTCTGCATGTGACTTTTGTGTTATTCAAATCCTAATCCTTCTTAATGAACAAATCATGTTCTGCTATTTCTCTTCAATTTTCTCATCACTGTCACCTATTCCGGATTATGATTTTATTTGTTTAATCACCTTCTTTTTTTGTTAAATGTATTTGGTTTGAAATAAAAAAAACTAGTCAAATTTGTAGAAACTTAATTTGGGAGATGCAATGGAGGATTTCAATAATTTGAAATAAGAATACCAGTTTGTAGGCCATCAATAAATAGCAAATTCACTAAGAAAGCTAACTACTGTGAGATTTTATTCGAATCGCAATAGTTAAGAGATATAGAAAAATAAGATGCAAAACTTGAAACTAGCAAAGACTAGGTTTATCAAACTATCTTCTTCTTTTTTTAATTTAAAAGGAAAATTCTTGTCACAATATTTTTAACAACTTTGATCTTTCCTTTAATATTGTGTAGAATATTTTACAATATTAGACATCGTATGTGGATTATGGATGATAACGGATCATGTCAGATTGGTTTACCTGCTACGTTTCGTCTAAGAAAATTTATCTCGTTAATTATTTGTTAGATATATGTGTAATGATAGACTTAAGAGATGAAAATAATATATAAATCCTATATAATTTTATTACATTAAGAAAATGCAATATTGTTATATATAGACACCCAAAAGGTGAGTTAACATAACAGAATCATAATAAAGTGTCGAAAAAATAGATTCTAAAATATCTTATTATTACCCGATCAAAACATAAATGTAGATGCATATACAATAAAGAAAACTATAAGGTATATACTATATAATTGTCCCTCGCAAACTCAAGGGTACTTAAAAGAGTCGATAACATTGACTTTCTTACATAGAATAGAAAACTGGGCTTGGAAGAGTGGTTTTGTAAGAATTTCAACAAACTTGATCAACATACACGAAACTAAGTAAGGAGTTATTGAACAGTTTTTCACACGAATAAAGAAAATATCAAGTGGATAAATGTCTAGAATGCATAAATCTTCATATGATTTTGACACTTATTATGCATGAATTGTTCATATTTTAGAAGTAAACAACCCTTTTTAGCTTAAAATATAAGGTATGGAGAATTAGAATTAATGATATTTTTGATGAGTTTTAGTGATTTTTGGAGGAAAATGACAATGGTGTAGCTGAGCCACAAATATTGGCGTTGAACACTTAAAGCGACCAAAAAATAATATGAATTTTGACCATACAACTGAGTGGCACATAATGGTGTTGAGTCACACAAGGAAACCCCTTGCATAAGGCAACCCGAAGCACCAAAAAAGGGGTTAAGCTACTAAGGAAACTCTACAAAGAAGGAAAACTCAAGTGTTTATCACCATATAACAGAGCTCTAAGTTGAAAGAAAATCGCCATGGGAGAAAACCCTTATTGTTGAGCACCACAGAATGAAGTTGAGCATCACCCAAAATTATCAATAAATATAGGGTCTTGCCTCTTGTTTTAGCATCTCGTTCATAACTTCTTTAGGCTCTCTCTCTCTCTCTCTCTCTCTCTCTCTCTCTCTCTCTCTCTCTCTCTCCTGTGTAACAAATTAGAATATCTTAGTTAGAGGCACAAGAGAGGAATAGTTGAACTCTCATGTGTTGAGGTTGAATGTAATTGATTCTAATTCTTTGTACTACTACATCTTTCACATTTATGTATGCTTTTGTTCAACTCTGTGGTTTGGTTTATGTTTATTGCTTGGATGAATTAACAAATCATCTTATTTCACTAGTTTGGATTGAATTGGAAGACTAGTCTTAACCCGTGATCCAATCAAACCATCTCATTCTTGTTAGAGGCTTTTACATGATCTAAAGGGTAGGTTGGATATAAAGTCTTGCACTTAAGGCAAGAATATTCATTCAACTTGGAGTGGAGGAATCACATTGTCTGAAGTTTTAAGGTTTTAGGTTGTAGGAATGGGCCTAAATCTACCTTAGAGTACTTTCACAACAATGAATTAATGACATACTAAATATAAAGGATAAGTAGTAGTACAATAGAAGAAGAGGATATACAATCTAACCTCAACACATATTTATCATTATATTCCTTAACTCTATTAGCTTTGTTTTTATAATTTTCACAATCAACTCACATTGTTTTACTGAATCTAATGCTTACTAAATATTGCATAATCTTAACAAATCCTTGTAGATATGATAACTCTCATTCAGTTGTACTACAACTGACTTGGTGCACTTGCCAATAAGTCATACAGTTGAATAATTATTTTAAAACTTGAAATTGTGTGATATTAGGGCTTTTGAGACTTAAGCCCGAATGGGTATAAAAATCTCAGCTAAAGTTTCTCTAGGGCTTTTGGGGCTTGACCCTGAATGGGCATACAAATCTCAACTAAAGTCCCCCCAATCACTAGTTCCATATGATTTTTTCTGTATCAAAGAATTGGTTTATGGCTTAAGGCAACAACACTTTGATTATCACAATAGATAATTTGTGTAGAACAAATGTCTCAAAATTTATTTATTGAAGAGATATTACAATGTCTCAAAACATTTTGTAAAAGAATAGAGGAAGGATGGCCTAATCTATGGTGCCACAAAGAATATAAAGTAATGGTTGGAGATGATGTAAGAGTGGATGATGATGATCGGTGAGTGCTGGTATTAATAGTGAAAGAGTGTTAAGACAGATGACAGTGAGAGAGTCTGGGTGAAGGATGCACCAAAAGAGAAGGAAACTAGCATAACCCATTTAGACTAAGATATCTTGTAAGAAGAACAGAGTGATCAACTTGTGAATTGACAAAACAAATATAAGAATGAAATTCAAAATAGACATGATTATCTTGTGCAAATTTGCTAGCAATAACAAGATTTTTATTTATGGGACGTGTAAAAGATTTTTCAGATAAAGGGTGACATGAGGTAAGTGTGTGAGGAAAAAGTGGCAAAACCAAAAATGTGTACGAGCAAACCTTGTCCATTCCCTAGAAAAACATTGGCATCTGTTGGAGTAGAGATTGCTTCCATGAGATTGTTAGGGATCAGAAGTAATATGATGTGAAGCTTATGAATAATGACCCAATTTTGAGATTGTTGAGTAAAAGGAGATGGATTGGCAAGAACAGGAGGTGAAGAATTTGAATTTTTTGCCATATAATATTGTGGTTGACCTTGAGGGTGTGAAGGTTGCGATTGGAACAACGATTGAGAGATCATGTTTGTATTGTAATATGGTGTAAGGGGAGGTCGTAAATGAGTGGCATAAAGTTTACCAGTATAATTTGGATCAAAGTGATGATAGTAGTATGATGCAATATGGCCATATTTATTGCAAACTTCACAATGAGTAGAATTGTATCCATTACGACCATCATGATGACCTCAATTGCCTCTACCACAATGAACATAGCCACCACGATAAAAAGGATGAGGAGATATGCAACGACCTCAATTGAAGGATCTCCTTTCTTCTTATTGCGTGGTTTAGTTTGCAACTTCCTCACATTAGCTTTAGTTTGGGAGTGGAAATGTGAATGAATCATTTCCCATAGTTGGAAGGAGTTCTTGCAGCCAATAACAAGGTCAAGGAATAACATAGAGATAGATGATTGCAACCATGTCAAAAGAAGTTAATCATGTGTTTCCCAAACAGTGTATTCAGGATTCTCTTTGCCTAGATTACAACCAAATAGGGAAAGATACTACGAAAGGGATTACAACCCTAAACCCTAAACCCTAAATCCCAAACACAAAATGTTGAAGGCGATATGCCTTGATAATAATTTTAAAAACAAATCTTTAAAACATAAATTTTAAAAAAATTAATTTTAAATCATAATCCAAATCAAGAGTAACATTGAAATTAATATATGATATAAAATAATATATTTTACATTAGTTGTTGACTATGATTAATAAAGGTTAAATATGTTTTTAGTCTCTCAACTTTGGTGCAAATTAGAATTTATCCATGTCCGAAACTTTGATACATTTTGGTTCTCAAACTTTAAAAATAAATGGATATAGTACATTTAACCTAATTACGTTAAATGTTTTGATGTGTAAAACATGTTTCATGATAGCATTTGAGTTGTTTACCTCGTTTGACACATGTCCGCTTCAATGTTAGTTTGAAAACGCGTTTGACACATAAAAAAATTAATATAATTATGTTAAAATGACTATATTCATTTATGTTTAACGTTTAATAATAAAAATGTATCAAAGTTTCGAACATAAATAAATTTTAATGTCACATCAAAGTTCAGGAACTACAAACATATTTAACTTTTAATATAAAATATAACACATTTTACATCAATTTGTAAAGTAATTAAAATAAATTACACCACATATATATATTATTTATAATTATAATAGATTTAGAAAGGACGTCATTATACATCGATTATTGTTATATTTAATATGTAGTCAAAATCACAAGATATATTATAGAACTATACGATTTTACAAGTGATGTATAATTTTGAGTTTTGAATTCATTCAAGATCACGTTAGAGTAAAATCGTCAAAATTGTGGAATCGTGGACTTTAATGCATTACTTTATTCAAATGTTAGTGTTGCATTGCATTCTAGCACCAATAACAAGTTATACTCTCTAAATTCAATATTTAAATTAAGTTCAAAACCAATAACTATATCATTACCACTTCAATAAATCTCATACTTAAGGCATATGATTCACACATATTTTAACTTTCACATGTTATCAATTCATCATTTTTATTATTAATTCTCCTTATTCGGGTTGAAACGTACTATTATCCAAAAAAAAAAGCTCTTTCACAATCTTTTAATCAACTCTATCAACCTAAGTAAACCTCCAAAAGTTCAATCATATACTGTGCATTTTCTCTTATTAATATATGTTCAAGAAAAGAATAAGAAGATTATTAAAACTTATATAGGACAAAAATAAACTTTGATCGATCCAATATAATGTTAACTCCTTAAGCTTCACCAGACATCATCTAGCATAGACAATTAGAACTTTGTTGGTATTCAAGAGAATGCAAAGATAAAAGATGTTTATAAACTAAAAATTTAATATCAAATTTTTATTTATAAACTTTATTTTTTATTCACTTTAAAATCTATTATTAATTAAGATCTTACATATTTTCATGAAATTGAATGTATTTATATACTCAATGTGGGAAAAAAATTATCTCTATTATTAGTAATGCTATTAAATATAACCACACTCCATCTATAATTGAAATTTATAAAAAGAAATAGCAATTTGTATTATTCTTGATAAAGTAATAAATAATGTTTTTATATTTCTAATTAACCATATCATTTTTATTGTAATCTATTTTTTCCATTTAGTTTTCTCTTTCCTATTTTTTCTTTCATCTATGCTTACCATTTGTAAGTGATTTCAGCATATTCATGGACTTAGAAAAGCAAAAGATAATGCAAAATTATGAAAATGATGAAATTGACAAATGCGAAAGTGTACTTACGTCACATACATCCATTTCTAATTCAGATAAGTCGGCCAGTACTAAAGCTATTAATGAAAATATATTATACACTATCTGAAATTTTTCTTTTACATTAAAAATTTAATACTAGACTTATTATTTGTGTGTTGGTTAGGTAGAATGTTGGACAATTATATATTTATATATAAAAAGTATCTTGTGTTGTTGGAGATACATTATTATAATATATATGGAATTATTATGATAGAAAAGGCTATCCAATTAATTCAAAAATCAGTTAAAGGTTAATTAAAATATAAATAAATATTTCTTAAGGAATTTATAAAATCAAAATTTTATATTTATAAGATATCCAGCTTACATATTATTTTAGAATATACTAATATAGATTATATATAATAAACAAAGTTACATAACATACACATTTCAGAAGACAATTATATTTAAGACATTTTGGTAGCATATAGTTTTTAACCTGGTATTAAAAAAATATGGCAAATAATTACTAACGATGTTCAAAAAGGTAAACAAAGAAAAAAAAATCATTTGTTTTCTTTCTTTATTTAATTAATGCACCAGGTATTGGAAAATAAAAATTGAACGAAGAATTAGAGAAAAATTGAAAATTATATATTTTTTATGGAAAGAATATAGTTATTCTTACGGATATAATTGAAAAAAAAATTTATTACGAAACTAATGAGAAAAATATGAATATAATATATTAAAGATTAATTGATTTATCATGAATGGTAACTTGAAACTCACATTTGTTGCAGTTGCTGTCATGCTGTGAAAATCAAATTCGTCTCTGCAACACTTTGCTGATTCTTTGACTAAATTAAACTGCCGACTGCTATTTAATATTTGATCCACTGCACCTGAATTTGTGTTCAAACCTTCAAAATTGACAACACCTACCTATTCAAAAACTTCATATTCCACAACATTTTACACCATATATTTAGGCACATGTGTCTGTTACAAACCAGAAACTATCAAAGGTTTGTATTGTATCAGTTAATTTTAATCAAGAAATATACAGTACAATTTTGTCTCATGAAGATATATAATTTATTTCTTAGATTATTTATTATTAATATGTTATTGAGTATAAAAGAATGGGATGATAATAATAATAATAATAATATAAGTAGGGTGATGGTTGAAGAATCCTCCTTTTGAAGAGTTGGAATTATTTGACTGAGTGGTTGTGAATGTTGTGATTTGTCTGACCATAAAACCCTGTTCTCTGTTCTGGTTGCTTCATTTAAATAATTGTTCCAACTTCAATTATCCTATCACTATAACATCCAATCCAATGTGTGAATTTCTGTGAGGACCACAACCCTTTTCTTTTGTGCTCTCTACCCAACATATTATGGGTGCACAAACCAACACCCACATATCCATACACATGAAATCAAACTCACCACGTGCATGCAACTCATACATGCTCATTCCCAACCCAACTTCCACTGCTGCATCTTCAACAAGATTCAACATCCTTAACAAATATCACATTAAAAGATAATATAATTGTTTCATCTTATGTATAAGAAGTTAATTTTAAATCTAACTCAATCTCGTAAAATCGATCGTAACCCATGTGTAACTTCCAAGAAGATATGCTGTTTGACAACTGTTGTTAACCTTAGAAAGAATCTTTGGACGCATTGGCCCCATTGGTCCCACGCTGAGCGCCACCCCCTTTGCCTCTAATCACAATCCATTACCAAAACAAATTTAGCCCATGGACCGTAGTCTACTTCTCTTTTTTTTTTCTTTGCCAACTTTGTATTTCCATTGAATTAAATTATTATACCATCGTCATGCACATCTACGTTCATTTCAGAACACAACACCACACTGCCAACGGCCTATAACTCTCCACGTGTCAACCACCCACCTTCACCTTAAGCCTTAAGCACTTCTCTCTCTTTCCCATTCTATAATAGTAGCAACTCCGAACAAAGAAAACTCAGCTCGTAGGTTATTACCAAAGACTGCATTCAATTTTATAGGATTGCCTCGTCCACAACTACCCCCACAACACAGTAATCAAACCCTTCACCACACACAACCTTCAACTCATTTTTAATAACATTCATCATAAATACCCATTAGATATAGACATCTCATAAAAGACATGCTCACTTCTTCTTATCACCTTCATAGGCCTTTCTTCATTCCAGTAAACACAACTTCCTTCTTCCTCCACCATCTCATCTTCTTCTTCTTCTTCTTCTTTTGGATTCTTCTCTCACGGTTCCATAGATCTTAGTGCTTTCAAGGGGTGACTTTAAGCCATGGGTTTGAGTTCTAAGCAGGTTTCTAGCAGTGGACTTGATTGGAAGCAAACCTTGTTGGAGGCTCAGGACTTGGAACTCCCAAAGCCTAATCTGATGAGAAAACAACAACAGCAACAACAGCAGCAGCATCAGCAAACTCAGCCTTCAGAGTCTTTGAAGTGCCCAAGATGTGACTCTACCAACACCAAGTTTTGTTACTACAACAACTACAACAAGTCTCAGCCTCGCCATTTCTGCAGGGCTTGCAAGAGGCACTGGACTAAAGGTGGAACTTTACGAAATGTTCCGGTAGGTGGTGGAAGGAAGAACAAGAGGGTCAAAAAACCAAACACTCCCACACCATCTTCCACCACCGCCACTACCACCCCGACAACAGCCAGCCCTTCTACTTGCACTGCCACCGTCACAACCTCAATTGGCAAAATGGATGCTATGCTGGGTGGTGGCCACATGACAATTCAAACTCCTCTTGCAGATGATCACAAAAACATGGCTTCCTCTCTCTACCAAGCTCTAATTCGCCCACCACCTTTGCTGCTACAACAGAATCTGATGAACGCGAGAGACTTAGACGGCAAAGATTTTGGTATTGGTATAGGTAACAATGGTATCTTCCCGAGTTCAACTTTGCCTCTTCCTCATCAAAGCCAAAGCCTACTCTTCCCTTTCTCAACCTCAAGCAGCTCTTTTGACACCAACCCTTGTTCGGTGTCAACCTCTCTGAGATCATCCAATGTTTATAACTATGGGGAGGAGTTCAAAGCAGCGGAAGAACCGACCATCAACAGTACTGCTATAGCGCCTGGCACAGGTGGCGCTAACACACAGCCATGGGAGATAGCAGCAACAAGTGGTGTTGGCTTGGGAACTTCAAACTATTGGAATTGGGAGGACTTTGATTCATTGGTCTCAACTGATCTAAAAGATCCCTGGGATGATTCTGACATCAAACCCTGAGACCAAACAATAAACAACACATGGTACTGGTAGTGTCCATAGATTAGTTATTTAATTAAATTGGGGTGTTTTTTGTTTCATACAGGTTAGTAAGTGGTCTTGTTTTTTTCAGATGAGGCATATTCTGTGCTGGTGTTTCTTTCTGCACCTGTAATTCTTTCAAACAGAAGTATTTGGAGCTGTCATGTTTTAGTTTCAGCTTCAGCTTCAAGCAAAGGGTTCAAAATTCCTGATTAGTTGTAACCCACTCTGTTTGCCTCTTTGTTCATCTCTCTATCATTTCCTCTAATCTCTAATAAAGTGATGTATTAATGTATGCAATTAGTCTAGCATCATTTATCAATACAGGATTTTCATCTCTATTTTTTTGAGAGTTTTCTGAGTGCTTTGTGATGGGAGTGATATAGATATGGGGTCTGCTCCAGCACTGCTGAACTGACAGAATGTGATTGGAAGATTCTTTGGACATGTATATATCTTGGAATGATATTATCATACGGATTTTATTGCTCATGATTCATCATCACCACCACCACCACCAATTCTTGAGAATCATTCTTTGATTTTGGGAATGAAAGAATTTTTGTTGTACATCAATTTGTTATATTATTCTTATTATTCTATTCCTATCTTATGTTTCTGGATCATGTCTCTGTGAGCTTTAAGTTCACATGGTGTTTTCATCTTTGTTCCAATCTAATAGAATAGTAAACAGTGTACGGTATCTTGGGCCATCATATTTTCTAGGCTTTGCCTCTGATTAATTGTCAGTTTCTTCTATTATTGAAGAGCTGTGGAACACTAGTAGACCCCCTTTAGCCACCAGGTTTCAACAAACTGAGAGTTTTAAATTGTTATTGAATGAATTTTAGATCTACCTTGGTGAATGAGAAGCAAATCCACGAGTGTGATTGCTACATTTTAAATATTTTGATTAATTTGTAAACACTAGCAACTTTGTACTTTATGCATGTGAGGACCGAGCCTAATCAGCAGCCACAATCATGATGATGGGATACGCATGCGTTTCCCATATATTCTAACTATGGCCAAGAAAATATTCAGCCACCTTGCAAGTTGTGACAGTAAACGACGCCACAACTCCCAGTCTTTCTCTTAGCCACCTAAAATGTTACTAACTCCTAGTGCTGATTGGGAAAAAAAAAAACGAATAAACTGAGCCATTGAATTGTAGATGATTTTGCATTATTAATGTAGTATCAGGTCTCTAACTAGTGGAATGTTATACCTTTCAGCCAGAACAATTAATAAGAACAAAACTATAAAGAAATATTGAGTATCACTGGTTTAGCAGATTTGGTTTGTAAATCAACAATGTAAAACCATCTTACGTTTTCCGATGGCTGTGGTCTTCTTTTCTCTTAATTTTGTACTTACACTGTTCGTACTATGTTTATTTTGGAACTTGAAGTTGGTTGTTTCAGACACAGTAAAGGAAGTTGGTGTGCCACACTTGAAAAGTATTATATTTTTATTACAATTTCATGAACTGAAGTACTTTGTTAGTATCGATTAAGATGTGTATTTGGCCTAAAAAGTTATGAATTCCTTACTCTGCCCCCATAATTATTATAATGAAAGAGAAGCAAGAGTGCAACATAAGTACTAAATCTGTGTTGAAGAAAGTAAAGATTGAGAAAGGACCACTCCACAGTGATGCAGGCATGTGTGTAAAAGTTAAAGTGATTGTTTTGAAATGAGTTGTGTGAGGTTTTAGTAAATAGATGAGATGTTAAACATATATAGCATAGGGATTTGAAGAATTGAAGAATTGAAGAGGAGTGGCAGTGAGTCAGCAAAAGGGTAGTGAAGGTTGAAGTGCAAAAAAGTTATAGTGTGATGAGGTGTTGATTGGTGACTAGAGAGAAGAGGGTAATTGAATTGAGGGCAATGAATGGTGGAATAGGTACATAATGACTAGGGCAGTTAAAAAGATTGGACCATTTTGATAAAACACTACACACATATCTATCACTATCCACTCTTTTTCTCATCCTATACAAGACCTCTCTTGTAAATCACCAAATGGGGGTAGCATGGCCACCCACAAAAAGAAAAATACTATTGCTATGTTAATTGTTAATGGGTATTTCTTTTACAGTTAAAAAAAATATCTTATATTTTTTACCACTTATCTTAATAATATAAAGCCATTTGTAATGAATTTTGTAGGTAATCAATATTTTTCCTCAAAATTTTAGATTTCTTTTCTTAATTAATATGCTAATTAAATTTAATTATATTACATTTTTGTAAATTTATTTCATATATCATTAATTGTTTAAAAGCACATGAAAATATAATTAACTATAAGGATATTAAATATATATCAAATAATAATAAGAAAAGTTTATACTAAGTTATATTTTTACCTTTACCTTTTTTATAGCTATAATTTATATTATTGATTGCATATAATAATCTTTTTAAATCCGACAATGGAATAAGATTCAAACATAACAAATAGTTAAAATTATTGTACTTCTAGCTATACGAGGGGTATAATTAAATTTAACCAGCTGTCATCCCTAAATAGAAGCTATTTTAGTATCTAGATTTTCATTCTTAAACTAACTAGTAAAACTTATTATTTTATATTTACTTACTCAAAAACTATCAACTATAATAAGGTTCGAATTATAAAATAGTCATTATGAACATCACATGAAAAAGAGGTTCGCATACAATTCAAAGAGTTAAGAAAATCTATTATTAGATATTTTATAATTTCTCGTTGAGATTCACTTTTTAAGCAATTTTCACGATTTATTACACTTTTATTGTTTCAACAATTGGGATCTAAAGTTTTCGTATAAATTATACTATAAAAAGATAAATTTCATGTAAATTAGTTAAAAGAAAGGTTCAGGAACTATGTCCAAAATTAACAACAACCATTTATTGGAAAAAGAACTTTAACTCAAATTGAGTGATAAAAAAAAGGAAAACAAAACTTCTTAAAAATAAAATACCAAAACAAGTTTAGTAATGTTACATTACTCTACAAGTGAACAACTAGATAATTTTTAAGTACGACTCTTGTTTTAATTAGATCATTAAACTTGTATTTGTTTTTTAGTTGGATCTTCCATTTATAATTTTGATTCCAAAGAAAGAAAACTGTGATAAGTGAGGGGATTACAAATCAATTTCCTTTGTGCATGCATGTAGAAGGTGTTATTTAAGGTGGTAACAGATTAAAAAAGGTCACAACACATATCATATCAGAAAAATCACACAACTTTTACAGAAGACAAATTCTTAAATTTTTTTTTTTTTATACTAGGTCTAGTATATTGGTTTCTTACTTTTTGGAACTCTTCCTAATGAAATTAAACTTTTGTTATTACATTTTAAAATATATTTAGGTTAACTATTCTTTTTAAGAAAAATAATTAAAAGAACTAAAGTCAAACTCAACCTTAATATCTGAGTTTTGACGTCAATTTGGCTTTAAAGACACACTGAGCTCAGCAACCAAATTAGGTCATATTCAATAATTTTAGAACACACAAGTCTTCCATCATAGTTACCGTCAAATGAGATTAATTTACAGCATGACCAATCATTATAAAAGGAGTGGTATTATTTTCTTTCATGACATGACACTCCTTTTACGTCCATTTTTGCTCACACTTTAAACTTATTGACACCAAAAGAAATAGTTATCGGCAAGGAAATAATTACTAGACATCAGACGACCATTTAATAATTTGTATAAGGATAAAATAGTCTTAATAAAAATTAATTTTTATATTTTAAAAATAAGAAAAAATAAATAGTTATGAGAGGTAATGTCAAATGGTATAAAAAAAATGGTATCAAAATACCAATATCCTTTTATTAAAACAAGAAGTGTTTCTGTCTCAAGCCTCACAACTCTTGTGCCCACCTTAGAAATAGAAAGAATGTTTTGATATATATAAACCCTCCAAGAAAGAATGAATGAGGCAACGTGAAACTCATATATTTTGTAAGAGAAAAACTAGAAGAATTTGATTCTTACTTTATGCAAAAAACTTGTGGAAGCAATAATTGTGAAATCATGACAAAGCAGACTAAGGTAGAGAAGTATGAGGCGCAGAGTGAGGCAGCACCTATTGTGACATAATTGAAGAGTGAAGAAGGGGGAAATAGTTAAGACATTGGGTGTTTTTTCAACCAAGGTTGTTAATAATGTACAAGTAGGCTTTCACATCCAGTAGCAAGGGTAGCCAACATAAGATTACAAAGAATTTGCACAAAACACAACTACAAATTTCCCATCCTCACACCAGCGTCTCGAGCATAGGGAGGGGGACCATTAGTATTAGCTTTTGAAAAACTAACGTAGTAGAGCTCCGAGGTTATGCCTGTCATAACAATGAAGGCTGCTCCTGCTGCAAACACCCCCTTCCTCAAGGTCTGACATGAAGGGGCTCTCTCTCCCATCAGATCACGGTACTTGGTGTGGTATGCATTCCTCACTGAACCAGCAAGCAGGCACGAAGCAGCAATGATAAATGTCACCCTGAATCATGCATCAGTATTTCAGCTTTTATAGTTTCACCACAAGTAGTATTCTTGCACTTGCCTGATTTCGGTCGAAAGACTTTTGATACAAGAACTAATAAGACAGTTTAGTTTATGGGTCTTCATTTTTATATGATATTCAACTTTTTCATTTTTACTTAATATATGACTTAAACTCGTAATTAGATTTCCAACTGAAGTTTGAATGTCAAACACGTTTCTTCTTACACTACCACTCCATGGTTTAACATGTATCAAACGCTTTTTATTACATTATTTTTGTTGGTTTAGAGAGTTAAGCCAAGTCCTCTAAAAATACATTTGAAGTGACACTTTCATATGGATGTACACATGCTGATATATTATTAACAAAATATTTATGCAGTGTATGTGTTATGTCTGGTGTTTCATGATTGTGATCTATTCTAATTTCGCTAATAACCATGATGATGATGTAGTATATCAGATTCTTGTGCTGGAGATGATATATATGTAAGTTATCAAAGAAAAACAGAAAACAGAATAAGAATTCCTTAAAACTAAATAGACTAGTTGATTCTGTGAATTGAAATAAAAAAAAAAAAGAATTTAGAGCAAACATGTAAATTTGTGTTTGAAAGAGTATGATCCAAAAATGAAGACATACCAACTAGTGATGAACAAGCAAATTGCCCATGATCTGGATCCAGTGGGTCTCATAGCTTTCCCACAGCACAGACATCTAGTTACAACCATAATGATCACTTGACTAGCAACTAGGATGAACAATGACCCCACACCTAGGCCGGTTGCAATGTCAGAGTCATATTCACAGTACTTTCTTCCCGCACTGTCTTCACTTAACGAGGCCTGTCAGACCAACAAATAGTTACACTTCAAGCATTCCAACACTGCAAAAATTGTTTTCTGGTTTTGAGTTCTCATCCAATCTCAACTTCGCACCCTACTATGCAAGGAAACAATACACCATGGAGGAAATGTTGTTTCCTTCAAATCATAAATAATGCAACTTGGAATTGCCGATGCAGTGCAACTAATGTATTCAATGCAAATATCAGTAGCTTTTCACCCTATGGAATGGTGTTGTTGGAGAACATTCCTAAAGTTTGGCTTTTCAGTTTTCTTAAGTATAGTTCAGGATTCAATCGTGTGGTAACATTGAAGGAACAAGTTGGCTCAACTCTTTTACCTATGTTTGGAAATGAAAGAAAATTATAAATCCACATCTTTGAATAACATAAAGTGATTCTCAGCTGAAAAATAGCCTCTTTACAGTTACATTGTACCATAGTGAAAAACATAGGAACCATATCTAAAACAAAAATTATAGTCTAAGAAGAACAAAAAAAGGAACTTGATGCAGAATATGCTAGCTAGACATTGAAAACTAAACCCTTCCCTCACAAAGAATTAAGTAAAACATTTATGCATTAGTTGCTTTTAGATCGGATTAAAAATAATATTAAAGCGTTTCTATATATGATTTCATAGTTATTTTCATACCTTGAAGAGCTTTTAGAAATAAGTTGAAACAACTTACAAACATAAGTTTTTGAAATACTTACAAATTATGATAGAAGATGAAATGCAGATAAGACTAGAATGAATGAACTTTTGAATATTGGAGTTATGAGGTAAGTGGTAGATTGCAAGTAAAATTAAAATTCTCTACAAAAGATTAGAATTTATTATAATGTATAAATTACATGTAATCTCCATTTCTTTTCCGAAGTTAAATGTTTTGTTAATGAATACACAAACAAGGCATTTGGAAGCTTTTAAAATTAAGTCTATATATACAACTTGTGCTTGCCTTATTAGTAAACCAGGTTTAGATTTAGGCTTTCCCTTAGTTTAGATAAATAAAAGAGAACTTGTTTATATAACCAAACGACAGATAAAACAAAAAGCTTGTGTTTGTAACTCAGTAACTTGTTCAGTGATGTTCTAATGTGTTGTCCCTGAAGTGCATCAAATGCAACCTAAATGGAGTGACCCTTCATAAGAGCTTGTATGCCATAATTTCTGAGTTTTAAACCCATCATCGTGTAAAATCAGCTATATATCACTTGTCTTTTTGTTTTAATGAGGTAGTGTTTGGTAATGTGTTAAAATCAGATAGAATTTGACACATGAGTTTGGTCTATTTTATATCTAATACGTTTTATTCTAGAATTAGAATAAAACACATCACACGTGGTTATGAAATGGTGCATCTTCATTCCACTCAAAAGGAGGAAAATGAAATAAAGGGAAACCTAGAGTGTTCCACTCTGTTCTGTTCTGTCCATGACCCAAATGCTACTTTAAAGTTTCTTAATAATTAAGTATGAGATATTTCAAAGAGAAAAAGATGATGTGGAGAGGATTATATACAAATGTAGGTCAGATTCTGCTTTTTTAGGCATTGATTTCAACTTCTCATCACCATTTCTGGTTTAGATCTATACTCAGTAATGTAAGCCAACTTTATATTCTTAACAATTAACTATAATAGGACAAACACTTGAAATCTCCAATATTTTTTCTTCCTACCCACTTCAGCATGTATAAGTTTTTTCATTTTCAAAATGCAAGATCAATAAATGTTTTCATTATTATATAATAATGAGTAAGATCAAACCATATTACCCCTTTTGGTGAATGTCAAAAGATGTTCTGTTTTTTAATCAAGTCTAAGAGATAGGTGAATACTAACATCATCACTTAAAACTTTAAATATATTAATCTTTTACTATTAACTATTTAAATGAAAATTAATCATTGTCATTTTTCTTGCTTCTATAGGGATGTATTTGAGAAAATTATTTTCACTCTAGAGGTGAGAAAGGTGAATCTAAAATGTATAATTATAAATAAATAATCAAAATTAAAAGCTTTTAAAATTGAACAATTACACACAAAAATAAGATTCAAATATGGTTTTTAATCTTATAAAACAAATGGGTTTTAAATTTGGTGATTGTAAGAAATTAATTTAATTTCTCAAAAATTTAAAATCATTGTTTTTATTATTGGATGGCCTTCATTAACTAATTAAATTTTAAAAAAATCTCTAATTATTTTTTACTCCTATCTATAATAAATATCTTTTTTATCAAATTAAATTGATATTAGAGATGAAATTATAATCTTATATTTTAAATGGGTGAAAAATAAATTATACAAAGATAATTCATTTACAGTTAAATTTAATGAAACTAAAATCATACATCCCCCCATTCCAAATCCATAATCTTTTGAATCTGCATATAATGAAAAATAGTTAACACGAAAAAAGAGATGGAAGTAATAAAAACATCAGGAATATTTTGTACTAAATTACATTAATTGAATATCTCTTTATCAGTATATAATAATCTCAAAAAATTATTGTTTAGAATGAAGAAAGTGTTTTATGAGAATTAAAAATCTGTTTAAAAAGGATGATATAACATTTGTTAAAAAAAAAAAAACTAACATTATTTGTGTTATAATTGCATGATATAATAATACCTTCACTATATATGAAATCAAGAAAACTTAACCAAGAGAGAGAGAACAGACCAGAAACAAAACACAGTGAATAATTATCTGAACTTTTCACAAAAAAGAAGAATATAGACCAATAACAATCAGAAATTTTGAACTGAATTCATAATAACATCTCTTTATCAGAACACAGAAAACCAACTGAATCAAAATATCAAAAGAAGAAAAAAAAAACTGTGAATGAAGGAACAGAAAAGAGAGTAACTCACAGTGTTCCTCCTCTGTTCTGCAGCAACAGCAAGAGCAAAAGCAATGAGATCAAACACAAACACCACCGCCAATAACAGAGACGAAGCCATAACTCTCAATATTTCTTCACAAAACAAATTGATTAAAGTCAGAAAGATTAAAATATTGTAAGATTTACAATAAAGAGCAAGAGAAACGCACCAGTTTGCTTTGATTTTGATATGAGGGTGATTTTTCCTTGTTCAGAAGCAAATGGGAGCAGACTAAAGAACCAAAACCATTAAAGTATGTAACTTTTGGATGTAATTTTAAGCTTTTGGATGTTTTAATTTAATTCTCCAACAGCTCCTATCTTTTTATTATTAGTCACATCTTCTATACATACTAGAAAATTTTAAATTATTTTAATTACCCTCGTATGCATGTACACTTCATTTAAAATTCATTGAACCTAAATAAACATAAAATGCTTTAGAATTCTTTCTTTGCTCTTTATTTAATTTAAATACGCAAATGTAACTATAGTGCTTTGGTGCCTAAAAATTTAATAATAATTTTATGTGTCACACCCAAATCAAGGAAAAAATTATTTTTTAAGATATGATCTTTGATTTTGTTTTGTGAACCATAATTTATATGGATTTTAATATTGGTGCGTGTGGTTTGAGGATATAGTGGGGTTTGTGCTGTCAGGGTTTAGTTTGAAGGTGCTGGGCATGGTCGGGTGGGTGTGATGCACATGATGATCAATGATGCTTCATCTTCCCTCGTGGGATTAACACGTTGTTAAAAGCATGATATCAGTTTGACCGTGCGATTCACACCGTTAATCACTGTGACTTCGTTTACTTAGTTAAGACAATGATGAATGCATCATCCGGAGTATTTTACCTCGTATAATAACATTTCTTTTAAAAGTAATTTTTTAAAAATTAGGTTTTTTTTATTTATTTTGTATTTGTTAAATAGGTATAGATAGTAATTTTGTATTAAGTTTAATGAAATTAGATAATTTAAAGATTGAAAGGTAAAGAAGTTATGAGGTTCTTCGAGTTGACGAATGAGAGTCAATATTTATGTCGAATTCAATAACTATAACATGAATTAATCCATACAAAAAAGTTAAACATCAGTTTTAAATCAAAATTTTTTAAACATTATGAGAGACTTTCAAAAAGTTCAAGAATCTCTTACAAATTACCATATTAAATGAGTTCATTATTGAATTTTTCATATAGATAATTCAAGAGATATCAATTAGTTATGAATGCATCCACAAATTTAAAAATCTTATATGAATGTAAAAGAAGTAATTATAATTTAAAAAACAGTTGAATAAAACCTCAAAATTTATTAGCATAGAGCGTTTAGAAAGAGTGCGAATTATTGAGCTCATAAACTTCAATTAAAAAAAGTTTATTTTCTTGAATATTTGCACATTCAATTTCATGTGCTCCGTGACGAAATAAATGTACTAAGCAACAATATAGTCTATATTTTTAGTTTTTTATTCTTTTATTATTGATGAACTTTTTGGAGGATGGTGATTGAAAGGTGGAATCATGAAATTTGTGGGAGAAAGTTGGTAATTAATCACAGAATATGAATGAAGAGAGAAGAAAGTTGATATGCTACTAAATGATTGATGGGACAACTATCCAAATGTACTATATTAGTTAATCTGCCAATAACTAATATAATTTCTAAAGTACAAAATGTAACACAAATTTGTTAATAACCCTTTCTGGTCAAGAATGAATTAAAAAATAGAATTATAAATTCTTTAACTGAAGAATTAATAGAAATTGTTTTTATTGAAATATTTTTATATTTTATATTTATTTAAATGTTTTTATATTTTATTTATAATCGTTCATTTATTGTTATATTATTAATATTATTTCATTTTTTTATTATTTAGATCGTTAAAAAAACATTTCTGGCTTCCAAAAACATTAAAAATCACAAACTAATTTATTGTATATCATACATAATCGATTATTTTTTGTTGCTCGTGTTTTTGTTATAATTTCTTTTCATTTTTCAAAGAGAATAATTATGTGTGTTTTATTGAATTTGGATTCCCGGTCTATTGTATTTTTAAAATATACATAATTAATAATTTTTAAATTTTTAAATATATTAAAAAATATATAAAATATTAATATAGTATATTTTTAATTTTCAGTAAATAATAATATAAAAAAATTTATTAGATAGTCTGAATTCATTTCTATTTTACCAAATTCAATTAACATTTTTTTATTTGGATACTATAGATGTTATAGTTAAGAAGTATTTTGATTGACCAATTTTCTTTTGTATGTATGTGACCGAAAAGGGAAAGATGAGTAAAGGAGAGCGAAAACAAATGTACAAATTATAAGGAAGGTGATATAGAAGAACAAAACATAAAAATAAAAGAGAGGAAATTGATAAGTACTGTAAACAAAGAAGAAAATAAAAATAAAAGAGAAAGATAAAAGAAATAAGAGATGAAAGAAAAATACAAAAACATGAACATACATCTCAAATAAAATTGTTTATCTGGTATTAGTATAGTGTTTAGTTTGTGAAAAAAAAAAACTAAAATAGAATGAATGGATGTTAGAAAAAGAAAGAAAAATCAATAGAAATGCAATAAATTTTAGGCTGCTTAGTAGAGGGGAAAATAAATTAGAAAAAAATAAATAATTTTTTTTTCTTTTATTAATAATAAAAGTGAAAACAGAAGCAAATATATTAAAAACAATACAAATACTCTACATAAAAAGAGAAAGAGCTAGCATTAATATAGTCCTTTACCAGGTCACTTTACCAGGTCATTTTTTCTATTTTTGTTCCTTTCTAGCCAAGATTGAAGGAAAAACGGTTAAAAATGGGATCCCAATTTTTATTTATTTTTTTACTTTTCTTTTTCACATGATTTTCAAATGAGAAAAGGATAACAGTTATTTATTTTCGTCTTTTCCCCCTTAGTAGTTATTTCCATTTTATTTGTACTGGAACCCACTGTTTCTAACAACTAATATCTTGCTTTTTGAATGTTGCAAAGTGATAAGGTATCGTGCTCTTTATTATTTGATTGAATTTTATTTTATCAGCAATAAAAAAATTAATATAGGTGATTACTTAAGGTGTTTCAACTCTTTACAAAGATAAAAGGATCAAGACAAAAAAAATAAAACAAAAACAATAGGTAGGAAATACACACAGCATTTCTCAAAAGAAATTACATAGCCGCACAAGAGCCTAATACAAATTACACGGATAAAGAACTCAACATAACTATATATGTTAGGTGATACAGTATAATAAGGTCCATTTAACTTTACTATCTCAAATTTTTTACTTTTTATCGACAAAGAGTAATATATATATATATATATATATATAAAAGAAATATTTGGAGTGTCTCGATCCATATAAAAAATAACATGACTTAAACAAAGTTGTGTTAGTTCATACAAAGAAAACAACCTAAAACAACCTTTGCATTGAATACATAAACAAACATAAAACCAACAAATAAAAAAGTGCTCAACAAAAACAATTTGCTCCCTCGCGTGCAAGTTATGTATCCAATGACTCAAGATATGATATTAAGGCATTTCTACCAAATTACTTTACAAAACAATATGTATGCATATGTTGGGTCTACTAGAAACTTCCTCCATTAGGCAAAACACTTCATAGCAATATGCAAAACACCAAAGGAAAAAATCTTGACTAGATATAATCCTCGATTGGTTAACTTTGTAGACATATTTATAATGGGTGACCAGGCTAGCAATAAATTTAGATACTTTTTTCAGACATGCTTTAGAATGAGGCATCTTATGGGATAAAGGAATGCAACAAATGTCAGCATAGACATCCATACTCATGTGAAAGATTGCACTTATTGAATGTGGTTGAAAGATATTTTAGGATATCTTGGTGCAAATATTCATATATTAACATTATATGTAAGGATGTCAATGGGACAGGTAGGGTACGAGTAGTAATTCCTCCGTACCTACCTGCTAGATAAATATCCGTTATATACCTGTATCCATATCTGTCGGGTATCCGTTATGCATGTACCCGCCTATTTTTTTTTCATATTTACGGGTATCCACGGGTACTCGCAAGTATTTACAAAATTATTTAAAAAACAAATATTTAATCATAAATTTAAATAAAATAAAATAAAATACATTATTGTCATAAATTTTAAATAAAGTTCAAATAAACTCAAGTTCATACAAGTCCAAATAATTATAAAAGTAAATATAAAATGATGTTCAACACAAAAGTTCATACTTTAATTAGTGTTTTGATCAACAAACCAACTTTCTCTAATTGATTCTTGAAAATAAACAAAATAAACAAATAATAAACCTCAACTGGTACGTGTCAAATATTCTTATTTTGATTCCATCATTTGATAACAAGCATATCATAAACGTCATTGTCTATATAGGATTTGATGTATATGCTCAATTTCAAATAAAGGAAAGAGAAGAATGTCAAGGGTGGTATCTAGAAGAAGAAAACGTATCAATACTTGAAGTTGAAAGAATGAAGACAGAAGACAAGACAAGATGTGCAACTTAGAAAAAATTATGTCATAATATTTTTTACTAATATATATATAAGGGTATTTTTAAATTAAATTTCAGCGGGTGGGTACGGATACTATGATACCCGTATCCGTCCCGTTAACATGCGAGTATAAAAAATATTCGTACCTACGAGTAGCGGGTATCCATTTTTAATATTCGTTTCCTACCCGTTACGGGTTTTATCCGCGGATACCCGCAGGTACGAATTTGTTTAACATCCATAATTATATGTGACTAAATCTCGTTAGTTTGATTACATCACTAGTAGGGATGTCAACGGGGCAAGTAGGGTACGGGTAGTAGCTCCCCCGTACCCTACCCGCTGGATAAATATTCGCCTCGTACCCGTACCCATATCCATCGGATATCCGTTATACGGGTATCCGTCTATTTTTTTCATATCCGTAGATATCCACGGGTATTTACAAAATTATTTAAAAAATATATATTTAATCAAAAATTCAAATAAAATAAAATAAAATACATCATTGCCATAAATTTTCAATAAAGTTCAAACAAACTCAAGTCATACAAGTCCAAATAATTATAAAAATATATATAAAATGATGCTCAACACAATGAAAATTCTTTAATTAGTGTTTTGATCAACAAGCCCACTTTCTCTGATTGATTCCTGAAAAATAATCAAATAATAAACCTCAACTGCCACATGTCAAGTATTCTTATTTTGATTCCATCATTTGATAATAAGCATACCATAAAATGCAATGTTGATGCACTACCCAACCTCAAACAGAAATTTGAATGTTCAATGGTTCATATTCAAGAGGAAAATGAAAAACTCACTGACCCACACTGGTTATCTTCCTTTTTTTTTTTAAAACGTTCAATTATTTTTGTTGTTGAAAAGGGGAAAAATGGCTGAAAAAGAGGACATTTAGGGTGCAATCTTCTTTGAAACGTTTCTCACCACCACTTATTAGCACCAAAAGTAAATTTACGTTTCTCAAATCTACGCTTGACCTAAATCCCTAAAATAGACATAAATAGCCAAAAGTATAAAATGTAAAAGGCTTTTTCTGTGTTAATGTTGTGGTCTATCATCGAGAAAAAAGTGGAATCAACAACCATATATGAAGATAATAATGCATGTAGTTCTCAATTGAAAGAAGAATATATTAAATTTGACAAAACAAAACACATTCTTCCAAAATTCTTTTTTACTCACGATCTTCAAATAAATGGTGATATAAAGATCCAAAATATTCGTTCATTTAAAAATTCGACAAATTTATTTACAAAGTCTTTGTCAATGAAACTTTGAACAATTAGTTCACAAGATTATACTCAATCATTTTAATAATATAAGTTTACGTGAGGAGAAATGAGAGAAGATGTGATGAATAATATTATATCAAAAAATAAAGAGTGATGTACTTTTTACTTCACTGGATTTTTATCTCAAGTGATTTTTCTTAAGGTTTCAACGAGACTGTTGACTTACTAACAATTAGTCATGATTAATTATTATTAATGTTATTTAAATTATTTGAAGTGGACACACAGGCGCGAGACACAGGCATTATCGCGCTTGTGTGTACACTTTTTTAAATATGAATGATAGTATGTTAATAGGTGATAATAATATAATATTATTAAATTAATATAAAAAAATTTATATTTATTAAAAATAAAGTGAAATGAATAGAAAAATTAATTGTTGATGAATAAAAAAAAGATAAACAATTTTATAAAAAATAGATAAAAGTAAACATTAATTTTAAAAAATTTAATAAATTATATTGTAAAAGATAAAATTAATATTATAAAATATGAACACAAAATAGAAAATCTTCTCTATATATATTATTATATATATATTATTATAGATAACAATTATAACCCTTAGATCGCCTTTTGTATGTATAATAAATAAATAGAGGCTTGGTAATAATATCAAGGAAAATAGTCTTTATTTCTCTTCTCCTACTCTCATTTATTTTATAACAATTAAATATTTTTAAAACATTATTTGGAGCAAAACGGCGTCGCTCAGATCGTGTAACTAATTTACGGCGTTGTTTCGAGGAGAATTAAGGATCTCCTAAAACCCTTCTTCCCTAACGTTTTGGGCACTGCGTTCTGAACGGCTCTGCCTCAACCCCAAGGCTGCTCCACCGTAGTCCACCCTCCACCATAGTCAACCGTCGACCGTCCACCGTAGTCAACCGTCAACCGTCAGTCCCTTTCATCACTTTCGAATTTCATCTGCATTCCTTTTCCGAGTTCTGTTTCATTACTTTCTTCACATTTAGTTGATTTTACTCTGTGACTTTACACCGTTTAACCTAATTTTCTATTTCGATCGTACACGTTGGATATTAAACCCACTTCAAAGCACTTAACATACATCTTCCGAAGAGTTATCGAGGAAGGTGGTTACGATGGTCGATGTGATAGATAGAATTAGCCAGACAAATTATTGACACGTGCTGTTTATATCTACTGTACGAAATACGCTTAAGATTTTGCATACTTTATTTGATTGATTCATTGGTACCCGAGTTTCGGATCAATCTGAATTATGTGCAGTGTGATTTCTTTTTATCTTGGCACAATCCAAACTCAATTTTTTACTTGATGCTCTTCCATAGAACTGGCCAAGAATACCAATGGCTTACCGGCGTTGCCTTTTGATGAGAGGGAGCCTTGTAGATCGGAGGTTCCATCCATCTTTCAGTTATGTTCTTCATAGCGATGAAGGGAGACAGGAAAAGTCTGAGGAAAAATCATCTTCAGCAGGCGTTAGTAATTTTGCCCAGATAAGGTCCTTTGGAAGCTCTCTTAATGGACCACTGGGGTTCTCTGCTCCTTCCCGAGATAAGTTTATTTCTCCATGCACTGGATATGGTTTCTGCCGGTATATGTCGACAGTGAATCAGGGTTCAGATAAGATGGACAGTGACATACTCACTGATGTAGCTGATGTACTCACTGACACTACCATAGACACTATAGCTTCTCAGGCTGCCATTACTAATGAGGTTGCAATTGCTGCCGCCGATTCTTTTTTTCCTGTAATGGGCTTGCAGTACGTGATAGATGCTGTGCATTCCTACACTGGCTTAAACTGGTGAGTCTGTGTGTATATGTATGTATGCATAGACACAAACATAATCCCGAATTCTAATGGAATACCAAAAATAGTCCTGAATTGGTTTCATGCATGTCAAGTTATCATTGATATATTTTTTTCTTTTACCAGGGATTTGGGTTTGAACTTTAGATTATATGTTTAATTATAACTTGCTATAGGCACTGAAGGTACTTAGTTTCCTTTAATATTTCGTAAATTGATATATCAGTTTATTTTATGTCAGTTCAAAATGTAAAGGGAATTTTTAGAGTTTCAGGATTATGCTATTGTTGGCAAGGTTGTTCTTACCCTATTTGTAGTATGTGATGTATAGTCTGGGATTTGATTATCCAGTCGTGTATTCATTCATAATTCATAAATAATATATGTAGTATTTGGTGAAAACTTGACTTTCAAGGGTGATTGTTAATGTCGTTACTTCTTGTTTTAGGTGGGCAGCAATAGTTCTTACAACCCTGTTGATTCGAAGTGCTACAGTTCCACTCTTAATAAATCAACTTAAGGCCACTTCTAAACTTACGGTATATTATGCTTCTCTTAGCTTCATCCTTTTTTCATTCTAAAATAAAGTAATGGCAATGCCTTTTGCTTGTTCCTTCGTCCTTGCCACATCCTGATTGGAGTGGACGCAATTCAAACATTTGGAGTGAGCTGTTTCCCTTAGTTCTCTTTCCCTTTTTGGATTAAGATCTCCTTAACATGGCTTAGAAGATTAATTTTAGCTTCACACTTCTATTCCATCTTTTTTATTCTGTTTTCTGTAAAGGTCCTCAAGCTTTTTATATCAATAATGTACTTTTTATATATTGTAATCTATTTTGTTACATAAGTTACTGTTTCACATATGACAGTTAATGAGGCCCCACTTGGAGGAGATAAAGCAGCAGATGGACGGGATGGTAATCCTCAACTAATTTTCTTATTATACTGATGATATTGCCATGCTATTTTATTGAATATGCTAGTGAGCTAACGGGGCCTCAAATGTTCTGTTTACCGTTTTTTGTAAATTTTAGTTGGTTCATTTATCTTTGGATGCCATTCAATCATTTTAAACATGTTCTCTTACCTCCCGAACTGGGGTGTAATGTGATGGAAAGGATCTTTTTATTTAATTCTAAATTTATTATGTTAGCCCTTTTCTACTTGAACACAACAGAAGCAACCACTACCTAGGTTTTGTACACAATTCCAGTGCAACGTACTCTGTTTCACAGTTTCAGTTGTGACATAAGTTAAAAAATCTAACATATGGCAATCATAATTTATAGAATTTGAGAATTCTTAATACTCAATAATTGCTTTTGCACCTTCTGAAATATAAGAGACCTGTTATTTTAAAGGCATTTTGCCCATTTCTCGTTTATGTTGTTTGCAATGAATTGGCCATCATTATATGTGTCATGACAATTGCACTATTGCAACAACAATTTTCTTTTGGTGTATTTATTGATATTTGATTTTCTTTGAAAGCCAACTCATCTAACGGATTATTTTTTTCACCACATAAGAAGACTTTAATAGGTTTCATATTCATAAGAATTTGATGAAGAGAAGTGGTTGAGAAGAAGAGAAAAATATACTATTGCATATTATATTTGTAAGACAAGGGTAATTTAGTAATAGAAAATGATTAATTTCGCTCCATTCATTATCCAAATAGTAAAATGAAAATTTTGTTCCTTTGCATCATAATGTATCCGAACAATGGAAAGAGATGCTAATTGGAATGCCAATTTTACAAGGCATCCAAAGGTGAAATTTAACGTATGTTTGTCAACATTGACTAATGCTATGACTGTCTTCATCACAACTGCTTCAATCAGTGTTGTTACCTCTGTCAAAACATGTCACTAAAATATTTTCCGATGCCACCAGATATGACATTGTTTGCCTGTACCTGTTGACAAATGGCGTTGCAGTATATGTAAATTTTAACGTCTAAACAAACCATATATTAATCAACTTTCAATCTTAACCCCCATCTGTGGTATTTTGGTGTGATTTTTATGTTTTCAATTTTCTTGCATGTATTCTTGAAACAACTTTCTCTTTGATCACATTAACATCCAATTTTCAGGCTATGGATCCTGCAGCTGTTGCTAAAGGTCAGCAGCAAATGAAGAAGCTATTTAAGGAGTAAGTGGTTTCATAATTTGCTTCTAAAGACTATCTTTGACATTATTTTCGTGTTCTATTCTTTTCTATTCTGCTTCCATTTTTTCTGTAATGGTTGTTCTGTGTTTGGAGCCTTTGACCTCTCTCCCACCTGCACTAGGTTGATCCTTGTGGGTTTATTTTATTCTGTTCTATAACTGCTTATAGTATTTTTTAAACCATCCATTCTTATGTAATTACTACACTTGGTGATATAGTATTATAATGTATTAGTGGATCAATCTTTGTGGTGACTTGTGAACTGAGTTGGCCATACCTGAGATACCAATATCTGCTTTAACTTTCATGAACTGCTTATGTTTCTTCTCTTGTCAACTATTTTCATCTGACGGGAAGTGTTGCAGTTGAAGACAGGTGCTATCTAATATTTAAACATTATTATCCTAAAAAGGTTAAAAGAAATTAAAATAAAATAACTTGTATTATAAATAATGCTAGACTCAACTTATTTTGGAGGTTTATTTCCACAGCACTTAACTAAATATTTTAACTATTGAGAGATATGTTTCTTAGAATTCCATTGAAAGTTGTTATTATAGAAAAATGTGAAACTTAGCAAATTTGTTTTTATTGTGTAAATTACATAAATCTTAATTATCAATTGAATTCTTTGTTGTGTTGATGACACACACACATACATATATATATATATATATATATATATATATATATATATATATATATATATATAAGTATAAAGAGAGAGAGGTAGGGAGGGACAGAGAGGGAGGGAGAGAGAGTATCAACTGTGTCCTATATTTTAAACGTTAGCCATGTCTGGTGTCAGTTTTCTGCTTCATATGTTTCGGGTATAAGTCAAATTTCTCAGTTCATGGATCTTTTGCTTGACTAAACATTTTCTTTGGTTTTGATAATTGCAGATATGGTGTGAGCCCTTTTACGCCATTGAAAGGACTCTTTATTCAAGGCCCTATTTTTGTTAGTTTTTTTCTTGCGGTAAGCTGTTCCAATTTGATATTTGACTAAGTTGTAAGAGTGTGAAGAGCTGTTATATTGTTTCTATCCATTCTCACATTTGAGTTTTAAGATAGATAACAAATATGGCTGAAAAAGTGCCATCATTCAAGCATGGTGGAGCTTATTGGTTTACTGATCTCTCAACTCCAGATGCCTTGTACGTTTTTCCAGTTTTGACTGCATTGTCATTCTTAATAACGGTAGAGGTAAGCATTTTCTTTCATAAACTTTCTACTTTTGTAATAATTCTTTCTAGATTGACTTTCATTATTCATGATTACATGCTTTTTGAATTGGCGATACAGTGTTCTCTCATGCATTAATTCCAATTTGGACTAATTGATTTCATTTTGTTCTTTAGTGTAATATGCAAGAAGGGATGGAAGGAAATCCTGTGGCTGGCACCATGAAAAATGTCTCCAGAGGTCTTGCGGTTCTTACGGTTCCTTTCACCATGGGATTTCCAAAGGTAAACTATCCTAGCTTAGTGTTTTTCTGGAAGGAACAACTGTCCTTTGCCACTTGGTTTTGCATTTGAAATAATTGTTGGATGAACTTACAAAGAAACAGTAGTTCTGCCTGAAGTTTTATTATAAAATGTTGCATTCTATCTGCGTATGGAACCATGTTTAAACACCAATTTAAATGGGTTTGGACACTAACTACATTTATTCTTACGTGCATCTGTGTATTTGTGTCTGAGTTCCAAACACACTGTATAGTTTGCTCACTGGCAAGTGTAACTTACTACTATGAAAAGAGGCCTCATTCGCCTCCCTCTTACGGCTAAATCTATCCCTTGGTTCTCACACTCCCTTCCCTTATCCCTGAAGCCATGTGTATAGCAGGTTGTCACATAAGGTGCAATTCCCGCTTGGCCTAATATAACTCTAATCCCCCACTACAGCCTACTTCTTTTGCTAATGTACAACCTTTAGTAATCTTAGTTCATCTACTACGTGTTTTAACGTTTATTTATGTTTACTAGTATTAAATATAGTAAAATTAGGTTTGTGATTAATCTCCCTTGTGTAGAAAATACACATAGGGACTAATTTTTATAATAAAGAAAGTATGGGTTAAGCCCAAAATACATTTGAAGAATAATAACTATAAAAACAGAAAATAAGATAGAGATAAGATATTAATGATATCTTAACACTCTCTCTCAAGCTGGTGCATACAATATGTACCAAGCTTGTTACAAATATAACCAATTCTCGGTCCACGTAAAGATTTAGTGAAAATATCTAATTGATCACTTGAGTTAACAAACTTAGTCTTGATGTCCCCAGATACAATCTTTTCTCGAATGAAATGACAGTCAATCTCAATGTGTTTAGTCCTCTCATGAAAGACAAGATTAGAACTGATATGAAGAGCAGCTTGATTGTCACATATAAGTGTCATAGGATTAACATCTCCAAATTGTAACTCTCTGAGCAATTGCTTAAGCCAAACAAGCTCACAAGTGGCTGAAGCCATGACTCTATATTCTGCTTTTGGACTAGATTTTGCCACAACATTTTGTTTCTTGCTTTTCCAAGAGATCAAGTTACCACCAATGGAGACACAATATTTGGATGTAGGCCTTCTATCAGAAGGAGATCCTACCCAATCAGCATCTGAATAACAAACAACCCTTGTATGGTATCAAAGCCATAGTTAAAGCCTATCCTAGCAATATTTGATATTTGTTCGGCCTATTGTGTCACCTGCTATCGAAAAGTTTATTGTTTGTTGATCATGTTTTTCCACCCGTTATCGGACCACCCATTAATGTTTAATTTCACGCTCAAGATGTATATACCTCGACGTGAGGAGAGTGTGTTGGAAGTCCCACATTAGCTAGAGATAAGGTGATTTAAGAGTATATAAGTGGGTGCAAACCTAACCTTAGAAGCCGGTTTTGTGGGGTTGAGTTAAGCTTAAAGTCCACTTCTTAAAACTAGTTTTAATATGTTAAAAATGGTGTTCCGAATTGTGAAGTATGTAGCTAATTTTAAATCTTGAATTGTAAATAAATCATATCAGATCCATAGACTCAATAAAAAATAGCTTAAAATATATGTAGTGCTCATTTAATAATTTTGAACTACAAATTAACAAAAGCAATTTAACTAGAAGTCTCAAAAACCAAAATCCCAAGTTATAAATTAAAGCCTTTATTTTAGTAGAAAATAAACAGCAATGGAATAGCTATATACAATGCAGAGAACGGATGATACATTTGTGAAACCGTTTTCAGAAAAATGAAAACTGATAGAGTGCTTTTGGTTGCTCCTTCCTTTTTCGTAAACCATATAAACATAATTGACTTTCAATTCTTTTTTTATGAAAATTAGTTAAAAAAACAAAAAGGTAAAATAGCAAATTGCTTATGTTTCATATGGGTAATATGGAATTGCACTGTTTCATCCAAGCTTTTCACAACTTTATGTCACATGTAGTTAATTCATGATCTGGATTGCTGATTTCTTGAATCGAATTAGATTTGAGATTCTAAGATCCCGTTTGGGGTGGTTATGAATTTGAGAACCATTTTACCTTTATTTTCAAAACAGAAAAAAAGCTTTCCTATTTTGAGTTAAGTTTTGAGCAGTCTCTACGTTTACCCTAGCCTTCTATCTGCCTTTGCTGGGTTAACTCTCTTCCTCCTTGTTACCTCTCTATTGTATGATCTCTCCTTGTCTTCCTCTCTCTCTCTCTCTCTCTCTCTCTCTTTCCATTCCCCTTTTTCTTCCCCCATTTCTTTGTTCTTCTTTCTGTAGTTGTTTATATGTTTTCTGAAATTGAAAATACATACATGACTAGTTCGGTTGCAGATTTGATTTCATTTCTGTACATAAAAGTTTTATATTCCGCTCTCTCCATTTCTCTCGTCATCCCTCTCTCACTCAGCGTCTCTCTCTATAGTCTATATGTTTTTTGAAATTGAAAGCTTATGCATGATGAGTTGGGTTGCAGATTTGATTTTATTTTTCAGCAAAATGGCTAACCTTGGGGTTTGGTGGGTCTTGAGAGATATTTTGGGTTGGCATTGTTATATTTCTGCAAAAGGTTTATTTTATCGTTAGTCTTAGTCTTAGAAAGTGGATTTTCAAGTTAATCTCAACCAATGTTGTGAAACCTGACGATCCCTTTTTCTTTCTCCATTTCTTTGTTCTTCTCTCTGTAGTTATTTATATGTTTTCTGAAATTGAAAATACATACATGACTAGTTCGCTTGCAGATTTGATATCATTTCTGTACATAAAAGTTTTGTATTCCGCTCTCTCCATTTCTCTCGTCATCTCTCTCTCACTCAGCGTCTCTCTCTATAGTCTATGTTTTTTGAAATTAAAAGCTTATGCATGACGAGTTGGGTTGCAGATTTGATTCTATTTTTCTGCAAAATAGCTAGCCTTGGGGTTTGGTGGGTCTTGAGAGATATTTTGGGTTGGCATTGTTATATTTCTGCAAAAGGTTTATTTTTTCGTTAGTCTAAGTCTTAAAAAGTGGATTTTAAAGGTAATCTCAACCAATGTTGTGAAACATGAGGATCGTAAGAGGATTGAAAAGGGGATAAAGAGTTGAAACTCGAGGATTGTAACTTGACTTGCTATATTCATAAACACATGCATCCATTAAAAATAATATTGATGATAAAAATAACTTATACATAATAATAAGTCTTAAGTAGTAAGATTAAATACATAAAACAACTAAAAATAGGTTCATAAAATGTTCATGCATAAAACAACTAATGAATTCATAAATGTTTAATACGAACAAACTATCCAAAGAAATCCTTCATATTAAACACATGATAATTATCCTCCTCCTCCAAATGATCTTCATTTTAATTAATATCATCTACTCCATGACCTTCATCATTACCAACAATTGGAGGAATCTCCAAATCATCCATAAGTGCAAAAACACCACCTCTACCGACATCTTCATCTTCTCCAACTTCAACTAAGATGTCTTCATATGAAGCATCCAAAACTTGAATTTGCTTTATTCTCCTCCATAGTCCATTCATCATCAAATGCAAAACCATCAATGTTAAAGTCTTTTGTTTTCCTAACATCCTTCTTCTCAAGCTTGAATTAGCCATCACAAGCACATCATTCATGATTGTATGCTGTAAAATTTATTTTTTTGGTGTGGACCTAAATAATTATAGAATTAATTAACACATCATACTAGCCTATCAAAAGTAATTATAAAATCATTTTCATAAATTTAATTTCTTACCCTCTCAAAAGCACTCCAATTACGTTCACAACTAGGGATGTCAACGAGACGGATAGGGTACGGGTAGTAGCTTCCCCGTACCCTACCTGATGGACAAAAACCCCCCCGTACCAATATCTGTTATGCGGGTACCTACATATTTTTTTAATATCCACAGATATCCACGAATATCCGCAAGTATTTACAAAAAGAAAAATTTAATATTTAACAACAACTTCTAATCATAATTTCAAATAAAAATACAATGCATAACATTTATAAATTTCAAACAAAGTGCAAATAACTCATTTAAATAGTGTTGAATGAAAATGTACAAATAAATAGAGATTTGTTAAAACCAATTGATAAAAAATAGCTTATTCAAAATCAATGTATTAATGTTTTAATCATTTTTTTTAATTTTTATTTAAATTAGAATATAGTGGGTACGAGTATCTACAGGTACGGATGCTATGATACTTGTACCACCTCGTTAACATGTGGGTATAAAAAATACTCATATCTGTTACCCGCGGGTATCCATTTTCAAAATCCATTTCCTACCTATTGCAAGTTTTATCCGAGGATACCTGCGGGTAAGGATCTCTTTGATATCCCTATTCACAACCAGATGAACTACATGTCAACTCAATATTCTAATGGCAAATCTTTGTAATTCTTGATGTTCATCACCATATGATTCACACCATTGCAATGGATTTTGGTTTTGAGTGCACAATGAGCTATCAAACTACCAAAAAAAAAATCCAGATTTGCTCTTGAAACTCTCAATTTAAGCATCAATCTTTTTTATCTCATCGATGTCTCCCATCAACTTATCCAAACAATCATACATTTCACGCTTCACCTTATAATCAACTTTAAATTCAGCATCGTAGGGCAACATGGAACTAAGGTAATAGCCGGCAACATGCAATGACCTATGCAATTGGTTTTCGTATCTTTGATCAATGATTTCCCAAAGGGGAGTGTAGCTGAATAAGATAAAAATAAATAAATTAATCTCCAAGCAGAGTTTATAGTTCTAAAAAATAAATTAGAAAATCTAATATAAGTGAAAGGTAATTAGTGCAATAACTTGATTGCTATCACAATCCTCTGCCCCTTTAATTTTGTCTCGTAGAAAAGATCGCAATTGTTTTATCCTGGGCGCTGTGACAGGATGGTGCTTAACACCATAACTAAATTATCAAACAGAAACTGCTCTCTTTCCTTCTTGTCTGGGACTACAAAAATAGTTTCTTGGCTTTCTGTGAGTGTCAATCCTTATTGTTTTAAGTGTGTTTCGATCGCCAAAGATTTTTCTTGTCCTTCTTTCTTATTCTGTACCCGGTGACTTTATTATTATTATTTTATCAAAAAGGCAGGTCATAATTAACATAAAAGTTAGTGTTTGAATTATAGTAGGAAACCTAACAATTGCATTGATTAAGCAGAAGCATTCTATTTGACTCTGGAAACTTAGAAAAATTGCTCTTTTTTTATTCGAAAATAAATGCCTTAAATATTTATAAAATTTAATTTGGAATTTACTTTAAATTGAAGGGTATCTTTGGCAAATCAAAGGTTGGAACCCGTGCCTTGTATATGCTAATAGATGGAGATATTGACTTTCCATATTCTATCCACATGTTTTAGGTTTATACGCTTATTTTGTTTGTAATATCTAAATGGTGTTTTGCTAATTGAGAAAGAAAAGGAGAGATTGCCAGTTTTCTCTTTACAGCTTCATGTTCGCTTTCATTTGTCATTTCATATAGTTTGAATCTGTGCTCCTTTATACTTGTGCAGGCAATATTCTGTTACTGGGTTACGTCAAATTTGTTTTCACTTGTATATGGACTTGGTAAGGTTCTTGACATTTTCATTTGCAATTTTACGTCTTTTTCCAATTTTCACCACTTAAATAGGTAGAAACCTGAATTTCTTGAAATGCATTTGCTTTGGGCCTTCAATCTACCATGCGAATCATGATTGCATTTATGTGGGCTAGAATGTATAGGGTACGTAATTGAAGAATCCATGGGTCCATAATCTTATTATTCTTTTTGAGTGCAGTCTTCTGTCTGTCCATGATGATCCAAAACAATCCAAGATGCACTTGCAAGTTACAGTCTTGCACTCTTAATACTGATTGATCTAATGTTTTAAACATATCAATGAAGTTGATTGCCTCTCTTACAATCATTCGTAGCCTGACTGACTTCCATTTACTTGTTAGTCCCTTCTAGAAAATCTGCTTGATCCCGATCAATATCTTCATACAAAATCACAACTATTCAATAGGGTTATGTTTTGTTCTCTCAATCTTTAGGACTTTTCAGAGTATTTCAATTCTCTGTTTTAGTCATTACTTATTTATTTATTTGCATTTAATTTCACAAGTAGATTTGCATACCATTCTGTGTGCAGTATTTTCTCTAGGTTGTCATAATTATGATCTTTTTTATTGTAATAATAAGATATTTAGTTCCCTTATTATTACCCCCTGAATAATCTACTTGATTCACAATTGTAGGATCAAGAACAAGATTAGTTTATGTAGTAGATAGCATCTTACTTGTGTGTATCGGTACACTTACTGTAAATCATTCAGCTTGGTCTAAATTCTGTTGATGTTATTAGTACCGGAATTAGAGGACTAAAATTTTATTTGATAAGGAGTAAATTTGACAAAAATTTAATCCTATAGTCATGGAACAAGCTGTCAAAACTGTGAGATTTAATGATTAAATTCATGTCATTTTTCTATGATGATGAAATTATTACCTCCGATGGGTGGGTTTGAGCTGTGTTAAAAACAAGAGGACTAAAATTCTCTTAATAAAGGAAAAATTGCAGTAGGTCTATAACACCCAAGTTCGAGGTTGTGTTTCATGTATAAATGAAGTTTCTAATTACTTATGTATCAAAATGGTGTTTTTCCACACCGAACTGTATTATACAAACACAAGCGATCCTTGTTATACACTCTTCTTTTTTTCTTCTTCCTAATCCCTATTTGCTCTTATTTCCAATTTTGCAGCGCTTAAAGTTCCTGGTGTAAAGAAAACATTGGGTATTCCTGAAATACCTGTTACTGCCCCCACCAGTGCTCCTCAATCGCCCTTTTCTATATTTCCCGCTCTAAAACAAGCTACCTCTGCGACAAATGAGTCAAGCCCAGTAGTACCTGATAAACCTTCAAAACATTTAAATACAAAGATATCATCTTCTGCTGTTATTAGTCAAAGGCTTAGAAGTTTAGAGAAACAAGTGAAAGGAAGAAAGAAAAACAAGTGAGTAAAATTTACTGTTTCTAGATTAGGCTATATCGAAATACGGAGCAATTGTGCTCATATTTTTGTTATATTTTATGATCCTGGGATGAGGGGAAATTAGTTCAAACATTGAGTGCTGATAATTTTGCATAGGGATTTGCCTATCATGTAGCCTACCCGCGATTCACGGGTTTCTAAATTCTCGTGTAAACATTGATTGCTAATAAGTTATGTATTTGACAATTGGTATGAGTTAAACGTGTGATTATTTATATTTCGATACTTGACAATTATTTTATTAGACATTATTTTCCTTCATTCATCGAATATGCCGCAGAGAATATTCAAGCTTGACCAAGAAACATGAAGAGTGTTGTGTTGTGAACATATAATAGTATGACAAGAAAATATTTTCCTTAATTTTAACGCGTATTCAATATTTTTGTACCCAGAAAAGTGAATTCAGGTGGGAATGCAAAGAAAATTTTGGATAACTTTGTGCTCAGATGTTTATGTTCAAATTATCAAAGCTGTTGAAATATTCAAATCAAAAAGATGAAAGGTTTAGGATAGAGAAAAAGGACGTGTGAGTGCTCTAAATTATTGAGAATGTGAATTTGGTTTCTATAATTGAATCAAAACAAAAAAAAATTGAAACCAATTTGAAACTTCTTAATAAAAATAAGGATAAAAAAATAATTTAAGCAAGTAACAATAGTCATGGGTACTGTGTATAATTGAGATATGAGTTTAGTTTTGTATTTCTTTTTGCTTTTTGTGCACATTTCAAACTCATTGTTTTCTCTCATTTTCTAATATATGTTTTTCCCCTCCTTCTAAAACACATTGTTATTTACTCTTCTTTTCTCTTGGATTTATTCTCTCAGTGCTTACTTATACTTTGCAAAACATCTTGTTTGTGTTTTAAGTCACTTTTTTACTGCAAATCTAGCTCTGACGGCATAAACATCAACACCAATCTTGAATTAAATTTTTTTAGTAGTTTAATTTATTAAATGAAATGTTACAAAGAAAATAATAATTTTTTTTCATGATTTTACGAGAACTTAAGAAGAATATATTTTTTGTTTGAGATTAAGAAAAATAGCTTGTTTTTATTTTTTAATTTTCTTCCTCAAACAAGCCGTATATAAATATAATATTTTTTTCACCAATTTTCTTATAGTTACTGTATATTATACAACACGTTTTAAATGATTTAAAACATAACTTTATCTTTTTTATCAGCATAAAACTATTTAATTGATATTTGTGGTATATATCTTTTTCAAGGAAAACATGGATAGTTAAGATGATAAGGATTGGAATATACTACGTACATGCACCTGCCCATCACAAATGTCTTGGAGGAAGAAGAACAAACTCATGAAAAATTTATTGTTAGGTTATGTATTTATATTCAAATTTTTAAATCGAATTCGGAAATATAATGATTAAATACATATACCTCTAACATCATTAAAATATTTTTAGTTTACCTTATGATTTGTTTTAAAATTTATGTAACTTAGATTTTTTTATTATTATTTAATATTAAAAACTGTGTATTATTGCTAGTATTGATTTTTTTTTATCATATTTGCTTAATTTTTATTTTATATAAAAGATTATTTAATAAACATTTGAATATATGTATACCTAATATTAAATAAAATTCATTGTTATTTTATATTGTAAAAAATATATATGTTTATTGTGACATTCAATTATTAGATATGTTTCTTTTGTTACGATTTTTATTTTAGTAAAAAATATTTAACATTCGACTATGTACAAATATTGATACAAATATGTTCTTATTAACAAAAAGAAAAATATGATACAAATTTTATATTCGTATAGAGATCTTTTATATATATATATATATATATATATATATATATATATATATATATATATATATATATTTTTTTAATTAGAATGATAAATATTTGTACAAATGTAAGAACTATCTAGTTAGTAATTATTGTTATATTCAATAATATTACATCAAATCTCTAAATTGTTATTATTTTGTAAATTAAAAAAAGTAGAATTCCTATTGTGACATCCCAATTTAATAGAATAATCCTAATAAATAAAGAATCACATAATTATAAATAATTAGAACACGAAACATAAAGTATAAAGAAGTCAGTTATTACAGTTATCCGTAATATACCGAAAGTAGAGTTAAGACACAAAATACGCCATAAACTCAAACTTAAACGTAGAATAGTTTAAACTTGAGATTTGCTCAGAGAACAAGAGAACAACAAAGGCAACAATGTCCCAGAAGATGCTCCATAGAGCAAGGTACAACCCATGTATGACTACACCATAACATCTCCATCATTACGACGACCACCAAGGGTCTCCACATCTGCTCCCACATTGGTGATCATCGCAAAAAGGAAAACCAATCAAGAAACAAACACAACAAGAAATGGTAAGCTAAAGATAAAAATAATTCTCATCATATATATGTAAACCAGAAAATTTTGAACAGGCATTTCGGTAAGTATACAAGGTATGTAATGACAAACAATAAAGACCCTCTAACTCAATTATTCTGATACATATAAAGAGATCGGGTTCACCGGATGCTTGCACTTGTGGTAACCTTTACTTCTCTGCATATCTATTGTCAATGGGTTTCACCCTACCACGCATAAGGTTAGCTCATGATTATCTAGGGCCATTATTCTGCCAAAGACTGATCGATTCTTTAGGGTTTTAGGATGCAACCTTGCTTGAATGCTTATCTGATTATATACACTACAATACCACCATGAAATCTTACCAAGAGTCTCATGAAATTACGTCTAGCTCATACCATATCCTTGTTCTCACACCAAGTCCACATGTTATCTCAAAACATCATAATCTCATGCCAATGCACAACCCACCAACCAATTCATAATTCATTTCATACCAAGCACATCAATATCACCTAAAACATACATAGTCATAGGTTCATGCTTTTAGGGGTAATTAAATCAATCCACAAGTGAAATCACAGAGTTTGAAACAAATCTGCCTCATGCTCGCTCAAGCTAAGAGGTCTCGCTCAGGCGACAAGGTCCCCTCGCTTAAGCTAGACTTTCCTCGCCTAAGCGAGAACTCGAACAGAGGGTACAATGAATCACTACGAGTTTCGCCTGAGTGAGTTTTCTTGCTTGGGTGAAAATTCTCGCCTGAACGGCCAAAGGAGAGTTCTCTGCTATTCTCACTTAGGCTAGAGGATTCTCGCCTGGGAGAGAATAGAAGTTTCTCTCCTGCTCCTTCATGCAACATCAACATCCATCCAGAAAATACATACATTATATTATTACACCATCACAATCATCATCCAAGCACTTGAACACGAAAACAGAACCAAAACAAGCAAAATATTTAAAAAAAACGTGCAAAACCCTTGCTTCCCTTACCTCGAAACTGAAAGCTAACTTAAGGAACCCTTAGTGGAGGAGCACCAAGACCTGGAGCAATTTAAGGAGCTGAAACAGAAACATAGGTGGACGAGAATGAGACCAAGACTGAGATTAATGTAAAATCCGAGCTTAGGAACGTAAAACAAAAAGGAACAAAAGGTGGGTATTGACTTATGTGGAAAAAAAATACGCCCAGCTAGCTCAGAGGAAGTTCTCTTAAGAACCCTAGCTCAGCTCCTGCTTCACACTAGGAGGAAGAAGGTGAACTGTTTGTGGAAAAGAAGACAAAATGAAAGTAAGTGGCTAGAAACAAAAAGTGGGTCTTACACCTATAACTCAAAAATTTGGTTTCTTTTAATGTAAGTTTTTTTTCAAATTTATTAAAATATATACATTTTTAAAATAATAATACAAATAAATCATACATAAAAAATAACATGACTTCAAAATAAAGAACTCATACTAATTAAATACGTTTTCAAAAACAATGAAAAAGAAGTCATATTTTGAAATATATACTTTTACCTTTTTTTAGCAAGTCCACTTTATGAAGACAGCTTCACTTTTTTGTTTTATGTTTAGAAGGACATGTATTTATTTATAGTAGCCCCACTTTACAAAGACGTCCTAACTTCTTTGTTTTGTTTTGTTTTTTGTTTTTTGTTTTTTAAATTTTATAGAAGTATTATATGTATAATACGACTTTTCTTTTCTTTTCCATTTTTTATTTTTATGTTTGTTAAATTTTATTTTCATAATTTAATAAATCAATTTTGTTTTAAATTTTACGTAAACTCTTTTTGGAAATATTTTTTAATAATCTAATTAATAAATTAAAATAAAAAATCTATAATTTTTAAAGTTTTTTTTCTTTTTTTAAATTTTTATATAAATATTTTTATTTGAAGTTTTTTTAGCTAATTTGATTTTTAAAATTTATTGGTGATTTTTATTTATGTGTACATATATTTGAAAAATATATGATAAAAATTTAATATTTAATTTTGCATTTATTAATCAAATAATTAAAAGAACTTTTATATAAGAAAGTATATTCATCTAAATTAAAATAAATAAAAAAACAAAATTATGAATCCAAAGCACATCCTACCATTACATTAAAAACAACACAAAAAAGAAAAACAAATGTAATTAAAATTGTAACACCCCATTTAATTAATACCCCAAATTAAAAGAGGCGTCACACAAAATAATATAATAGTGCGGTTCAGGAGTGTAAACATTACTCCCTACAGTCGTTCAAAAGAAAACAGGAGAGAAACTGGGCACACCACGATGCCAATAACAAAGCATAATAAAGTACGACAGTATTTTAAAATAAAGCTCAATGACCAGATAATACATGGGCCATAGCCCTAACAGGAAAGCCCAAAAGCGGAAACCAGCCCAGACGGCTATGCAGCGGAGCCATCATCGCCCTGTTGACCACGAGTATTTCTCGCATATGTTCACATCAATAAATTGATGATCATAGCAAAGAGAGATCCACACCACAAAACATACAACAAACAAAAGGATAAGCTAGAACCAAATAGATTTTTATCATGCAATCAGATACACTTTCCCAGTCAAATATACACACATCATCCAAGCATGTTATGACTTTCAAATCAATACACTAAGACTCGACCCGACTCATCCAGATACATATAATCTAGTCAGATTCAGCGGATGCTTGCACTTGTGGTGGATATCTCTGCTCACCCCCGAGCTAAGTGTTACAAGTGTTACAATGTCTCAATCCCCCCCCCCCCCCCAAATTACCCCTTAATGAGTTTCAGGCCTCCTACTACTCTCACCACAAGAGTCAGTCCGCTCTAAGGGAGACTAACTGACTCCTTAGAGTGTCAGGATGCAACCTTACCTTGAATCCTTACCAAATTATATAGATGGGGCACCACCATGAATTCCCACTAACATGGGTCATGGAATTACGTCCCGACCACTGAAGCACGACCATGAGGTCTCACCTAGAGGCTCATGGAATTACGCACTGACAACAACCAATCATAATCAAACAATAGAGGGATATTCATCATGCATATAATCTCATGCCAACCTTTATAACCCATCCTCATTCATATCCAAATGTTGAATCCACACCAACTCATCCTTCCCAAACCATGAATATAGAATTGTACTTCATATCAATACCATGCCACTTTGATATCAGCCATTTCATTGAAAACACATGCCAAGATCATACCAAGTCCATCATTCACAACCCATGATCCACATTACTCATACATAGTCATGCATCTCATGCTTTTAATCATAAAACTAAAATTTCAAGCAAGTGCCAACCATCCAAGAGTAAAGAAATAACCAAAATAATCAAGCACTCTCGCCTAGCTCCTCGCTCAAGCTGAAAGGCCTCGCTCAAGCGAGAGGGACTCTCGCTCCAGCGAGCTCCTTTCGCTTAGGCGAGAGCTCGACTTACAGGAACAATGGCTTTATGCGCAAAGCGAGACTCTCCTCGCCTGAGCGAGACGTTTGCTCGCTCAAAATAGCGTTGGTCGCCTGAGTGACGACTCGCGTGAAATAACCTGGGCGAGCCTCTGTTAATCTCGCCCAGGCGAGACATGCTCACTTGGGCGCGAAAACCAGTGCTCATCACTGTTCTCTCGTGTAGAACCCAACAATACAATCCAAACAATGCAATAAGACATTTCATAAGCTCACAACAGCATATAAACCGAACAATTCATGAAACATTGTCAACGCAAACATGAAAACCAAAGATTTAGCAAAACCCTAACTTCCCTTACCTAGAAAGGGCTAGCAAACGACCTCCACACTTAAGCGAATGAGCACGAAAGTTCCCAGAACAGATTTAAGAGCTGAAAACCCACTTACGTGAGCAGAAACGAGGTCGAGCTAAACTTGAATCTAATTGAAGTTCAAACCCTAGCAGAGCTCCGGGAAGAGAAAAGAAGAGTAGGCAAGTTACTGTTTTGCAAGAAAGGCAGAAATGAGATGGGTTAGGCTGCCTTAGGGGCTTTGGACACTCTATGGGCCAGTACTTAGGCCTAACAGACGGGGCTAAGCCCCTTTAAATTTTTAGGGCAGAAAAGAGGGCTTTACAAAAACAATATTTTTATCTAAATGAAGAAATGATCATATTGAAAGTACAATTTTTTATCCTGAAGCAAAAAACATGATTTAAAAAAAGTTAGCTATTTTTGTTAAATTTTCTCCACTCTTCTTACAATGCTCTCTCTCCATCATGGCATTGCATGGTTTTCACCTCCCTTTTGCATAGGTTCTTGTTTAGGACATATTCTTGCTGCATTTACATATATTTCTTGATGCATCCCTATAACAAGATTTCCATTTTTTTTATTTTTAATTTATGAAATTAAAAAAAAATTAGAATATATAACTTGAAAGTAAAAAATAACTTTTAAATTATATAATTCAAATGTTAAATGATTTTTGAATTGTATAGTTTGGACTCAAATGATTTCTAGATTAAGTTAATAACTCTTTACTTCCATATTAGACGATTTAAAAATTATTTTAATGTTCAAATTATACAATCTCAAAAACTTTTAAATTTGTAACATATCATTTTAATAACATAATACTACTAAAATAAAATATTTTTTTATAAATTAAAAAAATAGATAATTCAAGATATATCATATATTAGTATAGTCATCCAAAAGATAAGAGTATAATAAAGACAAATATACATTTCAAACTACTATAATATGGTTCTATTCCAAACTATACCTAACATGATCTAATATGGCTCAATGGCTCCAACAATTGACTCCTCATCCACAAAGGTGCCCCTATACATGCATCTTCATCTTCACACACGCACACACACACACACACACACCAATAAGGTGATCATTGCAAAAAAGAATAACACAACAGATAACATAACCAACAAACACAAGAGATAAGATAATTTGCAAAAGAGATGTTGTATATCACAAATTTAAGTTATATAACATATAAAGCATTTATAAAGGTATACATTATACAGACAAATACTATCCTAGATTCAATTAAATGTATTGATATCAGACTTTGACAAATTTTGCACTTGTGGTGACTTTTATTGCTCTGTAGAGTCATTGACAATGAATTTCACCATACCACACATAAGGTTAGTCCTGCCACCGTCATATGAACCCTAAAACCGTTCACAGACTAGGACCTTCTGCTACTCTCACACATAACCTACTATCCTTTATGAGTTTGGATAGTTATTAGAGTGTCAAGATAACCTCTAGTACTTAATTCATACATCAATGCATACAATAAAGGAACTCAAGCCTAATCCACCTTGAATTAGCGCATACCATTCTCAAACAATTCACATGAATAAATAATTACAATAGTAACACTCTAATATCCTTAAACCATATTATAAACACATAAGTCTCATGAAATGGAATGACTGAAAATCTATACTAGTCTCATTCAGCGAGAACATGCACTCGCCCAACAAGAAGTACCTAAAGTACCTACTTGCTCAACAATTGGACGTCTCTCTTAGCTAATCTAACACTGAAACAATTTTCGTAATAATTCACCTAGCGGGCCCAAGACACACCCAACGAGAGCACCTCTAAAACTCCTAAGATTTTATTTGAAAAACTTCGCCCAACTATAGCTAAGTAAATGAGTTCTCTAACTTTGAAGTCTCTAGTGAAAATACTCTCGTCAAGCGACCACCAAGTCGTGAGCTCTCTAAGTTTGGCATCAACAACATCACCCTCGCCCAACTACCAAAGCTTTCAGGAAAATAAATGACACAGACTCGCCCAATGAGCCTACCTCTCGCCCAATGGATCTACATAATTCAAAGACAATTTGTGTTTTTCAAACAATCCTAGCTATACTAGAAAAATCACATCACTATTTCATACCCCACAAAGTCACAAATACATCAATTTCATATTTGAACAACTTATCTTAGTCAAACCAATTCAATTCATAGTACATATCATAGAATATTCCAAAGTATATGACACAATTACAAATATGAAAATTAGAGGTCATTCATCTCATTCCTACAGTTCACAATAATCAATCATACTAATTGGATACCCAATCACAACTTCAATTTCACAAACAATAATTCAAATGATAGATAATTCAAATGATAGTTAACATGAATAAATAAAATTTTAGTTTCTCTCACTTGTAAAACAACTATAAATATTCCTAATTTACTAAACCACCTTTAGCTCCACAGGATATGCTCATTTAGACATAAAAATATAATAAACATGATCAAAGCACATCATTATGATTATTGATAAGTAGAGACTTATATTGATGACTCTGTTAAAACTAGATCTGTCTAATTATCTTAATCACGAGGGGATCTGAATTGATTAACACACTTTTATCTGGTTTAAGATGAATCTTGAAGAAATCTTTAGGTTTTAAAGCTCAATTAATCAATTTCGCAATTCTGGGTTAATGGACTGTTTTAACTCAATCAAGAAAGGTGTGAGAGAAGAGAAAGAAGCAATACACACAAATTTATACTGGTTTGATTCAAAATGAATCTACATCCAGTCTTCTCCTAAGTAACACACTTAGGAGGATTCCACTAAACAGATAGGATCCGAGAATTACAAGCACACATATATAATTCTAGACCCTAAAAACCCAAGAACTTGATTTACCAATCAAGAACTCCCCCTAAGAGCAATGCATCCACGCAATTGCACCTAGGCCTACACTTCACACACTAAAGTAACTGTAATCAGAAATACAATAAACAGAATCAAGAAGCGAATACACCTATGTTGTGCAGATTTGACAATATGCTCCTTGATTCAAGCAAGACCCATCATGGTAGAATCAACTATCAATCTTCTTGGATCTGCACTTGAATGATCTTCCAGAATGTTCAATATCTCTGTGACTCTCAGAAGGCTCTATCTCAGATGGAAAACTGTGTGATTTGTCAATTTTCTCCAGACTCAAAACAGATTCTAAAACCATCTTTTATACAGAGTTTTCTACTGTCATTAATTGATTATCAATTTACCTAATCGATTATCGTGAATATATTTTCAGTTCCTTGGTGCCATACTCACAGCTAATCCCTTAGTTAAACAGTTAGCCATTCATGTTTGCACAAGCAAGAGTGTAATGGTCCAATGCAGCACAAAGCAGGCCTAACATACAACTATAAGGATAAACTACTAGCCTAATACACGACCTAACTAGACCAAGTCTATGTTCTACTCTAATACAGCAGACATCATCAAAACATACTTCATTCACAGGTGAATTAACTCCCCCTTCCAACAGACTCTAAAGACATGTGCAGGCAAAGAAAACCTACATGCAAGAGAAAAAACATATTGGACCGAGAATAATGAAGAAAATCAATTTATTCAAAATGAGAAATTAATTTGTTACTCTTGTAGAACCCGATGCTCTGATCACAAAGACAATCTCTGATCGTCAAACATATGCATGAAAAGATAAAGAACTTAGAGAAAAGACTAAAAATCCTAAAAAAATGGTTTTTAAAGATATTTTTATTTTATGTAAAATAAAATTTAGCTATTATAGAGATTTATATAGGTTAAACCTTTTTATTAAAATATTATAGTGTCATGAAAAATACCACTACTCTTAAGCCACTTTTTAAATTCTCACATACATATTTCAAAAAATATTTTTATCTTTTAAATTGTACAGTCTAAAAAGAATAAAATAAAAATAATTTTCATAAAAAAATATAGAAAAACAAACTTTTGAAGGTGCAAGAACAAACTAACTTATTTAATTCCACCACCAGTGTTGTTTTAAATCACTTTGCTTTTTTATGTATTGAAAAATAATTGTTTGCCTCCAGAAAAAATAATACAGTCGACAACTCCTTTAATAATATAATAATATATATTAAAATTTTAAATTAAAAATAAAATAAATATAATTAAAATATTATTATTTTAGATTGAATGTTTTTTTAGTATGTCTGTGACCACTCTTTTTGTACTATTCCCCCATTATCTCCGACTAGTTAACCCCACAAATTAATAACATATCAATGTCATCCAATTTTCTCATAATTTATCTTATTTTTCTTTTTATACATTTCATATTTCATGTGTTTATGTAATATTTAAATAGAGATTAAAATTGTAGCTATCATCAGGTACTTCCAAAAGACCCACTTGATGTTCATATCTCATACATTTCACACCTAACACAACGTGGAAATGTTGCGGAATTGAATTTTCTTTTTTAATTTTTTATCAGATATATTTAAATAGATATTTAGATTTGAAGCTAATTGGGTTAGAAAGATACGAATCGACAATTTGTAATTATACCTCTCAAAATGGCTGCAAGGTAACTTGGTTCACAGGGATTTTTAGGTTGGATTGAAAATGTTTTATAAATTTTAATACGAGTTAATTTTTAATCCGATTTTTGTTAAGTTGGACTATGCATTTGAGTCAGATTAGATTATTTTTTTTATCTAACACATAGATAATTTGATATTTTTTTGATTTTAGTTTGTATTTGAATTATATCGAAATTTATTTAAATTTTAATTATAATTATAATTTATTTTGACCGAAAAAAAATTATTTTTTTAATTAATTGAGTCCATAAACCAACCCGTTTAACTCACCAATCCGTGATAAATCAAATCAGATTTAAATTTTTTTTAACTCACAAATAAATAAATCAAATTAGGTTAATTTATTAAATAATCGACCATAGATCAAGACTAAATTATGTTATCCATTCTCACAACTCTACCTGTAACAATAACAAATTACGAAGACAGATAACAGAGAGACCCACTAAGACTATATTTTCCTAATTAGACCAGTTCACTCGTTATGTTACAAAATCAGTTTTCAGACACACCAAATCTAAGTGATATCTGTGGTTTAAAAGTCAAAATGTTGGTGCTGGAATTGGGATCTCAGATCCTGAATTTAATTATTTTTGCTCGTGGAGAAACGATAAACTTCTTAAATTCGCGTGGCTGAAAGTCTTCAAAACAGGATCTTTATCCTCAGTCACAATCGAACCAGATTACTTTGGAATCAATATCCACTCCTTGTGGAAGTGCTAATTGGTTTCTTAATATCGATGACATAGATGCATTCGTCATAGTTTTAGCATTACGGTAAATTCGTGTCAAATATATATAACAACAGATTTGGATGCTTTTAAAAAACATATATAAATAAATATTTAAAATAAGAAATATAAATTTAGACTTTTATAAATTGATTGAAATATATAATTTTTTTAAAATAATAATACAAATAAATCATACATAAAAAAATTGACTTCAGAATAAAGAAATCATATTACTTAAATACGTTTTTAAAACAATGAAAAATAAGTCATATTTTGAAATACATACTTTTAGTTTTTGTTAGCAGTCCCACTTTATTATAAAAACATATTTTAAGACTTTTTAGCTAATTTGATTTTTAAAACTTAGGTGATTTTTATTCATATATACATATATTTGAAAAATATACGATAATGATTTAATATTTAACTCCTTATTATTAATCAAATAATTAAAAGACTTAAAAAAGTAAAGTCCTACTAATGAAGTACCACTTTTAGGGATGGCAACGGGGCGGGGCGGGTACGGGTATCATGATCCCATCCCCATCCCCATAATAAAAATTCATCTCCATCCCCATCCCCAAACCCAACGGGTATACAACT
>Ga0214544_1000700_pt1 | contig 64549 bp, 27 predicted proteins | sample CNSS3metaG_FD_160074 | JGI IMG/M metagenome (GOLD analysis project Ga0214544, IMG submission 160074) | Root nodule microbial communities from cowpea collected in UCLA plant growth center, Los Angeles, California, USA - CNSS3 | ecosystem: Host-associated > Plants > Roots > Nodule | place: USA... | reverse complement strand
ATTATAAAAATAAATATATATATATATATATATATATATATATATATATATATATATATATATATATATATATATATATATGTGTGTGTGTGTGTGTGTGTGTGTGCGCGCGCGCACGCGCTTTTATCAATGTGTGGGTATTGAAAAAGTAAAATGACAAATAAAGGGTGTGTTTCGATAAGACAATTTAAGAGAGTAATTTATTTATTTGAAAATTTTGAAATTTACTCAAAAACGAAGAAAATTGAAATTTCAAGTTGTGGAATTGTTCGTTGCTTAGAAATAAAAAAGTCTACAGGTCCAAAAAATCGAGTTGACTTTGACAGAAGGTCGAGATGCCTTAGTTCAAGCTGAAGGTCTAGTCGAGCTCATTCGAGCCAAAGGGCAAGCCGAGCTCACCCGAGCCTAAGGATAAGCCGAATTAGCCATAGGTCGAACATCGATCAGAGTCAGACCGAAGGTCAAGTCTAGTCAACTCGGGTCAAAGTTCGAACCGAGTTGATTAGGGCTAAGGTCTAGACAAGATGGTTCTAAGCTAACTCGGCCCCGACCAATGTTGAAGTCGGGCCAACTCAGACTAAAGGTCGAGTTAGGATGGCGTAAACACAACATTTAACCAATCTACCCTTGTTGAAGGTTGAGTTGAGTTAACTTGGGCTTAATTGATTCAAATCGGTTGAGGTCGAATTGATTCAAATTATGTCGAGTGACTAGTTGAGTCAACAGTGACCAACTTTGATACCAATTCACAAAGTAAAGAAATTATTAGTTACTAAAATAGTCACTATTATGAATAAAAAATTATAATTGGTCACTAAATTGGCCTTTAAAATTTGCTATCATGATTTTGGCTACCAAAGGAAATTGGTCACTAAAAATTAGGGATGTCAAAAAAATCCGTACCTGTGGATATCCTCGGATAAAACTTGCAACGAGTAGGAGATGGATATTGTAAATGGACACTCATACTCGCTATACTCTAATTTAAATTAAAAAGTATATAAAAAAATTGATTAAAATATTAACATATTTATTTTGAATGAGGTTTTTTTATCAATTAGTTTAAAAAAAATCATTTATTTGTAAACTGTCATTCAACACTATTTCAATGGGTTATTTGGACTTTGTTTAAAATTTATGAATGTTATGTATTATATTTTATTTGAATTTGCGATTAAAATATGTTGTTAAATATTTATTTTTATTTGCTTGTAAATGCCTGCGGTACCCATGGATATTTATGGATATTAAAAAAATATGCAAGTATCCGCATAATGAATACCAGATGGATATGAGCACAGATACGGGACAAATAAATATTTATCCAGTAGGTAAGATATGAAGGAGCTACTACTTGTACCCTACTCGCCTCGTTGACATCCCTACTAAAAATTCGTTTTCTATGTTTTAACTACCAAAATGACTTAATTTCTAAATTGGTTTCTAATTAATTACCGATGAATTTAGTGACTAATTATAATTTTTTATTTATAATAGTGACTATTTTAGTAACTATTATTTTTTTATTTTTAAATTAATATATAAATTGGTCACTATAATGACTAACAACTTTTGATCACTAAACTTGATTACTAATGAAACATTTTCTTGTAACATAAAGATAAAAATTATAGTTAAAAGATATAAAGATAAAGAAAATTAAATTAAATTAAATTTTAAATTGAAGCAGTTGTTTAAATCATTTGAAAGGTTGAGTTTCAAAGAACCACACCTCAAATAAACTGCTTACAACAAATTTATTTACATAAATCTCAATCATAGCATCAACTTATTAAATTACGTAAATCCTATTTTTTTAAGCAATTGAACCTCAATTAGTTGGTTATAATCTTCAACGTAGACCTACAGTGATTCAAGTCTTTAACAGCCTTGACGTGATTTAATTTTCTATTTTCAAAATAAAAAATATAATCTATTCTAAATCTAATTCAAACTCAATTAAGTAGATTAAGTAGATATAAATAAAAATATAAATATAAATTTTAAATAAATCCATTTAAAAGAATAAAAAACTATAAATTTGAATTATTATATATATTGAATCTCAAAATTTCAATTTTTCTTTACTTCCTTAATTCTAACAATTTCGGATCCATTTTGTTTCTCAAAAGTTTATGTAACCCTCGTTCTGTCCTCATTTACAAAACTTATATTAGACTCAGATAAAAAATATTAATGGATTTTTTTTTTTTATCTTGTAGTCTCCTTACCTAATTTACCTACTTTATTTCACACTTCCAACAACCCATCAAAATTAATTTTATTTATTTATAATAATAAAATAAAATATAAAAACTATAAAATAAAAATATTTTAAACAATAAAGTTTAAACCTAGAATGTATGCTGATTTATCATGTTAAAAATTAATTATTTAATTATATTCATTATTATTTAAGCAAAGTTCTCCTGTAAACTTTGTCGATAGTCAAAGTGTCATTGAATCTTTGCCCATGTTCTTTACCTGTTAATAGAAGATAATTGCTATTTGATTTAATAATTTTGGCACAAAGTGAAGCCTCTCATTTATGTTCAATCACCTTACAACATTTAGTATGTAATTAGAAAAATTAGGAATCATGTTTATACCATAAATCTATTTCCAAAATCACCCTTTTATAACATTCTTTCATTTTTGTCTAAAAAAAACTCGTGCTTAATAAAACCTCTGTGAACTACACAATATAAGCATTTTCATCATTGCCTATTGATATTTGTGTAGCATCAAGAACCTTAGTTAATTAGTAATTTTTCTTAAAAATTTCAACAAAAAAAAAAACTTAGTTAATTTGTGAGTTGAAAGATAATTGGAATTTTTGAAAGGGTTAACAAAATTTCAAGTGGATACTAATTACAAATCATAAAGTATAATATTAACAAATGTTGTTCGATAATTAATAAACAAATCGCAAGAGACAAGATACACATTCAATACGTTCATGTTGGTCTGATTGTTGCTTTGCTACTATACCTGTTTTAGGGATCAAAGTATTTAGTGAAGTGTTAAATAGATATTGGCACATTCCTCTTTATCCTTTCCAGAATTCTCAATTTTGTTTTTATGCTTCGTGGAAGAACGCCAATACAATGATTCTACAGAATCAGAGACTTTATCAAATATGTCAAATTTCACACAACATTAATGTTCAATATTTAGTGATATAAGCCTGATTTCTTCAGTATGCTATATTTTTATTTTTATCCATGTATTTGTGTTTTTGAAGGTCTTAAATAATACATATAACCTTCATATTTAACTGATGAAACATAAAACTATTTGAAAAATATTCGACCTAATTTAAATAAATTTGAAGACATAATAAATACCTATTTTACTGAAACGAAAGGTTCATGATTTGTTGTGGTATCGGAGCAGCAACGTAGCATATTAGGTGAGGAAGCACCCAGTCACAGTAAGCTAACGTGTGCCAAAAGTGATGGAACTTCCTCTGATGCGTGTCGAGTGTTCAACACAACCCTCAAAGTGCCCAATTTTATGTATATCCACACAAACAAACAAAAGGTTATTACCACTTTTTTTTTTTTCTTTGAGGCCTCAGACCAAGAAAATGTGATAGAGAAAGATGGAAGGGTAAAATGAAACCAACTTGTACTTTCACTCGCAAAGCTTGAAAAAATGAATAAAAGTGAAGAAGAAGAAGAAGAAGTAGCATGGGACAGTGGGTCCCAAGAATTAGAATAGATTAATAATTTTGGTGGTAATTGGATTCTGAATTGAAGTCCACAGTTTTGTGCTTTGTCTAAAGTTGGTAGGGATTGAGTGAAACCCTTATGATTAAGGAATAAGAAATGTCTGGAGATATTAAAGATCCTACTTAATCATACCTAAAGTAGTCAATTAAAGTGTGACAACTTAATGATTAAGTTCATAGAAACTCATCAAAAAAACATCTATACGTCCATATTACCATCATTGCTAACAAGTTGCCACCAACTACTAATCACTTCTAAAACCTTTCTTCATTCTTATACTATCATCGGTCACTGTCATACGATTTTCAGACTCAAGATTTTTTGTCTATTCTCAAAACCCTTCTTAACTCATCTTTATTATGTTATACCACAACTTTAGAGCTCACATGTGGGTGACCCATTTTTAATAGTAAAATATTGAACTGCTTTTTTGCCCAAATCCCTTGAGATTTATTCGCTTGTGCCTGTCATAATCAATCCCTAAGAAATTAAAGAAAATCTTGCAGAGGCCAACATGGATGCTATTCTGCAGGAGAAATCATAATTACCTGAATTAATATGCTTCCTCTTTTATTTTATTTTTTATTTCTCTGTTTGATATTTTCTGCAGCCATAAGTAGAGTAATAATATAGTATGATAAAATCTACTCTGACTGTGCATGGGTTAGATTAAAATAAGAGTGTGGTGTTGCAGAGGTTGAATGACAGAGGGTTGATTTATTAAAGAGTTGGTGAGTGAGTAAATGAGAGAAGAAAGTGCAGAGAGCAGTGTTTGGTCGGAAATATGAGTAGCTGAGGTATTCAATACAATGTCTGCCCAATAAGAGCACCTCTCTCTCCACGTTAAATAATTGCCTCACTTCAAAAACTGTTGTGTCTGGTATATTTCTTTTCTGCGTAAAAATCTGAGATACGAAAAAATAGAAACAAAATTCAAAATTTAAAAACCAGAAATATGAAAAGCTATTATTTTTTTAACACAATTAACTAATAATATAGTAAATGAATATTTTATGCTATATAATTTAGTTATATAATTTCTCTCCACACACTATACACTTTTTATTTATTTGGCTTATTATAAAATTTATTGACATTTTTTAAATATTTTTTTTCTCTTATTATAATATCTGTTTAATTATTTTCAAATTATATGTGAATTAAATATTTTTTATTTCTCATATTTATATATTTTTATTTTTTTAATATTTTTATTTATAACATTAACTTTTCATCTACTAAGTAATATAAAAAGTTTTCTTCTTTATTCTATTATTATTAATTTTTAGGTTCAACAAAGTTAATATTGAATAGTTTGTTTACAGTCTTTTTCATCTTATTATATCCTTAACTATACATATATTTATTTTTTGTGTCCTTCCATTCAACCATCTTTCACATTGTTTGCATTTGATTATTTTTTAAATATTTTTATTTATTATTTATTTTTATTATGTAAAAGATTGCTTTGATATTTTTTATATAATTATTTTCTAAATCATTATCATACATGTAATTTTAACACTATAATTATATAAATAAATTTTATTTACTATAATATAATAATTTAATGTAATTGCCATTAATCTTTTTATCACTATCCAACATATTTTGAAATTTAAAAGAAGAAAAATTTATGTTAAATTTTAATCATTATTAGTTTAATTTTTGTTTTATGTGTGATTTTGATCAAGTGATGTATTATAATTTCTATTAGTGTACAAAGGAAGAAAGTTCATTAGAATTTTAAAAATTGAAGTAAACACACATTTAAAGTATTTTGTAATTTAAATATTTGTTTTCCTTTTATATTTTCATAAAAATATTTTTAAAATTTATAAACTAGTTAATATTAACGTTTGCAAATTTAATAAATATTTTATCTCTCATGAAATTTTATTTAATATTTTAATTTGAAATGTAAATAATTATAAAGTTAAATTACTCTTTTGGTTCCTTTATTTGTCAAGAAATTTCAGTTTGGTCCTCAAGTTTTTCGTTATCTCAATTTGATTCTCATTTTCTTAAAAATGATTCAATTTGGTTTTTGTGTTAATTTTGACCAGACGATGTTAAAGTCAACGCTATGTGTCAATTTCTAGTTTTTTTTTATTTTATTATTATTTTTTTTAAATTTTTATTTTTTACAAGTATCATTCCACAGTTGTGCCACGCGTCAAAATGACTCAATTTAGTTCCTATATTTGTTTTTAATTTCAATTTAGTCTCAATTTTTGTAAAAATGAAGCAATATTGTCCCTCCTTAAATTGACACTCAATTTAATTTTTATATACAACTTATGATAATATTCTTAATAAAATTGATGTTTTTATTAAATATTTGTAGAAATATTTTTAATAATTTAGTTTATTTAAAATTATATATAATGGTAAGGAGATGATTTCTGAATTTTCAAGTTTTCTAGTTATAAAATTTTTAGGTTGTAATTAATTGTTGAAGGGGACTTGCTGCGAGATAATTCTATTAGTTGTAACATATAAGTTATACCAAAATATAATGTTTATATATATTGTACCATAAATCTAGTAAGTACAATCTCGGTTAATTATGTATATAAAAGGAAAGGTGTTAATATATAAATATTAGTTATTGTTTGTGGAAAGTATAAAATACTTCTAGTTTATATGTTACGTACGAAATAGCTTAAATTGTATGAGTAGCATTATAAATAGGGTGAAAATTATTATTATATTTGAAAAACAAATACATATGCTATAAAGGTAATTATGTGCGATGCAATTTCAGAAATTCGTATATAATTAATTTATTATACATAACGTAGATTATAATATTTTATTAAATGTTTAGGATATTATATTTCATAGGGATTTTATAATTTATACCATACGGGTGTTTGTAAGAATAATATATGATATATATTAATACGTACTTTAGATGTATAAAAATAAATTAAAGTCATTGAATTATTTAATGAAAGTGTAATAAAAGGTCAATATGTTTATGAAGATGTATATAATAATAATATACTTTTTAGTAATTGGGATAGCAAAAATGGGTTCTATAGTGATTTACTTAGTAAACATATGTTATTGGTGTAGTGCCTGGTGGTACGGATTGGACCGCTAGCTAGGCAATAGCTACTAACAGGAGGATTCTGAAGTGTGTGGCGCCTAGCAGTGTATAGAAACTGCTTGGCGGTCTGCGTTGTAACTTCACCTGGCAATGCTTAAGCTGCGCCAAGCGATAGTGCAAGTGGTAGGGTGCGTTTATGATGCGTTTTGCATGGCTTATTGTGTTGGTTTTGGTCTGGGATATGATAGATCGTATCATGAGTGGGTAGGTTTGATTGGTGATGGAACACGTGGTTAATATGAGCGGGGAGATTCATATTAGTGATATTCTCGTGTGAGGATATGAGCGGGGAGGTTCGTATGTTCCGTGCTCACACTTGAGAGTTGTTACGAGCGGGGAGGTTCATAACTGGATGAATCACGTATTGGACTACGGACGAGGAGGTCCGTAGAGTTGGACTACGAGCAGGGAGGTTCGTAGAGTTGGACCACGAGCGGGCAAGTTCGTGGAAGCATTAGAATCCCTAAGACCAGTTTGGGTATGTACATTGTATAGTACAATGTGCTTTTCTTAATTTCGTTTTGATGTGTTAAAATGTGGACTTGGACCAGGAGATGCTTGATAATGTCATGAGCGGGTAGGTTCATGACTGGTGATGAACACGTGATAATATGAATGGGGAGGTTCATATTATAATGCTCTCGTGTGAGGATACGAGTGGTGAGGTTCGTAGTTGTTGGATCACGTGTGTTGGACTACGGGAAGGGAAGTCCGTAGAGTTGGACCACAAGCGGGCAGGTTCGTGGAAACATGATATATCCTGGGTCCAAGGCCAAGTAATTGTATGGGTAAATGGATTAGTAGTTTCATTTGTATAATGAGACGATGATCTGAAATCCTTGGATATCAAGTGTTCAGAATAAGCAATTTAGATGAAATAAAGTAGTTTGGGGTGAATCTCTATTTTGATTAATTGTATATTTGTATTGTTATGAGCTCACCCTTTTTGTGTGTTTGGCGATGATCATGTGACCTGTCACATGGGAGCAGATGATGTTCCAGGTGATGCTGGTAAGGCATAGAGCTGGAGAGGGACTAGTGTGAGAAAGCTTTTTATGGAAGTTTACTATCATTTTATTTTCAGATTTTTGTAAACTGTATTTTTACTGGAATATGAACTAGTATGGATTATTGGAACACTGTGGTTTAATTGGATGAGTTTAATAAATGTTTTAAATTTCCCGTATTTTTTGGGAAAGACAATAATAATAAATTCGAGTTTGTATTTATTTCTATTTTATTTTATTTAAATTAGTAATATCCGGTTGGGATGTTACATTCGACCTAGGTCGACCCTTCTCTACTTTAAGCCCAAACTTGCCTAAGTCAACCTATATTAGTCTTAGGCACTAACTTGCACATTTCAACCTTCGACCTATGTTGGCCTTTCTCAACCTTCGATCAGGGTTGGCTCATCTCAACCTTCGACTAGGGTTGGCCCATTTCATCCTTCGATCTTGTACGATACATCTTGACTTGCAGCTTGTGTCAGACCGTCTCGACCTTCGGTTCAGGTTGGACAATCTCGATCTTTTGTCTGAACCAGCCCATCTTAAACGTCAACCTAGGCCGATTCAATAGAGTTTGACTCGATCTTTAACTCAAACTCAAAATATTATTTTTAAGAGGTAATTAAAGTATTTTTAGTAACCTTAACGTTTATCCTAACACACTTGAGAGTAAACTTTTGGGATTTTTTTTTTTTTGGCTCCCTCGTTTAGAAGCCCTTGAATGGAAAGTTTAATAAAGGATAGACTAAGGTTAGTCCATGGACTATTAGTCAAATTTACACCTCCAAAGCAAAATGTTTTGGTGAAAATCATCACCAAACCCAAGCTCAATGTCTCGGTCTTTTAGTTCTCGTCAAACCAAATTTGACATGCAAAGCAAACCCTTTTCCCACCTCAGATTTGCAAACTCGTTTCCTATGATATATCTGTAAATTCAAATCTGCACAAAAACCATGTCTACCAAACCACAACAATTATCGACAACGACGACTATGACCTTTTGCTAAACCTCAAAGTCGTTGTTCACACCATTGTAACCAAAAACATATTCACGTTTTTATATCTACTTATCATGGATCTATAGTGGGTCTATATAATATTATTCTTTGCTTTGATAATTTAATTTTAATTTTTTTGCTTGCATGTCTTTTCTTCATGATGATAAGGATGAGAGATCAATTTTAATTTGGTTTAATCAATAGGTCAACAATTTTTTGTTGAGAATTTATGTGTTACTTCTATTATCAGAGAAAATTTGCTATATATGGATACAACCTTTTGCTTTGCTTTTGTAAAGGTTGTATTCTGCAGTTGGATCCTCTATAGTTAAATCTATCTACAACCAGTGCTGCAAAATCAGGACTGTTGTTGTGGCATAGCTTTTCTTTAAAATAATATAAATGACCATTTTTATCTTTCAAGTATTAACTAATTTCTGAGTAAAAAAATATTTAAATGATATCTAAAGTATTTCATATTTATCACTTATTTTTTAGATTGACATATTTCCGTTGATTTTTATTTATTTCAAGACAAGTTAATGACCAATTTCAAAATATTTAACATTTGGAAAATTTAGTAAGTCTGATATATAATATTTCTGTTAACTAAAGCCGTTTGTTATCGTATTTTAGGAACGATTTTCAGGACAAAAGCTCATTGCAACATTTTTTTGTATTTTACACTAAAACCAATACATAAGATACCAAACAAAAAGTGAGTTGTAAAAAAAAAAACTCGTATCATAAATAGTAAAACATGAGAAAAAGGTGGGGAACACTTCTTCCACCTGCTTCAAACCTTTGTTACAAACAAATCCTCACTTAGAAACCGATTTCAAAAACAAAAAATAGTTAATCAGTATAGTGATCATTTTAAATATCAATTTACAAAGTTAAAAATTATTAGTTACTAAAATAGTCACTATTATAAATAAAAAATTATAATTGATCACTAATTAAGTAAAAACTAATTTAGAAACTAATTCATTTTGGTAGCTAATTTTTAGTGACCAATTTTCTTTGATAGCAAAAACCATGGTAGCTAAATTTAGAGACCAATTTAGTGACCAATTATAATTTTTTATTCATAATAGTGATTATTTGAGTCACCAATAATTTTTACTTTTGAAAATTGATATCTAAATTAGTCACTATAGTTACTAATAATTAATTATTGATCACTAAAATTGGACAATATTTAGAAGTTTTATTATAGTGTTGAACACGAAGGTATATATATTGAAGACTTGTGAAATTTTGGCATTTCTACTGCTCACAACACATGCATTATCATGCACACAAAGCATTAATTATCCTTTGCAGTGTTGAGACACAATCCTAACATCCACCGTGGCAGTGCAACGGTATTTTCAGGGATTGCATCGTTGTGGTAATGATGACTTCCAAGACTGTTGTATAATCGGATTGAAACGTCATTACTGTTGGATGAATTCGTTAATAAACACTGGTAGAATCTTTCATATTACATGGGATTTTTCATACAAATTTATTAAAAAAATTATAAGAAAAGACTTTGTTTTGCCCTTTTTTCTAAGAATTTTAATTGGTAGATAATTCCTTCATGGATAATTATTTCTTACAAAATTATAAAATTTGCAAATATTTCTAACAAATTTTTTTGCAAAAAGTGTTTTATACAAAATATTTTCCTAAAAGTTAGTAGGAATTTCTTGCAAATTATTTTTTCATAACAAAATTTGAAAGTATTTCCTACGAAAAAAAATCAAAGCAAAATTAACAGGAAATATGAATTATTTTAGTAGATTGGATTTTTAAGGTTAACACTAATGGATATTCTTCGTATCAGGGATTATATCTCCTTATAAAATTATCCTCTCCTTAGTCAATGATGTGCTCATTGTAATGCTAAGATGGTGTCTTCTAATCTGTGAAGGTATTCCAACGTCCAAGTCCGTAATTATCAAATATAGTAATTATACTTGATAATAATTGAATAAACCTTCTTATCTCATAAACAATGTCTCTTTTTATATTTTTTACATGAGGCAATAATACTAAATATAATTTAGTCATCGAAATATACTCGGTCTCTAATCTTTTAATTTAGTATGAAATGGACTTCAATTTAGCCCCCAAAACATATTCAACCGCTATTTAGTCACCGAAACAAATTCAGTCGCTAATAAATCATTTTATTTGGTGGCTAATTTGGTGGCCAAAATAAATAATTAATTTTACTTTTCATAGCCACCGATTTAGCGACTAGATTTTTGTCACTAATACTATCGGTTGTTAGTTCAGTCTTTATTTGAACTAATATCGCTAATAAGTCATTCGATAGCTAATTCGGTGGCTAATTTGCAACTGATGTAAATCAGTGGCTATTTCAGTCACAAATTGCGACCATATTTTTTGGTGGCTAAATGACTTTTTTCTAGTAGTGTTAGCATCATTTGTATAATTAATAGAATGAGTAATACCCATAACACAATTTAAAATATAGAGAGAGAAAAAAAAAAAAAAAAAAAAAAAATAAAATATAAAGAGATAAAAAAAAATATATATATATATATATATATATATATATATATATATATATATATATATGTTTATAAGCTGAGGATATGTCTTTTCAGTATTGTTATGTATGAGAAGGAGTATATGTTGGCATATTAGGCAAAGAAATTGTATCGTCCGGGGAATGATCAACCTCAACATGTTCATTCTGATTCTGACCAAAAAAATATTTATCATAAAATGACGAGTTTCAGTCATGGGCAGAGGTGACGAGCAAGGAACCCGAACAGGATTTAAGCCGAGCAGGATTTTAGCCAAGCAAGATTTGGGTCAAGCAGGATTTTGGCCAAGCAGGATTTGAGCCAAGCAGGATTTGGGCCGAGCAGGATTTGGATCAAGCAGGATTTGGGTTAAGTAGGATTTTGGCCAAGCAAGATTTGAGCCAAACAGGATTTGGGCCAAGCAGGATTTGGACCAAGGTGGTTAGTTCGTTCCTAAAAGGAAGGGATTTAATATCCAGTGGAAAAATAGTAATCAGTTGCTGATATTTTGTCATACTAACACGTCTTCCTACGAACCAGGTAGGTAGGAGGCCTATATAAAGTATAAGAGAGGAAGAGATAGGCAGAACTTTTTTGGAACCAGAACTACTGAACTCCAGAAAATAAAAATGCATATTTATTAGTGTAAGAGCCAGAAGGGTAGTTTGATCTTGGTTTTCATCCCAACCACAATAACATGAATAAATCACGATGATAAAGTAGTCCACGATGAAAGCGTCAATGGCGGAGTTGGGAAGGGAGAAGAGATGACAAAGGTCTTTTGACGCTCAATGACGAGGGCTCATGATGACCTCTGATGAGGTTTCAGCGGTGGAAATTTTGACGAAGCTGCACGGAGAGGTGAGCTCTAGGCCGACCTCGAAGCAAGAAGGGGTCCGACGATGGTCAACTCTAAGTCTCCTCCACAAGCACAATGCTGGGTGGAGAGGTAGGCTCTAGGCCGACCTCGAATCAAGAAGTAGGTCGACGTCAGTCAGTCCAAAATCTCTCGCACAAGCACAAAGCTAGATGGAGATGTAGGCTTTTGGCCTATCTCCATTGTATCCTCTTTATAAACTTTTCATTTGTATTATTTTTCCTTATCATTAAGAGCTCATGAATTACCAATTTTATAAGGTAACTAAAGAAACTCAAACTTGACTGAAAAGCAAGTCGGCCCTTGCCAAACCAATAATCCGTAAAGCAGGTCGACCCTTGCCAAACCAATAACCTCATTACACTGAGGAATTCATCGGTCCGACCTCCTTACGAGCTTGGTCATAACCTCAGTATGTTGAAAGCTTCATCGGACCGACCTCGCTACGAGCTTGGTCATAACCTTAGTACGTTGAGGGCTTCATGGAAATGACCTTACTACGAGCTTGGTCATTACCTCAGTACATTGAGGGCTTCATCAGTCTGACCTTGCTACGAGCTTTTTCATTACCTCAGTATGTTGAGAGTTGAATTTGTTCAACCTAGCTACAAGCTTGGTTATAACCTCAGTATGTTGAAGGCTTCATTAATCCGACCTCGCTACGAGCTTGGTCAAAACCTCTGTACGCTAAGAGCTAAATCGGTCTGATCTCGCTACGAGCTTGGTCATAACCTCAGTACGCTGAGGGCTTCATTGAAATGACCTCACTACGAGCTTGGTTATAACCTCAGTATGTTGAGAGCTTCATGGAGCCGATCCCAACTTGATCTTTTTTTCTTACTTGTCTTATGTTGAGGTCTCCCTCAGGCGGACCTCAGCTAGATCATTTTATATATTACTTATCTTATGTTGAAGTCTCCCCGGGCTGACCTCATCTTGATCATTTATCTTACTTGTCTTATGCTAAGGTCTCCCTCGGGGTGACCTCAACTTGATCATCTTACTTGTCTTATGTTGAGGTCTCCCTCAAGCCGACCTCAGCTAGATCATTTTTTATATTACTTATCTTATGCTGAAGTCTCTCTTGGGCCAACCTCAGCTTGATCATTTTACTTGTCTTATGTTGAGGTCTCCCTCAGGCCGAACTCGGCTAGATAATTTTTCATATTACTTATCTTATGTTGAAGTCTCCCTCGGGCAACCTCAGCTTGATCATCTTACTTGTCTTATGTGGAGGTCTCCCTCAAGCCGACCTCAGCTAGATCATTTTTTATATTACTTATCTTATGCTGAAGTCTCCCTCAGGTTGACCTTAGCTTGATTATTTTACATGTCTTATGTTGAGGTCTCCCTCGGACCGACCTCAAATTTATCATTTTATATATTTACTTATCTTATGATGAGGTCTCCCTTGGGTCGACCTCAACTTTATCATTGTATATATTTACTTATATTATTTTGAGGTCTCCCTCGAGCCGACCTCAACTTTATCAATTTATATATTTACTTATCTTATGTTGAGGTCTCCTCGAATCGACCTCAGTTTTATCATTTTATATATTACTTCTTATCTTTGGGTCTCCCTCGGGTCGTCCTCAACTTTATCAATTTATATATTTACTTGTCTTATTTTGAGGTCTCCCTCGGGCCGACCTCAGCTTTATCAATTTATATATTTACTTGTTTTATTTTGAGGTCTCCCTCGAGTCGACCTCAACTTTATCATTTTATATATTTACTTATCTTATGTTGAGGTCTCCCTCGGGCTGACCTCTACTTTATCAATTTATATTTATATTTATTTGTCTTATGTTGAGGGCTCCCTCCTTCGGGCCGACCTCAACCTAATCATTTACAGGCCGAGTAACCAGAGGACGATCTTTAGCACATGACTTAAAAATACTTATTTAAAAAAGCTCCTACATTTCGAAAACAAGTTGTTTATTTTGCAGGTACAATAAGGCACACCATAACTTATTATGTAGCTAGAGATGAACGTGCCAAATTTATCAAAAGGGACAAAACTTACATAAAGATGATGTGAAAGAAAATGAAGACCCAACCTGATACTAGAAGACGTAGATGGTTTATGAAAACCTTTCATCCTAGCAAGCTGAGGACTCAAGGTTGGAGGGTTATGTACCGTTCGGGGAATGACCGACCACAACATGTTCATTTTGATTTTGAACCAATAAGTATTTATGATAAAACGAGTTTCAATCATGGGTCGAGGTGACAAGCAAGAAATCTGAGCAGGATTTGGGCCGAGCAAGATTTGGGCTGAGCAAGATTTGGGCCAAGTAGGATTTGGACCGAGCAAGATTTGGGTCAAGCAGGATTTGGACTAAGCAGGATTTGGGCGGAGGTGGTTAGTTCATTCCTAAAAGGAAGAGATTTAATATCCAGCGGAAACATAGGAATCAGTTGCTGATATTTTGCCACACTAACACGTTTTCCTACGAATCAGGTAAGTAGGAGGCCTATATAAAGGAGAAGAGAGGAAGAGATAGGCATACCTTTTTTGAAACCAGAACTACTGAACTCCAGAAAAGAAAAATGCATATCTACTAGTGTAAGAATCAGAAAGGTAATTTGTTCTTGATTTTCGTCTCCCTAATATTCAAGATCGGAACAAAATTGTATATGTATTATTTATGAAATATAGTTGCACAAATATATTAGGAAGGATAATATATCAGTCTCTTGGAACATAAGCAGGAAATTGACAATATAATTTTTTTTGTTAACTATTACAAGAATTAGTGATTGGCGTTTTGTTGTTCCGATAGATGTTGTTTTGCATATGCAATTAAGAAATGTATGTGAAACTGTGTGTATTGGAAAGGACAATAACATGTTAACATCTAAAAAATGAGTCAATTATGTCGACATTATTTGAGTATGAGTAAAAAGATGAAGATTTGTCTCTATTTTCTTTGTGAATTATATAGTAGATGGTATGAGCGGATGAAAGGTTTTAGAATAAGGAAAAATATATTAGCTTTTACCTATTTAGTTGTATGTTTAATCTTGAGATTGATTACCTGTAAAAAGAGAAAAAACGCATTTTGGGAAAGATGCATGAAAACATTATTTTCATGCACTTCGTATTTAAATATTAGTATAAAAAGGTACGTAGCATAATTGTTTGACTTCACACTAAAATACAAAAAATTGATGTTATATATTAGTGTGGGTCAAATTTACATAAAAAATATGGTGCAATAATTCACTATTAATTTTTTTTTAAATTATAAATAATTTTTTGAAATGAGTCAAACTGAAAATAATAATATTATTTCAAATTTATATATCAAATTGTTATATTTAAATATTTAGTTTAATTTAATATAATTCAAGTGACTTAAATTTAAATTATTTTTTTAAAATTTTCTTGTTATCTATAAAAATTAATAATAAAATTTGGATTTTATAACTTTTTCTTTTATGTATTTTCCACCCCTTTTATCCTTGGTATCCTTATATTTGTTAACAAACTTTTTAAGTTCTATAAATACGACAAACTAATAAAAGTAAAAATATGTTGTAACTATTTTTTATATTGTTTTTATAATTTTACTTCTTATTTTTATGGAAAATTATAAACACTCCTATTATATAATTTGACATTATTAAAAATTAATACAAAATTACTATGCAAGTTTTTATGATTTTAATATAAATTTTGAAAATATTTTTAATTAATTTTAATGTAGTGTATAACACTTTCTACATCAATTTATTAAATTTTTTATAATATATAGTGTAAAATATTTTCTACAAGAACTACAAATAATCTAAAAAGTCTTACATATCATATTAATGTAGTATGTTTTATTCTTCTAACTTTATGGGGTTTGTTTCCCCCACTTATAATTATAATAGAATTTCACATTTTAAAACTATATATATATATATATATATATATATATATATATATATATATATATAAACATATAATTAAAATAGTAAATATAGTTATATTATCCCAGTCGTTCTAGATCCGATTCGATAATTAAAAATGGATACTAGACATTCAAAAGTTGACCTAAAATTTATATCTAAAAATTGAGCCTAAATTCTTTTAAATTTTATTAATAAGAAGAGAGATCTTATAGATGATATATGAGATACTAAATAATTCATTATTATTTTTGTAATCTTTATCTCTTGTTATTAGTTTTATAACTGCAATATTCTCCTATTAGGTGGGAATAAAAACAATTTGTAACTTATTTGAATATAAATAAAATATTAATTCCCTCAATTCATGAACATTCTAAATTTGTATTATATTTAGTTTAAATTTTATTAATAAAAGAGAGATCTATAGGTAATTATTATCTTTGTAATACATGATATTAGATAACTCGTTATTATCTTTATAATTTTTACTCTTGATATTATCTTTATAATTGTAATATTCTCCTATTAGATGGAAATAAAAACAATTTATAATTTATTGGAATATAAACAAAATGTTAATTCCCGCAATTCATGAAGATTCCTATTTTGACTTTAATGCTCTCTACTTCACTTGAAGTTAAGAGAATACTTATTTTTATTTTTTTTGGTAAAAGATACTTGGTTTCTTTCCAAAACAACAGTGTTTGTAATTAATATAAAAGTATATTAATGTGAGACAATAAAATTCAAGCATTCAACTACTAAAGTTAAATATACTAACTATTATTAATAAGTGACTTAATAAAGCTTTTTTTATATTTAAACGAGATCCTTAAAATTTTAATAATAAGAAAAATATATAAATATAGTTAAATATTTTAAGTAAAAGATTAAATTGTTTGTTAGTAATAATTTAAAGGATTTATTTTATTTTAAAATATTTTTTAAAAATAATATTTGATGAATAATTATTTAATTAGAAAACTTTAGGCGTTACATTTTTGTATCAAAGTCATGATTAGTTAGGTCCAAGGTGATTTATGAGAAAAATGAGTTTATTGTGATTTTGTGAGAGGAGTTTATTATGCCTCTGCATGTACACAATCATAGTGGATTAGAATATGAATGTGTTGTTGTATTTGTTTAACTGCATTATTTAATATTTTTTTAAAGTCTTATCAAAGGACGAAATAAGAAGAAGATATCATTATCTTTTTATTTATAAATATATTAACGAGCAATGACGGATCTCTTTGGGGCAAGGAGGGGCCTAGCCTCCCAAAATTTCGAGTTTTTTTTGAATTATATATATATATATATATATATATATATATATATATATATATATATAATATAAAAATATATTTAAAATTTATTAAATTTTTAAATTTTTTTAAATTGTAGGTAATATATATTTGAAATTAATAAAAATTAAATTTTTTATTTTTTATTTATTTTATTTAATCATAATATTTAATGTAAATACATAATAAAATATGAAATTAAATATAATAAAAAATGAAAATATTCAGGTTTAATTTTTCTTTTAATCTCTGTTTTTATTTAAAAATTGATACTAGGATTAAGTTAATTATACCAACAAAGTCAATCATTCATATTATGAGTCTCAATTTTAATAAAAAGATCATTAATCTGTTTCGGGGAATTTAACGAAATAGACCGAATTACATCAGTTTTTCAAAAATCGAGACCAAATTGAGATTAAAAAAAAATGGGAGGACCAACTTAACATTGTTAAACGAAAACATGAATCGAAGGAGTAACTAAACCAAATATTTATTAACATAATTTTTATTTTCCTTTTCATTATTCTTTTAGTTTTTCACAAATTATAATAATCTCTCACTCTCATGTCTTCTTTTTTTTTTAAAGAAAAAATAAAGTTAGACATAAACTCTTTATATTTCTCATTTATCCTCTTCCTTTCCTGTTTCTTGTCTTAATTGATAACAAAAACATTTTTTTTTATCTCATGAGCTTTTTGTATATTCATTTTTTTATGAATATAGAAAAAAATAATAATGTATTATGTATTAATAATAATGAATATATTTTTCTTTTAATAATTACGTGTCTTAATTTTTTTTAGATTATGATCAATTATTTTTTAGTATTATTTACAAAAAAGTATATTGATAAAGAATGAAAGAATAAATTAATCGTTTAAGAGTGGTGAAAAGGAAATTATTGACTAAAACAAGATAGATTCTACCTCTTCACATATTATATTTTGAAACATTATACTAATGATAAAAAATGTTCAGAGAAGCCATTTTTTGAAGCATTATACTAATGATCTCAAAATTATATTAATTTGGCCCCTCCAACACTTTTGGTCAAGATCCGTCACTGTTTACGAGAATGTTTTTTTATGTGTGTGGAGGAAAGTGAGATTCTAGAAATTTTAATACTTAGAAAAATATATAAATATATAGTTAAATATTTTAAGTAAAATATGAAACTGTTTGTTAGTTATAATTTAAAAAATTTGTTTTATTTTAAAATATTTTCTAAGAAATAAAATTTTGGTGAATAATTATTCAATTAAAAAATTTGGGATGTTACATAAGTAAATCTTTATTTATAAATATATTTAAAATAACATGCATTCATATATTTTAAACTGTAGTAAATGATAAATTTAAAACATTAAAAATAAATTAAAAAAAATTACATAAGTATTTACTGCTTGTTCTTGAATTGACCTACTTGTGTAGGTGAGTTTTGATTGTAGCTTTTTATAGGTACAATTGAATCTTACAAGATTCGTTTGTTAAGAAGTGTTTCCATATTAACAATTGTGTATTCCAATAAATTAATAACTGCATTGCATTCTCAGAAAACATATTAATTTTACGAAAAATGAAAATATATTTAAATCCAATATTTTAAAAAGAATTCACACTATGATAAAACCTAGGAAGTATTTTATTAGCACCCTATGATACTAAAATCCAAAAGTCAATATGTAATTGTGAGTTACAGCCGGATTAATGCTCGGAAGCTATAAAGTTGAAAAGAAAGGTCACCTATATGATTGGAGAGTGGGTAAACGTTTTTATTTATTAAAATTTCTAATGCTCCAGGTTAATGTTTTAGTATTTCTTCTGTGATTATATTATTCAGAATTGTTCCTTGAATAAAAGTGATGAAAATTAATGAATAAGAGGAATGATGATATCCTGAAAGCATGTGCTGCTGAATTTGACCCATAAAATGTGAAACCATGCGATATTTTTAAGCACATGGCGACAGATCGTAGCATTGTTATAGTTTATTTATCACGTCAATGATCGTCACAGGTTGAAATGGAAGACCTCAAAATCCAATACATGTCTTCTAATCTGTAACACTTGCCTAATTTAAAACAAACAACTCACTCCCACGTTAAACAAACCCATGTCGATCATATTATTTAAAGAAAAAATAAAATAGAAAACCAACCAATCAAACACTGTCTCTAAAGAGTGTCATTTACGGTTGTGAACGAGTTTCGCAGCAACTATGCGAGTTAGATAAAAGGGTTTTGATAGTCAACAAAATAGCTCAAAAGGATTTCCACACATGGAAATTTTAATGATGTTTCATTAAGAAATATATATATTTTCAAAGTCAAATCCATCCTACTTACCCCAGCTGTAGAAGGACAGTGTTTCACACTATCCGTTGGAATTTAATATTGTAATAAATCTGCCCCATGTGTACACAACATAAATACATAATCACAGGATTTATGGATTTAATTTGAATGAAAGAGATGTTATATTGCAGTAGTAATTAGTTTAAAATATGGGTTTCGAAGTAATTAGTATGGTGTGAAAGGTGGAAGGAGAAAATATATAATAAGTGTGATGGGTTGGTGTTATGATGAGAGTATATTAGAGATCCCTGGTGATTGGAATCTATCCTTTGGAAAAACAAATGAAAGCTTGCCACAGCTCTGTTTCTGTTGAGCTATGCTCTGCCTCTCTCAAACAAGAGCCAACCAAATTCTATATCAAACCTTGATATGCAAATATCCTAATCCATTTCCAAACCCTATATAAACCTCAAACAACACTCGTCCACGATAAAACCCAATGGAAATGGAGGCGCAGAGGCCCCCACTTCCACAACACAACGCTCACACCAACCCTCTCTCGCGCCTAAACCAATACGTAGCCAAAACCAGATTAGGAAAATGGTTCAAGATCTCCCAACGCAACTCCACCTTCACCACCGAGCTCCGCGCCGGCACAGCCACTTTCCTCACCATGGCCTACATCCTCGCCGTCAACGCCTCCATCCTCGCTGACTCCGGCGGCACCTGTTCTGTCTCCGACTGCCTACCCCTCTGCTCCGACCCCTCCGTCCCTCTCTCGGCCTGCAACACCTCTTCCCTCCGCGTCCTCCACCCCGACCACTCATGCAAGTTCGACCCGGTTAACCCGGGTTACGCTGCGTGCCTCGAAAACACGCGCAAGGACTTGATCGTCGCCACTATAGCCTCTTCTCTCATTGGCTGCTTCATCATGGGCACCTTCGCCAACCTCCCTCTCGGCCTCGCCCCCGGCATGGGCTCCAACGCCTACTTCGCCTACACCGTCGTCGGCTTCCACGGCTCCGGCAACGTCTCCTACCAGAGCGCTCTGGCCGCAGTCTTCATCGAAGGAATCATCTTCCTCCTCATCTCCGCAATCGGTCTTCGCGCCAAACTCGCCAAACTCGTCCCCAAGCCCGTCAGAATCAGCTCCTCCGCTGGAATCGGGCTTTTCCTCGCCTTCATCGGGCTTCAAAACAACCAAGGAATCGGGCTCATCGGGTACAGCCCATCCACACTGCTCACCCTCGGCGCCTGCCCATCCTCCTCACGGGCCTCCCTCGCACCCGTTATAACGGTCGCTAACGGCACGGTCAGTTTGCTACCCGGCGGAACAGTCTCGGGCGATATCCTCTGCCTGCGCGACAGAATGGAAAGCCCTACGCTCTGGCTTGGCCTGGTGGGTTTCGTCATCATCGCCTACTGTCTCGTGAAGAACGTCAAAGGCGCCATGATATACGGCATCGTTTTCGTCACAGTCGTGTCGTGGTTCCGCAACACCAAAGTCACGGCTTTTCCCAACACCGACGCGGGTAACTCCGCCCACCAGTACTTCAAGAAGGTGGTGGATGTTCACCTCATAAAGAGCACGGCGGGGGCTCTTAGCTTCAAGAGCATAGGCAAAGGGTATTTCTGGGAGGCCGTGGTGACGTTCTTGTACGTCGACATTCTCGACACCACCGGAACGCTGTACTCGATGGCGCGATTCGCGGGCTTCACCGACGACAAGGGGGGTTTCGAGGGACAGTACTTCGCGTTCATGTCCGACGCCACTTCCATCGTGGTGGGGTCCTTGCTCGGGACCTCCCCCGTCACGGCGTTCATCGAGTCGTCGACGGGGATCCGGGAGGGTGGGAGGACGGGGATTACGGCGCTGACGGTGGCGGCGTATTTCTTCCTGGCGTTCTTCTTCACGCCGCTGCTGGCGTCGATTCCCGCGTGGGCGGTGGGGCCGCCGCTGATTCTGGTGGGGGTGTTGATGATGAGATCGGTGGTGGAGATTGATTGGGAGGACATGAGGGAGGCTATACCGGCGTTCGTGACGCTCATTCTGATGCCGTTGACGTATTCGATCGCGTATGGGCTGATCGGTGGGATTGGAACTTACGTTGTGTTGAACCTTTGGGATTGGGGCAGAGAGATTTTGGGTCACTTTGGGGTTACCAAAAGAAGAAGTGTGCCCCCAGATGAGGATTCCCATCGTCAACATCATCATCCTGAGAGGGTGAATGGGGTACTACAAAATCAACATTCTCCACAAAATCCAACTTCCAAAGCACTTCAACTAGACCCTTAGTTTTAGGGTATGTGGTTCTCTAATAATGTCTCCTTTTTCTTATTCATACATCAATTTCACAGACTTCAATTCTTTCTGTACTACCAATTTTATTATTATGCCAATATGTGAATACGTTACTTTATTATTCCATCTCCTGTTTTACACATCTCTTTCTTCGCGCGATTTTTATTTCGGTTCAAACTACAAAATAAATCCAAAACTTTGATGGATATCATGAACTTGCCTTTCAAACATGTCCCAGTCATATTCTTTCGTGCTTTGCCAATGTTTGGACTTATTGTTTCCAAGTTTTGTGCCTCAGATTCTGCCAAAGTGCATCTTAGGTTTGGATCACATATTCTGTTATCTACTTCCTTATTACTTTATTTATGGATTTAAATAACTTTTTCTCTTTGCCTAGTTTCCCAATTTCATTTTTTTTAAATCTTTTTATCTGTTTTTGTGCTGGATAAAAGTTTTCATTTATATTTTGTGCTCTGCTGTTTTGTACAAGATGTTTTTAGAACTCTTATTTCCTTAAAGTTTTCCCGCTAAATAAGAAATAATTAAGGGAAAATAAAACTCTCGATATCACATTATTTTATTATTTATTATGTTTTTAAGAAAAACAACATACTTTGGCAAAACAAATGTGTGTAAGTTCTACTTAATTGCTAACATTGTTAATTAACTCATTACTTAAAGGATGTAAATAAAAAATATGATCAAAACATAAATAAAACTTTTATGAAGGAACAAAATAGGTAAAAATTATGAAGGATCAAATAAAAAAAATATTAGTATTACTGACATATCATTAAACAACTAATTCATCACTTAAAGGATGTCAATAAAGTGTAAGAATTAAAACAAAAGAAAAATTATTGAGAACCTAATTATGAGAAAAACTTATTAAGGACTATATGCAAAATTTGCAAAATATAGAAAATACAACAAAATATTTAAAACTTATTTATAAGAAAGACTTATTTAAAATTAGACTTAATTATGCTAAAATTCTCGCAACACACATGTTCCTGTTGTGGTTTATAAAAAAAGATTTAGTGCTTTTATCTCTGAAATTTTAATTTTTATGGTTTTAGTTCCTTTTTATACCTTCGTCAATAATTTTACTATTGTGATTAAAATTTTCCACATGACTCAATGTGGCAGACGGCTTGACCTTTCCAGTCATCACAACTGAAATTGACATAAGTTTACCCTGAGAGATTAAAACAAAAAAAAATTGAAACTTTAGGAACCAAAACAATATACTAGGTATATTATAGAAATGTCAAACATATTTAAGTCAAAAGATATATACTTTAAATTATATTTTATTTCGAAGGAAAATTAAGATAAAAGTTATTGAAAAAAATTATAAAAAAAGAAACATTGATCCCATAAACTATTTTTTTATGTATTATTTTTGTCAACTTGCCAATTTTTATATTACTTTATTTTTATTTTGTTCCAACATTATTGATAACAGTGATGTAACTTAACCCAAATATAAAAGAGAATCAACGTAATTAAATTTACAATTTTATATTTATATACGATTTAAATTTCATGTAAACATATAAATTATTGGATATAAAAAAAAAAAACATAATTTCATCGCACAATTTGTATGATAAACAACATTTAATCATTCTAATTTTTATTAATATTTTATTATAAAGAAAGTATAGGTATATAAGTGGTTTTGAAAAGTCTAGGGAGCCATTTTCTGTTCATGACTTTTGTTTAAGTGACACTATTTTTTTTAAGTAGTTAGTTTGGTCCATTTCTTAACCAATAGTTATTAATTAGAATGTTAATTTATGAAAGTTGGACCATCTTGTCATGAGATTAAATGAGTTAATGATTTTTTTTCTCAATTACTTATACTACAATAGTTTAATTTTTATGGATAAAGATGGTCTAAATAATTCTTGTTTTTTTATTATAATAAATAATATTAAATTTTGATGAATTTTGTATTTGATGTTCAATTATATCAATAAATTTTGGTGGTATTTGTAATTCTTATTATCGACATATTTTTCCAACGATAAAATGAGCGATAATTTTTTCATTACGTATGATTAGATTTTTTATATATTAAAGAGAAATGGGTAAGAAGAAGGAGGAGAAAATATGACGGTGGTGGTGGTATAGCGACGCAACAACGACGATGGCTGGCTGTGACTTGAATATTATGGTCGAAGTTGGAGGAAGAACAAAAAGAAAATGAGAAAGAAGAAGAACCAAAAACAGGATGAGGAGGATAGAAAGAGAAAGAAGAATTAAAAAATAGAAAAATGAAGAGGAAGAAGAAGACCCAATGGTGACATTTTTTAACGACTAGAATTCGTTGGTAATCATAAATTATTGACTAATATTTCTATTATCGACGAATTGTACTTGTCAGTAATATGCAATTTTGTAATCAAAACTCTAATAAAAGATAAGAGAAAGTCTTTCCCACATGAGAAACTTGCTCCATGAACTAAAGGAATTAAAAATTGAAGCTAAGGCCAAAGCACAAGAAGCCATTGAAGTCATAATACAAGTAAAAGTTATTGTTAAAATAATAAGGTTCGTTGATATGAGAATTATATTCATTCATAAAAATATTTAAAATGTAAGATAGAAAAAAAATTAATAAAAATTAAAAAACTAAAAACATATTTAAACAAATAAAATGATTAATAATATTATAACATAATTATTACGGTAAAAATCTGAGTGTTCTTATCGAAACAAAAATGAGACATTCAAGTATTAAGGTCGAAAAATAGTCTCCTGACTCTGAAATTAATCTTTAATTTATAGACAAAGTAGTTATAAAAATAATAACCTATTGAGTGACCAAAATTATCTCTCCTATACAAAATATCTAATAAAATATCAATTAGTAACATGACAAACTTATATTCCATTCCTGGACCATAAACTTTAGGTCAGCTTTGAAATCTCTTATCAATCTTTATAAATCAAGTCAACCCACACTACCAAGACCGTAAAATAAAAATTACCAAAAACATTTAATTAGCATTGATTATTCCACACTCGATTTGTGAAGTTCAGCAAAAGAGACCAACCTTATGTTTTTCTTGCTTTAGAACTTGAAAAACGAAGAAGACAAAAATGAGAAGAGAAGTAGCCTGAAGATGGAATAACATAACTTTGTGAAAGACACAAGTAAAGTGAATGAGTTCACGTTTTGGTCTCTAGAGCAATGTTAGTGTCACTGGTTTATTGAGCACCAGATTCTCTGCAGCAACATACAGATTCTTGGCAGCAACTTACAGAAATCACAACAGTAACCCTACTCCTACTAGAAGGACATAAGAGGAAATCAACAGTGTCAGCTTGTCTTTTGAAAAGACCATGAAGTAGTGGGATCCACAAAAACCCTTCATTCACTTCCCTTTTCTTCAACAAAACTGAGAAAGATCATGCACCAAATTTTTTATCCATTATTTTTAAACAATTATTAAATTCATTATCAATCCTGTAAATATTTTATAGCACTAAGTATCAAATGTTTTTCATATTCCTAAAACGGTAATTGTATTTGTTTTTCATACAATGTTTTGTTTACAAAGTACTAGACAAAATTATAATGAAAAACTTGTTTCATTCGTAGTCCTGTCTACTAGGCCCTTGCGTGGAAGAATAAAAAATATATATAAATATGCTACATACAATGTGATAAAACAAAAGATCAAATTATATTTTTAGTTTTTTATTTAAATATAAGATAAACTCTAGTTTAGTCTTTAAATTAATAGTAATAAAATTTTAAAAAGTTGCGATTTTGACTCTTAAATTCATTGTTTAAGGATTAGAAATAATTTAAACAATATTTTAGTTTCTCTCGTTTCCCCGTTTAAAGACTTAATGCTTTTATTTCAGATTTTAGAAATTAAAATAAATTGTTAAAAGACTTGAGAAATCAACACTGGATTTGTTCTGAATTTTATCAATTAAAAATATAACTCAGCAAAAATAATTAAAAGAAATGTCATGATGTAATTTCATAGTATGTTTTGAGAGTATAAAATTTCACTCTAGGGAAAGCTCTTATGCATTATGTAAGAGGTTAAAGTCAAAATAAATAAGTAATTAAATCCATTAAATTTCTAATTTAATTAATATTAAGACGCGTTTTAACATCGGCGTTACATTATTGGAAAATAAATATCAATAATAGTAATTTATAAAATAGGAAAAGTATATAACAATTAATCTAATTAGTGTATTTAAAAATTAGTAGAATAACAACCTAATTATAAAAATGATTTCTTTATAATTAAACGTGTTTAAAAATATAAAAAACACATATTTTATAATTTACCTAACTCATTTACTAACATAAACTATTTCAAAACTATATAAAACAAATTGGAATACGTGTGATGAATGTTAATGAATGCAAATGTCTTGATTTTAAGTTAAGGTCACTAATATCTTTTGGTTATGTTTTTTCCACGCTTCCTTCCATATATAAGCAGATTTATTTTATTTTATTTTCTATTATCTTCAACATGCTTTAATGAGTGGTGAAACATACTAGTGTAAGTGAAATATATTGTATATACTTATTCTCTTTTAAAAGAAATATAAAAAATAAATAAATTTACATTTTCATTAACTTAAATATAAATTTTAAAAAATAAAAAAAAAAAAAAATATATATATATATATATATATATATATATTCGTTTTTCTTTTCTTAAAAATTCTTCCGAAAATATTGATTAAAATAGAAATGACAATACATTATGGATGATATGGGTGGATCCATCAACCAATCAGAAATTTCAAAGTTTTATATTTGAAAGAAAAACTAATAAGATAATATATGTATTTTACCAATTAAAAATTATTTATTTTATATATTACAAATACACTAATTGAATAATCAGTTTTCGTATCTGAAAGGAAAAGCAAAAGTTTATTTCTTAAATACCTTTTACATTATTGGAAGATTATGATTGATACTTCAATTTAGATTATATATTTTATTTGTGTTAATATGTATTTATATCCGATACTTTATTAATACTTATAAATAAAATATTTAATTTATAAAGTTATAATAAATTATAAAAAAATATTTAAATAATAATTAATTTTAGTGTTAAAAAATAATTAGTCATTATAATGACCAATTTATATATAAATTTATAAACTAAACATCATTGTTGGTAACTAAAATAGTCCAAAAAATTATAATTGGTCTACAAATTGATAATTAAAGTATTTTTTATTATAAATTAGTTTTTAAATTTGCCACTAACATTAATTATTAATGTTTTAATTTGAATTTATACAATAACAATAATATATTTATTATGTTTTTAACAAATTATTGTACACTTTTCAAAATAAATATATTTTATTATTTTTAAAATATACGAATCAAAGTATTATATATTTATTGTATTTGATACATATATATATATATCCGTGTACAAGACTCTTATTTTTCCTCCTAAAACTTAAATATCATATCTGTCCTCGGATTAAATAACTTAGTACTGAATTCATGGTACCAATTGCACTTTTGTTTTGTATTTTCTTGAAGATATTTAGCTGAAAACAAGTGCATTCTTTATTCAGAAAAATATCAATTGTGATAAATGTATTATTTTTATGCTTTAAATATTATATATAGAGAGTAAGAATCAAACGAAATAAGTTGAGAATAGCCCCACCCAAGTAGAATTAGGAACCTGAACTAATAATAGAATTTATTTGGATATTTAAGTGGATAAGCATTAAAAAAAAGAAAAAATTGTATGGTCCACGATCATTAGTTATTATCAAGTCATGCGTCAAATCAGGCACTTTCAAATTAGTTGAAAACCAACCCAACCTAACAAACATCACCATTTTTCGTTCATAAAATTATTATTCTTTCAAGCTTACTCTATTATCTTATCTAATATCTATATTCTTAAATATTAAATATACATCAACCGCGATTTATCTTCTTTTGTATTTATCATAAATTAAATATATGAACTTGATTGAGGTTAAATCAGTTTTGTTTGGTCAAATCAAATTCCACAGTGTCCATTCCCACAACAAGAACAGCGAAGGATCAGAAGAAGTTACGGATGATATCGGTAACCCCTTCTCCCTTCTCAATACGAAATTTGGAATTAAAAGGATCACATGGGAATCCCTGCTTCACCACATCATCTTATTTAAACACTTCAACCAATACAGTCAAACCACGTTCAAGATATCACTTTTTTTTTTCCTCTTAATCTGTAATTTTCTTTAAAAAAAAAAAAAAAACTTGTTTTTATTCCTTTATCTAAAAAGTTAATTAATTGGTGTCTAATGAAACATATATGATCGTAAAGTTATAAGATGACCGGAGAGTAAAGTTGAAAAAAAAAATAAGAGAGATGTCAAGAAAGACTCTATAACGAGCGGTTAAATATATTTTTGAATCTTAATTTTTATGAAAATTATTATTAATATTTTTTTTTTCAAAATTTTGATCTAATTTAATTTCTTAATTTTAAAACTGTGTGAATTTATTTTTTTTAATTAAATTTTATTAAATTTATTTAATATTTTAAACGTGTTTCATGATAATTTTTTAGTTAATATTAAAATAAAAATATCAAATTGTGTATCATGATATCTGTTTTAAAGTTAAATAAATTTAACATAATTTAGTTAAAAAAGATTAAATTCACGCAATTATAAATTTGGATAACTAAATTAGATTAAAATTAAAAAAAAAATTAATTTTTTCTTAAAATTAAGATATTAAAAAAATATTTAACCCTTAATAAAATAATGGGAATTAAGAAAACTAACACGAACCATCCAGCTGTCTAGGGCATGCTTTTTATTAAACAAAGGGCACTTTAGCAAACAATAAGAGAAAGTTTGATAGTTGAACACGTATGAAGGGTAGGTGGAGAAGTTGATTCCCGTTGTTTAATTATGAGATTTTGATTGGGTTGAGAAACCTGTATTATGAGACTGATTTAGGGTAAATGGATGGTTATTCCGTTTGTTGATTGGTATGAAAATGTTAGAATTTGGAAGAGTGAACATATTCTTGGTTAGTTCCTGATCTGAAATGAATGAAAGAAAACAGGGTATTGGAAGCTTCCTCTGCTTATTTATACCCCAAGTGGGATTCTCATTTGAAATGACACTGCACCACCGTTGCTAAATAGACACGTGATGCTCATAAAATCGCAACAACATCTCTACCACATAAATAAATAAATAAATCCATTTTCTTTTATCCCATTTATCTTTCTTCATTAATTTCCATTTATTCATGGAGCATTGCTTGTGTAGAAATTAAGTTAATACGGAAATACTGCTACTATTTCCATATTTTGAAGCATGAAAACTCCGTCTAAACAGAAAATATATGTTCAAAAGACTAAAACTACGCAATTGGCAAAAGTATAGGAAGAGAAGGTAGAATAAAAAGAGAAAAGAAGTCAAAGGCGTGTACAAAACAAATACTCTCTTTATAGAAGTTCAAATGTAATTAAGATCAATGGCGGACCATCCAATGTACTGGGCAAATTTTTTTAAATATATGTTATGGAAATTTATTTTTTAAAATTTTTTAAATTATATATAGCGTATGAAAATTTGATTTTTGAAACTTTTTAAATTATACGAGTATATATCGAAAATCAATAAAAATTAAATTATGTATCTTTATAAAGTATAATATTTATTGTTAATAAATAATAAAACATTAAATCAAATATAATAAAGTAAAAAAAATATTAAGATTTTTTATTTTTTTTTCTTACATTATCATTATTTAAAAGTGATAAAAGAAAGGGTTAAATATGTTTTTGATCCCTTAACTTTCAGTGAATTTTGGAATTAATCTATTTCGAAACTTTGAACCAATTTAGTCATTCATATTTCGAAATACATAGATTTAGTCTTTTTAATCAAATTTTGTTAAGTTTATTTGACATTTCAAACGCATTTCATAATAGTATTTGACTTAAAGTAAAGTAAAAATGTGTCAAACCGTATAAACAACTCAAATACAATCCTGAAATGTCAAATAAACTTAACAAAAATTGATTAAAATGACTAAATCCATGTATTTCGAAAGATGAAGGACTAAATTGGTCCAAAGTTTCAAAATGGACTAATTTCAAAATTCACTGAAAGTTAAGAGATCAAAAACATATTTGACCTTAAAAGAAAAGCTACCCGTGAAGAAAATCAAACAAATTATATATTCATTTGTATTGTATTAGTGAAATAGTTAAATATATAAATGTTGAGTGTATTGTTTTGACTCCTACAATAATATTGGAAAAGATTTGCCACAAATTAATGGAATAATCCATAAAATGTAACCATATAATACCCTCGTATATTGCAAAAGTGAAATAATCAACTATAAAATAAAACATAATAATTTCTCATTTTTAAATTATAACTTGTATATGTGTTGGTATATAAATATTTGGAATATAAGTGAACTTGACAATGTGAGACTTTTGTCTACCGCACATAGAATATAAAAATATTTATGTTCCGACAAAAAATTGAAAGTTCTAGACTAAAGAGAAAAATCTGAAACATTCTCTTAACTTAATGTGAAATAAAGAGCACTAAGGCTAGGAAATAATTTTTTTGACCCTAGGAGTTAACATCTAATTTACAGGCCAAGTGGTTACAAAATAATAATTGACTCAGAAAATATCTCTCATCTCCTATACAATAATATCTTTTAATATAATATCAATTAGTAGGAGGACAAACTAAGGCCCAGTTTCTGGGCCTATAGGTTTTAGGTCAGCTTTGGAATGTCTTATTCATCTTCAGGAATCAAGTTGGGTCCCAGACGATCAGGACGGTACAATTTCATAGATTGCAAAAGATGAAAGAAAATTAAAAAAAAAACAATAGGGGATTTCATATAAGATATAATGTATGATAGTTTATATGTGAACTTAAAAACCCTGAGTGTGTATTAGGTTGTATAGTTTATAATAAAACATTTTGTTACTCTTACAAGTGTGTAAAAATGATCTCAACTAGGACATTAAATATACATAGTCAATCCACCTACTATATAAACAATGTTTGGTCTAAAAAAAGCTAATTAATTGAAAATAAGTTCTAAATTAGTTGGGCATAATGAGATTGAAAAATTGATTTATTATACTTTTGTTTAATTTAAAGTTAGTATCACAAGGGCTATTGATTAACTTAAAGTCATTACAATTAAAAATTTTTAAAAAGTTTTTATTGTTTAGGGTATTAATATGTTATCTCCCTTTGTACGAGTGTAACAACTAAAATTACACTTGTATCACTCATTTCTTTCATTTCAAAATTAGATCCCATAAATAATTTTGTTTTTAAAACTGTGTCATTTCATGTATTAAAAACTAGCATGTCAGGCTTTACATCCATTTTGGATAAATGTTAAACCTAACAACACTAAATATAGGATATCCTAGTAAGTGGAACAAGGGTATCAAAGTAATCTATGTTGTATTTTTGTATAAATCATTTTACCACTAACATTACCTTATATTTTTCTATGGATCCTCGATGGTGATACTTTTTCTTAGATCTTCTTACAACCAATTAATGTTGGTGCTTTAGCCAAGTCTACTAAAGTTCAACTATTTTTATAATAGAGTCAATTTCAATCCTAATGGTCGTATCCTAAAATTCTTCTATTATAACTTTGTGTCATATAATATATTATTTAAATATGTTGGATGTGAGACCTATGGCAATGAGGGAAAAAACCTTTGCATTTGTACACATCATCACATTCATCTTTTCTTTCTTTTGGTTTTGATTCAACGTGTGTGGTAGAATTTTAGACCATAGGTGTTATCTGAGTCCTCTCTTTGATTTCTTCTTGATCAGTGGTTCTGATTTTGCTCCCTGGTCATAATTATGTGGTTTCTAGGTTGAACTGTGAACTCCGTGAGCTTAAAGGAGGGTTTTGTACTTTTGGGTCGGTAGAGTTTTAATTTTAGGTAAGGGAAGCTAAATGTGTTTAGAGTCAGTGAATTGTGTGTTTAATTATTTGTGAAGTGATAAATGGATGATTGGAATTGTATCATTGAACTGAATTATGCATGATTATGTTGATTAAATACTGAAATTCTGATTGATTAATTGAAACCTATATGCATTGTTAAATTTGGAGATGATTGGTAAATTGGAACTAGAGTCATGAATCTAATTGGTACCATTTGCTACAAATTTAGAGCCTGTCATACAATTGGTCGAAGTAAGGGTACGAAATAGAGTCATGAACCAGGTCCAAATGTCTCAAAAATCCCCAAACAAATGAATGTGTTGTTTTCTAGTGTGAGGCTGAGCGTCAGTTCCACCGCTTAGCGCCTAAAAATGTGAGGTGAATGACGCTTAGCGCTGTTGAGCGATGCCCGAGCACTGGGAACCTCTACAGGTCTGGAGGTATTTTAATTAATTGACGTTGAGCGCCAATTTTACCGCTTAATGCACAAAAATGCGAGGCGAATGGTGTTTAGCACTAGCATGAGTGCTAAGCACTGGTGCTCTGTTTTAGTTACTTGACTGGTTTGATGCATTTTTTATTTCTGATATGAATTATATGAGGTATGGTTGTGAAATTCATTAAAGTATGAACTGAATATGTTATAATTGTTATTATTGAACATGTTGAAAATGGGGAATTTCATGGGAAATCCCTAGTGTTGATTGATAATAGTGTATGTCTTGGTATGGGAGATGACTGGTAAGAGGTATCCTAAACTCTAGTAATTATTCACACTCATATAGAGGAGAATGAATTATGTGGTGAGAGTGGTAGGAGATCCTAACCTATGGACTTGTTCTTTGGTCATAGGTTTGAAAGGATTAACCTTGTATGGTTAGGTGATGACCCCTTGTGTTCGGTACTTCTCGAAGTCTAAAAACCATCACAAGTGCACGCCTTTTGTGTACCCTATATTAAAGACATGGATCCGGATCATTGAGTCGTTGTTTGGAGTCCTTGTATGAGTTAGAATGCTAATGATTTCAAAATTGGTTGTGAGTGATCTTTAATTTCCCTAATTCTATATAAGTGTCTTTATAGAAATTTGCTTACCATTTCATTTGTGTTTGTTTTTCTGGTATTTTCTTTCTTGCAATGATCACTTAAATGGTGTGAGCAATTAAGGATTCTATGGCTGGATCTGTATCAAGGAGAGATGATGGGGTTGTTTAGATGATCTCCTTAGATGCCTGTACTGTACATATTTATGTATATACATTTTTGAGATATGTTTTACATATATCTTTTGAAAACCTCTAATTTCATCGCTTAGAGATGTGTAAATATGATGTTTTCAGTTTATCTATCATGGGATGATTGTAATATTGTGTTTTTCTGTTAGTCTCTAAATGCTTTATGATTATCAGTAATGAGATGTTCTATTTAATGGTTTATATTATTAAATGAGATGTTACATCCTTTATCTTGTATTTTTTTTTCTTATTCTTCCAATACCCACACAGATTCATCCCCTTTCCAATCTTCCTCTCCAAACCCTTTTTTTAGCATTTTAGAGACAAAGGATAATGCTATGCACTTGTTTCCCTTTGGGCATTTGATTTTCCTTCGTCTCCTTGCAATCTCTTTTATCACACTCTTTGGGTCTCCATGGTTCAAGGATTTTGAGCTTCAATAATGTCGGTGAGAGAAAAGAGATCGAGGTCATTAGAGTTGTGGTTGGTGTTGGAGTCCGTGAAAACGAGGAAGTAAATGGAGCCCTAATACCATTCGAGGGAGGAGATGGAGATTGGCCAAACCGAACGTTGTCGCTCATCACAATTGTTTGTCCTCGCTGCTCATTAATGTAGTTGTTACAGTCTAAAGGTGTACGTTGGTCGAAGGGTTGCTCGGGCGAATGAAATGATGAAGGATCGTACCTCTACATTTGAGTAATGAAGAAGAGGGGATTCTCTTTTTGGTCAACCAGAATATAGTAGGTTTTCGTGAGGGTTTCTGTGGTAGTGCCATATTACCGAAGGTTAAGGTGATAATGGGAGCAATTCTAAATAGCGGTCAACCTTGAGGAGTTTGTCAATAAGAGTTGGACTTTAAGGGATTAATATTTTGAGTTAAGGGAAACTAATCATTTCTTGTATTTATGATTTGTATTTATAATGATATGAATAAAAATCTAAGATACATGTATTGTGATTGTGAAATATTAGATTAATTGTGTTTGTGATTGATAGATTAGAAATATGTAGAAGTGTTTGGAGGTTAATTTGGGTTGGGTTATGGTTTGGCTTTAATACCTATAAAGAATAACAATTTAGTGATCTGATGTATGTGAAATTCTATGTGATATTTGTATTGTCCCAACCATGCCTAGGTACACGGCACCAGACACACCCGCTAACCGCCTACCTTAACAGAGTCCCCCCCGGATCATATAGCATCCAGCAAGCCCAATGACCGCCCACATCACCTCCCGCTCTAGAGGATCCCACCCCCTAGTATGCGGCCTCCAGCAAAGCCTCAGAGTCGCTTACTCGACAAAGGTCCCAATAGCCGCATACATCACACCAAACACCCTCCCTAAAGAGCACGACCCTCAGCCAAACCTGTGGACGCATACATCACACCAAACACCCTCCCTAAAGAGCAAGACCGGTGCCCGCATACTCACAACAGACAACCTCCCAAAGTACGCGGCCTTTGACGACCCTCCTGATGGCGGCCTATCCCGCACTACGAGTATCCCTCCCCAAGACAGTCCAGATCCGTGACATAGTCATTTCGGCCAACAAGATGAGATCATCCACCCATCGCCATGAAAATCAAGGACCTTACCCCCAATCTCATTTTAATGTATATGATGACCTCCCTTAGGCCAGGACCCTTCGCTGATGAGTTGGCAATGCGCCCTCCTAAGCATGCAGGAGCTTAGGAAAAGAGCAGCCATGTTTATCAGAATCGAAGACATGAGACGATACCAAAGCAACGCTCAGACTCCCCCGGTGCGAGCCGACATCAGGAGGCCTAACAAAGAACCTCCCCCGCGTGAACAAAATCGTCCTATGGAGCGAAGGCCCGTTAAGTTCTCCAATTACGCTCTCTTGAATGCACCCAGATCTCGCATACTAGACGAGGTCCTGCAGGCAGAACTCATCCCCCCAGCAGAATCGATTCCTCCAAATTGGCACCACCCTTCCTGATGAGAGGAGCACCACATCGAACAAATCCTTAAACGGAACGTCGACCTTTTTGCCTGGTCCGCAGCAGACCTCCCCGGCATACACCCCAAAGTAGCCTCCCACAAGTTATCCGTCTTTCTCAATGCCAAACCTGTCTCCCAAAAGAAGAGGAATCTCGAAGAAAGTAGAAGACAACGCGGGATCGAGGCCAACCTTGAAAAATGCCAAGCAATAATCGACATGAGAAGTCCCATAAACGTCAAAGAAGTGCAGCGACTAGTGGGCAGGCTAACCGCCATCTCAAGCTTTCTCCCAAAGTTAGCGTACAAAACCAAACCAATGATCAAGCTACTAAAGAAATCAGCCAAGTTCGCCTGGGACGGGACTTGCGAACAGAACTTCAACAATTTAAAACGGCTACTCACCACCCACCCGATTTTTACCAAACTAGATCTCGTCCTCCCCCTCGTGATGTACATAGCAGCATCAATGAACGTCGTCAGCTCTGCGCTCGTTCAAGAGAAAGACAACACCCAACAGCCCATATACTTCACAAGTCGCATCCTCCAAGATCCAGAAACACAATATCAAATGATAGAAAAGGTAGCCCTTGCACTAATAACAGCAGCTCGCCGACTACGCCCATACTTTCAATCCCACACAGTCATCGTCAAAACAAACCACCCTGTACAAAAAATCCTCCAAAAACCAGATTTGGCAGGCCGTCTATCTTCTTGGGCCATCGAATTGTCAGAATTCAATATCTGATATGAACCACACGGACCCATCAAAGCATAATGCTTAGCAGACTTCACCAACGACCTTTAAGACCAACCCCCACCCAGGACACTTGGTGGACAATGCATGTAGATGGCTCTTCAAACCCCCAAGGCGCCGGCGCAGGAATAGTATTGGAAGGCCCCGGTGACATCCTCATTGAGCAATCCCTCCGCTTCAATTTCAAAACTTCAAACAATCAAGCTGAATACGAAGCTATAATAGCCGACCTCAATCTAGCACGCGAGTCGGTGCCAAAAAACTACTGTGAAAACATACTCCAAACTCACAATGGGACACCTCAACGGCGAATACCAGGTCAAGGACACCATGCTCTCGCAGTACTACCACACGGTAACAACCCTCATCGAACACTTCGAAACCTTCAAAATCAAACATGTCCCCAGAAGTAACAATACCAGAGCTGATATCCTCTCCAAACTCGCCAACACTAAGAAGAAGGTGCGCCACAAGTCACTATTGCAGTACACCCTCAGCATACCCTCCATCGAACAAAATAATCAATGCCTTAACGTAACCACAACTGGCACCTAGATGGAACCCTTTGTCGAGTACCTAGAAGAAGGAACCACCCCAACAAACGAAGACAAGGGATGGGCTCGGAAAGCGACACGTTACACTTTAATTGGAGGAGAACTATTCAGGAGAGGCTTCACCAGACCTTTGCTCAAATGCATCACACACGAAGAAGAACCCCCCCCTTCGAAGAAGCCGCCAACTGATCCCTAATCTTGGCAAACAAATCCTCTGAAGCCCCTACCTTTTTAGCATAATGAGCCATCACACCTACAAAAAAGCAACATATTCAGATTAGTCTAACACGTGAACCAGTACGGCTACAAGAAAACATACCACAAACATCCCGCCCTGGATCATCGGTCAAATAACAACACACAATCCACTTCCCAGGGGCCCTGGGCGACAATCTCTCCAACACATCGACAACCCGCCTACTAGCCGCATCCAGTGCCTCCTTCGCCACCAACTCCAACTTTGTAGGCGAACCCGTCCAATACAGCGGAAATCTCGTCGCACCCCCCTCATCCAAATACCACGGTCGCCTACCCGCCTCCATGCTCACACGAAAAAACCAGTCCTTGAAATTCTTGAAAGATTGCGTGAACCCATCCAACACGCAACTCTTAGGTCTACCCACGAGCGAAATCCAACTACACGGCTCCCTCGGTCTGGTCACATAAAAATACAAGAAACTCTCGGCAGTCGATTCCAAGGTAAGTGCCTTGCACAACAACTTGAAAGCTTACAAACTACCCCAGCTATTTGGATATAACTGGGTAGGCACCACGTTCAATAACCGAAGGACGCCCATCGTGAAATCGTCGAAAGGAAGATGAACGTGCAACTTCACAAACATGCATGAATATACATAAAAGAAGTCGGACGTCGCACCCTCTCTACCATGGTAGACGCACTCCACGGCACTCACCCGCTCCACACGCATACTGTCCGGATCAAAACCCCGTTCAAAAAGGTATATGCAATTCAACCAAGATTTAAGCAGCCGAGACCACCTATACTTCGAGGAACAATTCCTCACACCTTCGGCCACCTAACCATACCTGTCCCGCTTCGGCCATAAGGACTCGACATGCTCATTAGGCGGATCTTCACGCATTTCCCGCTCCACCTCAACACGCAGCGACTCAAACGAACTACTAAGAAACTCCAGCCTTAACTCTCCATAACTCGCATCAGACTCCCCGAAATTAGAACCATGAGAAAAAGACGACATACCTTCGCAGAAACAACACGGCAACTTCACGCAAATATCTCTAATCTTAAGCCGTTATCCCTCTTAGCGAAATCAAGGCGCAAAATGCAAGTGTGAACCAACCCCCACCCATGAGCCTTAAATACTAACCACGCACCCTTTCAGATCCCGCACGAAACAATACAAGCCTAAGGCCCAAACCACTTCGAAAAACACACCCTGGTGTAGAACAGTGCAACCCAAACGTCACATCACTTCAATGCACCCTGACACCTTAGTTGCACCTTCTGACAGCCACCCACAAGCTCCTACTTAACCACAACCTTACCAAAACAGCAAAGCATAGCGGCCCATCCGCATCAAGCACTCACCACCACCATCCGATAAGTCTCCACAACCTCACCGAAACAACAAAGCATAGCGGCCCATCCGCATCAGGCACTCACCACCGCCATCCGATAAGTCTCTACGTCACTTCGCTTCCTCAAGACTGGGAGGCTGGTATATCCATGGGATACACGGCCATAGTCCGCAAATGAAAATTTCAAAAACGTCACCACCCGTTAAGTCTTTACGTCACTATCTCCTCAAGACTGGGAGGCTGATGTCCCAACCATGCCTAAGTACAAGGCACTAGACACACCCGCTGGCCGCCTACCTTAACAGAGTCCCTCCCGATTCATATAGCATCCAGCAAGCCCAATGACCGCCCACATCACCTCCCGCTCTGGAGGATCCCACCCCCTAGTATGCGACCTCCAACAAAGCCTCAGAGCCGCTTACTCGACAAAGGTCCCAATAGTCGCATACATCACACCAAACACCTTCCCTAAAGAGCACGACCCTCAGCCAAACATGTGGACGCATACATCACACCAAACACCCTCCCTAAAGAGCACGACCCTCAGCAAGATCGGTGCCCGCATACTCACAACAGACAACCTCCCAAAGTACGCAGCCTTTGACGACCCTCCTGATGGCGGCCTATCCTGCACTACGAGTATCCCTCCCCAAGACAGTCCAGATCTGTGACATAGCCATTCCGACAAACAAGATGAGATCATCCACCCATAGAGATCCTCATGACCGAGTGCCGAATACCGCCAACCCCTGAAGGATCTCTTGGTAATTTCCCCCTTAGCATTGGATCCAAGAATAGCCAAAAAGGGAATATTGGGCCAGAAAGCCCATCCCAGGTAGGACCCACAGGTAAAAAAGGTATAAATAGCACACTGTTCAATGCATTGATTAGGCATTAAATTATTCTGATACTCTGACATCACCAGTGCTGACTTAGGCATCAGAGTGTCTTTTGCAAGTCCCTTGCTCCGCCCCTGGATTCCTTTGGAAGCAATAGAAGAACAACCCGAGATCAACCGTCCGAAGCCCTCAAGTGATTTGTGGATTACAACCTTCGGTCCCTCAAGTGATTTTTTAATGTATTTTGATATGATAAAGAGTGTTAGATTATATATATGATATTGATAGATATAATTTTAGTATGCATGTATGTATTAAAATGATATATTGCACTAAATTCTTGTTTTTATATTGATTGAAACTTAGTGTGTCTGATATGAAAGATTTGTTATGAGATATTTGCTAAGGTTAAGATTCTTATTATGGTGTTTTGATATGACTAAACTTCTTTAGATTGTTTTACGCATAAAAGAAATGTTTGTGAGATTGGTAGATAATGTTTGAGTGTGCTTGTTTGAATGAAGTTGATATGTTTGTTTTAATTTGAACCGAGAAGAACTGAAAGAAGTATATGTGATAACTATCGAAATCTGCAAAGGCATGCTCCTTCATATTTTGTGTGCACCACTCGGTGCTAGGATTTGACCATTGTGCACCACTTTGAAATTTTTTAAAAGACCAACCTTTGACTTATTACCGCTGGGTGTGACTTGTGTTTCGCTGGGCACCATAGTTGCAGTGGAGTGGGTGTTGGGTTTGACTTGTGTGATGCTAGGCGCTATAGTTGCAGTGGAGCGGGCGTTGGACGATAAGCGTTGGGTGGTGGATCTATTGTGCTAAGCGATTTTTGTTTATGATTATGGTTTGTAAATATAGAATCTTGTGAATTATTAGAGTTGGCTTGATATTGTGAGGTCTGAGTTAAAGTAGTTATTTTCAAGGGAAGATACTATTATTGTTTGTATGTTAAAGTGTATTGAAAAGGGATTCTGAGAGTGAAACTATGCTGACTTTATTAGTATTCAACTCACACAGAGAAAGATATCTAGGTGGTCAGAGTTAAATATGATATGAAAGAATATCATGCTTAGAGAAAAAAGAAGTTAACCTTGTCATGACCTAAAGAATATTGATTTTCTTTCGATACAATTTTAATAGGAAGAAATTGATAGTAAGTATTACATGTGCAAAGTCTTACAAGTCTATTCAATACATTAGTCTTTTGGAAGTAGAGTCTAGATTCATTTTATCATTTGAGCCACTTTGGGTCGATAGTTGTTTGTGCCATTGGGCTAAGCCATGTGGGCTGATACCTGGTGTTTATTTGATGATCGTAAATTGTTTATACTTTTGGGTTGGTTTATGTAATGAATAATTATTTGAATGAGCCATTATGTTGAAGTATATGGAGGGATGACGAAAGTTGAGCTAAGGGTTGATTGTATCTTAGATAAAAGTATAAAATTATTTTTATGTGTATACACTTTTAAAACACCTTAAGTTTTTCTTTATACCTTAGCTTACCCTTACATTCTTTTCTTTTGTGTTTGTTTTGTTTTCTCCTTAATACATGATCAGAGGATGACAAAAGTGGTTGTAGTAGTATGAGAGTTGGGGAAGGTCTCTAAAGGCCTAAAGTAGTAGTTAACTTAGGTGATTATGTATATAATCTTTTGGAGAAATGTATCAATTATAACCCATTTGTTTTGGTGTACTTTGATATATATATATATATATATATATATATATATATATATATATATATATATATATATATATATATATATATTTTTTTATTTTTTTTTTTTATATATATGTTAAAATGTCTTTTTGAAATATAATTAATGGATTGTAATTATATTCTGTTATGGGTATGTTATGAATTATGTTTACCATTAAATAATATCTTAAGAACTTACTATATTTAGAATTTTTGAGATGTTTCATTGGGGCAATTATCTGGTTAGTTAAAATTATAAAGTGGTCTATTAATATTAAGTCTAATGTTGTTGTGTAGATACCTAAATTAATACTCCAATTTGATGAGGGACCGAAGAAGAATTATTAAAATCTATAATGTGACTAACAATAATTATAAAATAGGTTATGATCCTCATTTGTAGATACGGCAACATTATGTACTATATTAGGGTTTTGTTTTCTCTTCATCTCCATAATGCAACATAACAAAAGTAGTGCCTAAGGCTCCTTACTTTTGGAATATCACATACTCGTGATTAATCTCATCATTCACATCATTCCCAATGTCAAACTCAAATATGCTCTCACATACTTTTCCATGGTGAATTAGATTATGGGTTCATTAAAGATTAACATATGATTATACTACGCATTTTGAATCAATATGGGTAAAAACATGTGGCTAGACATTATTATTATTTGTTAGAAAATTCCTTCATCTTCCATTAAGAATACTAGTTGCTAGGGTCGGCTCAAGGGTAAAAGAATTAAAATTACTCGCTTTAGGACTTTAGCAAAAGAAGTCCTCAAAAAAGGTTTTTGCTACTAATATTTCCCTATTAATTAATTAATTGTAAACTTATTTTTAAGAAAAAAATATTTTTGCACTAACATACCTCTATTAAATTAATTATGAAATTATTTTTTAGATAAAAAAAGGCTCGAAATAATATTTTATTACTAATATAACTTTATTTCATTAATTATAAGTTTATGTTTGAAAATAAAATTTAATTAAATTATAATATTAGTGTATGTTAATTTTTGTTGGTATTAAAAATGATAATTAATGAGTTAAAATCTTTATTTAGTAAATTACAATTTTGTTTACGAAGAAGAGAATGATTAGTTATTTTTATTCTTTTATAATTTTATTTTCTTCTTTTATTTTTTATCTCTTTGTGACTTCTCTTGCCTCTCCTTAGTTCCTTCATTTTTTTAGGGTCTTGACATATTACATTCTTTCGATCTCATCATATTGTCTGTGTGACAAATTTTTCATCCCCATTTCTGCTTAGTATGTTTTTTTGTTTTTATTTGTGTTGTTGTAGTTTTTATTTTGTTTTGGATTTGTACTAAAATTAGAAATGTCTTTCTTTTGCCCAATTTTATTTTTTGGTACTTTTAGATTTACGAATTTCAAGAATTTTTTTTTTTGCATATATTTTGACGAAACACTGAAATTTTTCGACAAAACTATTAATTAGATTATGGGTTAATCTTTTGGTGCATAATAAATTAATTGGAGCATAATTAAAAAAACTTATTTTGTGAGCTTGTTTTAGGGTTAAGTAAACGTTAGATCAATAATATCATGATGACATATTTATTATTATGGAAGGAAACTGGACCTACATTATGCAATGAGGAGTTCATGTTCACTTAATTTCAATTTTTATTGTTCTTATATTACTATAATTTTAACTGTGCTCTTACAACTAAAATTATTTTCACATAAAGTAAGAAATATTATTCAATCTCCCACACTTGTAATTATTCAAAGGAAAAACAAATGTATCAGAACTTTTCTCCTTTTGTGCAGTCCTGCAATTAAGAACAACCATGAATTTTTATGCACTTTCCTTAAATCACAAATGGTATATGTTTTATTTTACTTTTTTCATAAGTTTCATTATCTGTTGAATTCAATTTCATTGTTCCCATTAGGTAAAGAAAAGTGGTGTAATAAACATGAAGTGAAGAGTGGGATTAGGTGGAAAAGTTTTGAAGATGCTCACCTTATCTGCAACTATGAAAGGGACAGAGTGGGATTAGGAATCCTATAAAAATGAAAAACGTTAAAATCTTGGAATTGAGCTCTGTCAAATCTGCAGTGAATGAGAGACTTGATGACACACAGATGCTTTCTGAGTTCAACTGCCACATACAAGCAATTAATGACTTGTCCTTCATCTTCTTGTGGGTCATGCCAATCAATACCATATCATCCCCAGACTACCAAAAATTTTCATCATTTCTAATATTCTGCATAACAAAATCCAAAAACCTACTGTTTCTAACTCTTCAATTTCCCAAAAAATAAAGTTTATGCATTTCATTTGTTAGCATGTGATGTTGATTTTGAGTTAAGGTCAATAATAATGATGATAAAAGATGATTCGAAATGAAGTAATAAAGAGAAGCTTGAAGATAAAAGGAACATCATGTGTGAAACTTCTTCAAAAGGAAGAAACCAATGAGAGAGAGGCATTAACTAGGTGGAGTGTTGATAGAAATTCAAGAAAAAAGAGGCATTAATGGGATGAAATGGTGATAGAAATTCCAGAAAAAAAAAAGGTAGGAGCATTTTTTGTTATTAGGGTTTATATTATAACATAGTAGTGTTAGGCAAAACGATGATATTGGATTCAAGTGGAAAGATATGAAAAAGATTTCGCAATAGAAGAAAAAGATCGGAAATAGAGAGATTACTTTTGAACGCTTTTGGCTAATTAGTCTTAATATTTTCCAGCTAGAACAACTATAAATAGCGTATAAATGCGATGTTAAGTGTTGTTATTTAGTCTTAAGCTTTATAAAAATTAAGGTTGGAACTATGTATTGTTAGGCTCAGGATTGATTTAGTTTTTCTAGGAGCTGATTTAGTCATTAATTGAATGTAAGTTGATTTAGTTGCAAGACTCAACTTTATCTAGTAATTAGATATAAAGTTGATCTAGTTGCAAGATCTAAGGTTGATCTAGTGGTTAGACACAAGACAGATCTAGTTACAAGACCCAAAGTTGATCTAGTGGTTAGACATAAGGTTAATCTAGTTGCAAGGTCCAAGATTGATTTAAATGTTAGACAGAAGGCTGATCTAGTTGCTAGATTCAATACCAGGAGATTACTAGATCAGAAGTATGAGATAGTAAATAAGAAGATTAAAACTCATAATTTAAGTAACTATTCAAAACATAACGAAATATGTGAATTAATTGGAAAAATTTGATAAACATTGAAATTAGAGGAAAATCTGAAAGATAAAAAAAATAGACATAAAAAAAAGACTTTAAAGGAGAAAAATGACAAGACATTTTAAGTGTTCTATCACATTTTGGTTAGAACACCTACTACTAAAAAAGAAAAGGTTTAAAAATCTATTATTTCAAAATTTTGATTTAAAGGTGTTATCATTATTATCGATTATTTCCTTTTTTGGAAAGATGAAAAATGAAAGTAGAATCTTGAAAGATACAAGTATAAACATTAGTGTAAAAAGTTTAATAATAGTGAATGAATATCATCACTCGCCGTAGTTTATCCTTGAATATCAAATAAAGTCTTGGATTGAATGAAGTGAGTTGACGCCAACCAAACATAGTCACCAATGATGGTAACTAGGGTTAAATCAAGTAGAGAGTGACCACGGTGCAAAACACTTTATTAGTGTGTGTTTTGTTTCATTAATGACTATGTTTAACAAGTTTTCATAGATGCCAAGTTGTAAATAAATCCAAACACATAAAATATGAGGATTTTTGTGTGTAGTAATTAATTATAAGATTTTGGAGGGCACGAAAACTTATGATGTTGAAGTAGGAAAGAAAATTATTCAGAAAGAGAAAATGGTCGTTTCACATCGCATCAATGGAAGTAGTAGGACGTTGGTGTTGCTGACACATGAATTGTAGGCATTAGAGCTTAGCATATATAATTAAGGAGAAAGGACAGAACATGAGAGACCCAGTTTCATACACCAAATCTCTCTATTTCAGTTTCAGATCACCATTTTATCTTTCCAAAATATCTTTTTTAATTCATTTACTTCTCGCTTTAAAATATTGATGTGACATACTTCAACTTATGTTTCTCATATTTATACAATATAAAACATTGCTTAATTAATAAATGTCACACCGAACCTGTGGACCTCCCCAAGAAAAAACAAATTTCCTTTTTACACCTCCGTGAATTTCTTGGACACTCTCTTTTATTTCAGAATGTTATATTTCACATTGCAGAAGGAATGGTAGGTGTTTAAAACTATTATGGGGGGTGCAAGAAGAAATATTCTAATAAAAGACCTAGCATGTTTTTATGTTAAGGCTTTGACAGAAATTCTCGTTCTGGACTAATACAACGAGAGAAGCCCATGGATTCTGTAAATAAGTGTGAATAAGAGCGTATAGACCACCATTTTGATTAATTGAACCAATCTTCCTTCCTGTTTTCAGATTTTGAATGATACAGCTAGTATTAGAAAAACTAATATGTACAACAGGATGAGAAACAAGCTCTGAAACAAAGTATTGTTACATGTTCTCTGCCAGAGAATTTCAAAAGGAATGCCTATATATGAAACTAAAACAAAAAAATTAAATAATAATGCATTGGAGATTCATGTGTGTCTTTAAGTGTCACACGTGTCTTCATGTTGTTTTGAATTCTAATATATTGTTCTTTTTCATGTTAACTAGATGGTGTGGTTATCATCTTGTTTTGTTATATTATTTACGTATTTTCATGTATTAAGAAATGTAAGATTTTGTGATTAATTTAAAAAATTGTGTTCAATATGACAAGTAATTTTTATTGCTCGAATGAAAAAGGTGTAAATGAGAAGATTATCATGCTTTTCTCATTCCTTTTCATCAATCAAAAAATTATATACGTTGTCACCATTGAGACTTTTATTATCATTTAGCACATGTTCAATCAAAACAATAAAAACTACTTATCATTTATATTAATAGCTATATATTTTGTATTTACTATAAAATCTCATATTTCTTATTATGTAGGGACAAGTAAAAAATATAATAAATAAGATAGTAAGTAACCAAATGAAAGAATTAACTTGCAATTTTTTAAAATATTCAATATGATAAAGTAAATTTAATTTAAAAATTTTAAATTTATCATAAACTTAAACTTTGTCAACTTAAAATTTAATTAATCTTGAAATAAATAAATATGATTATAGTTAATTGCATGTTAATATGATGTTAATATCGAAGGGTGTTTTGGTGAAAATGATTGGAAAATAACTAACTATGGCATGTAGTATAAGAAGGGACTAGAACCATTCTGACACGGACAAACAGAGAGATGGGAATCGTTGGTAATATTCGCTTCCCTTCAGTGCTCAAAGTTCCTTTGGATACGAAACTACACAACAAATCATTATGGCGATGTATGGTTCCTCCTTCTTATCTTAACTACCCCATAAGGTTCACTCCAATATCTTGTAAGCTGCCAGAAAGTGGGACTGAGGACAATCCCACCGCCACAAGCAAGAGCCTTTACAAGAGCAAGGACAGGATGGAGGACTACAACGTCGCCATGAAGAGAATGATGAGGAACCCTTATGAGTATCACCATGATCTGGGTTAGTTTCATCTTTTTACTCTCTTTTCATACCCCCATATGCTACCTAGTGCTTTTGTTTGGCCCTTTTGCTCTTTCAAATGATATTGAGAAATGTAACGGATATGAGAGGGGAATCAATGATTTTGGTGGTGGGTTTTTCTTAACCGCTGCTGCATTGTTGATGGTGCTAGATTATCGATGATAGTATGATTCTTTTCCTCATTCAGTTGGTTTTGTTCTTGCAATCTTCAATTATTGTGCTTGTGCATTTTATCTTAAAATTGGAGATGGTCTTACACTAAGCTAGACGGATTGGAATTTACTATGCTTCCTTTACTTCTTGAAGAGGTTGTCTTTTGTTAAGACGTTGAGATTCTTTGTGCCCCCTCCCCATTTGAATAATGAAGTGTATGCCATGCGATTCCTGTTCAAATCTTAGTTTTAATTGGTAGTACAGAGTGTACTTAAAGTATTGCAATGGATGTAAATTGCCCTTGAAATGTCTATTTTTTCTCTTGTTAGTTTTATAATTTGTCTTTAACTTAATCTCAAAAGTCTCTACCTATTTGTTCTCATCATTACTAGTGAATTTAAGACTTTTAATATTAATTTACTGTGAATTGAAGTTACGACATTGACTTTGACATCAATTGTTAGATCAAACGTGTACTACTAGGCTAAAAGTTGCTGTCAATAGTTAATCCACAACTATTTCTTTAAAAGCGTAGTTGTTGTATATCGGACCCCATGTGTGCCATTGCATTGATTTAATATTTGAAGATTTTGAGAAACGTTTGAAGGTTTGTCAAATTACTCTAAAGAAAGGAAGAAGGATCACCTAGAACAATGCTAATTAGCATGTTTAAAAGTTTACAAAAGGAAGAGACTAGATGAAGCTTGGTATGACGAGATTTTCAACTACTTATTTGACTTCAACTTGTCTTTATGAATCAAAAGCATCATTGATGATCATGTTTCACTTTGAAGATTGGAAAACAAGAAATTTTGGAACTTTGCACATGGAGAGAAAAGTTGTGAATGTGGTAAAGGATAGCCAGCTTTGGAGAATGTAACCACATGCCTTGAAGTTGTTGTCCCTTTTATAGTGGTCCTTAGATTCATGGATTCAGAAATAACACCCACAATGAGTTTTATATATATGAGCATATGGATTGCGCAAAAGAGAAAATTAACTGCAACTTTAATAATATTAAGAAAAGGTAAATCTTTTAAACCTTTTTCATTTAAGTTCTTTTTACTTATTTGTGTAATTTTTTTTAACCTCTGATGTACCATAATTGATATTTTCATAATTATGAACCTACTTGGAAAATCATTGATCAGAGGTGAGATAATTAGCTTTGAAGGTCTTTGCATGTTAACACGTTAATCTTACACTATCAACCTAATTTTAGACATAATGTTCAACAAGTAAAAGAGGGATTTTTTCTGTGCATGAGAAGATTGGTTAAGGATGTTGCCAAAAGGAAATAAATTACTTCGCAACTTAGGGATATTTTTTCAATGAAAAATGCAAATGATTGTAAGAAAAATATTCTTCCTGGAAAACTGTGGGAGATGTCTAGGGATGAAACTTTAGACTTGAAGAGGTTTGTTGTTCAAATTTGGAGCTTGACCTGTAGTTCGTCTGTGTGTGAGAGTAATTTAAGCTTATTTGAAATGGTAATTGAAGCTATCAAGTTATTTGTGGTTTCTAGTTTTCTTCATTTGGTTTATATAATTATTAAAATTTCAAATTAATTACAGATCCATACAAAAATAAGAAACTGACTGCATAAGAAAGAGGATGAACAATTTGGTTTGTGTTGCATAACTTAAAGTTAAAAAATAAACTCATTAGAAAAATTGACTTTTGTCCCATTTGATGATATTGAGTCTGATGTCGGTTTGAGCAAACTCAAGGCAAGGTGATAGTGAAAATGTTGGCCTAACTAAAGCAAGTTCAAGTGATCCAATTCTAGATGCACTTGATCTTGATAATACAGTTCTTGATGCCAATGTTGATACACATTTTTCATTTGAGGAAGAGCTTGAAGGTGATGAAGATGATTATCTTGTAGAAGATGTCATTAGAGGATTGGAGACATAGACCATTGAAAAAATTTGTCCTTTATTTAGTTATTTAATTATTGTCACCTTATAATTCATGTACTGTGTGATTGTATGAACTTATAATAGTCATCCACTGCTAAACTTGCTATTTTGGTATGGTGGGATTGTTGTTTCACTGTTTGTTTGATTATGGGGATGAAATGTTGAATTGGTATGTTATTTATTTATCTCTCCCATATGTTTTAGAAGTGTAACATTCTCCACTTCCAATAGTACTATTTCCTTGCATGATATATCATTCAACTGATGCAACCAGTGTGTACTGATTTTCAGGTATGAATTATACTCTTATCACGGACTACTTGATTGTGGGCTCTCAACCGCAGAAACCGGAAGACATAGATCACCTAAAAAATGAAGAGTGTGTGGCTTACATTCTAAATTTGCAACAGGATAAGGATGTTGATTACTGGGGAATAGATTTACAATCAATAATAAGAAGGTGTCATGAACTTGAAATTGGCCACATGAGGAGACCGGTAAGCTAGCTCGTTTTCGGTAAATTTATCGAGGATAACGAAAAAATCTCTCTCGTATTGTGATAGTGTGAACAAAATTTAACTAGCCAAATGTCATTAAGTAGAGTTTTTGAAGGAAGTGACGAGATAAATAAAGGGGGGAATACACAAAATCTGACTTCTTTGCTTGATTTGGCTACATTTTTTATATTATGCAGGACACTCCTTAGTACATGTGATAAAATGAGACATGAATCTTGGAAGACATAAGTTTTTGAATCTAAAGATACATCTGTAGGAAAAATACTATGAACCTTAAACATTCAACAACGAAATTTGAATCTAAAGATACATCTGTAGGAAAAATACTATGAACCTTAAACATTCAACAACGAAAAATTTATCAAGTTTATTAAATGCTCCATTTGCCTTTTGTCAACAGTCTTGAGTTTTCATGACTAAGTGTAATCATTAACCTATTTACTTTTTCAATGCAATTGACTATATTCGATGTGAAGAATGTAAAAGGTTATCTTGACTCTGAAATTGTTCCATTTTTGGCTTACTTGTTCTTACATTATCAGGCTTTTTTTCTTGTCTACATTATTAGGCAAAAGACTTTGATCCAGGGTCCTTGCGAAGTGAACTACCTAAAGCAGTTGCGTCCTTAGAATGGGGAATTTCTGAGGGGAAAGGAAGAGTTTATGTACACTGTACTGCAGGGCTTGGAAGAGCTCCAGCGGTGGCAATTGCTTATTTGTTCTGGTTTTGTGGCATGAAGGTGAGTCCTAAACCCTCATTAATTTTTTGACTAGTGTTATAGTTGCACATCATCATCCTCTTGGTGGTGTTAGATTGCTTCATAGTTTTCTTAAATGAGAAGTACAAGTTTTGTGTGGTGGACAGCTAAATGAAGCGTATGATATGCTAACTTCAAAGAGACCTTGTGGACCAAATAAAACAGCAATACGTGGAGCTACGTATGATTTGGCTAAGAATGATCCATTCAAGGAGCCATTTGAAAATCTTCCAGAATATGCATTTGAGGATATAGCAGACTGGGAAAGAAACTTGATCCAAAATCGTGTCCGCTCCCTTCGTCATACTTGACAACTTAGGCAAGTGTATAATAATACTGCACAAGACTGGATATTTTTTCAAGCATATTCATACTGATATTGGCATATATAGCCAATAACGTGTTTAAAATATTCAGTATAGTAGAGAGTGGTAATCAATCAATTCTGCGAATAATGCACACCATAATTGTAGACTTCTTCATAATATCTGAGAATGCAAAGTACTCAATACTTTAGATTTTTTTTTTCTGCTTTTCTTTGCCTCATAATCCACTAAAGTTTAAATGCTCTTGTCAGTTTAAATGAGTATGCCTAAGTTAAGAAATGATAATATGTTTGGTAAAACCAAGTCAATTTATAATGATTTTGAATCTACTAATTTTTTTTCTTTACAAAATACAAAGAATCTCCAAAATCTCGTTGAATTCGGGTGCTAAACTCACATCTGTCTTTACAAATGCTTTATTTTACGAGGAATTATAACAATGAATCTGGCCTTGCCCTCTTATGAGTAAGACATTCCCACATAAAATCAAAAGCTTTATCACCAAGATTGAGATTTCCCTTTCTAAAACACTTGTATCTTTTAAATATCTCTCACAACAAATTCTCCGTCGTCAAAATATTTGTCTCCTTTCGCTAACAAATATACGCTAACAAATATAACGTGACAAAACACAGTATATGTAACCTTAGCTTTTTCGCACGTTATAAAAATAGAACACCCCTCAATAAAATTGATCATTTCATTCAATTTTGTCTGCATGTAAAATATAATTGTGAGGTTACGAAAAAACATTCTCAATACAATATTGATATTGCAAGCATGAAAGAGCTAAACTAGTGGCGATAAAAGATTGTAGAAGCTTCACTTGCTTGGATCTTTAACTTATGCTCTTCAAAAATGAATTAAAGCTTATCTCAATTATACAAAATTAAACTATAGGATAAGATTAGTAAACTCACTATATATATTTTATTATTCATCTTAAAATGATTCAGCATACCCTCTCACACCAAAAATTAATATCACGGTGAGATTAAATTTGAATAGTGCGATGTTGACAGAAATATATTCAACTCCAAAAATGTATTATAGAAATATATTGGAAGCCATAACAAATTATGACCGAAGCACTGCAAGCTAAAAAGTATATAATATATACATATAATTAATTAAAAATGTACAAGTATAATTGCAAATCCGGAAGTCAAGATTGCATAATCCAGAAAGCTTTCAGATTAACCTGAAAGTTAAAATATGAGACAAGATTATGGTACAGGAACAAACCGTCGTGGCAACAAGTGTGGTGTGTTGTGGATAACATGAACCAAGGAGGTTAAGTGCCGCAAATATGTTTTCAATAAATAAATAAATAAATAAATATATATATATATATTAAAAAAATTTAAATAAATAAAATAATAGAAAAGATTAAAAAGTGGTGAGCTTTGTCAACTCGTCCAAGTTAGAAATTTTGGATATCAATCCTACCCATGATCCATTTTTGGCATGTCAACAGTGGTTCGTGTCAAAACGAATCGGTTCGACTCATTTCGACACCTCTTATGTTTGATGTTTCTTCACACCTTCCCTTTTATCTTCTAAAACCCATAAAACCATAAATCCAAAATTATTCCTAACGAAAATTATAATAAATAGGTAAAAATTATCCCTATACCTCCTTTTCCTTTAATTATTCTAGAATGATGTTCCAAAAGTTATTCTGGATTAAAAAATTCCTTTCCAAACACATATTTCAAAATATATTTTCTTTACATATTCTAAAATGAGTGTTTTAGTCAAATCCAAAAATATCTTCCATAACACCTATTATAGAATCCATAAGTACCTAGATTTCAAAAATATCTTTCAAAACATACATTTCAAAATAGTTTTACCTTTAGAATAGATATTTTGTAAAATATTTCTTCTAGATTTTGAAAATATCTTTCGAAATCCAAAAATATATTTTGGAACACCTATTTCGAAACATATTTTTTACTTTTAAAAATAGTTATTTTGGAAGATATTCCAAAAATATCTTCTAGAATACCTATTCTGGAATGTATAGAAAATATAAAAAATAGGTGTTCCATAAAAGTATTTTTGGGCGAGAACACCCATTACGGAATATATTAAAAGAATGAGGTGTATGGATGGAAGGGTGGTGTGAAAATGAAGGAAGAAACAAATGTTGATGGTAAATGACATGGAGGATGAGGCGTGGTGATTTGAGTGGGAGGGTGGTGAAGATAAAGGTGGAGGGTCATGAAAGAAGAGGGTAAAAGTATAATTTTATCAAGCCAATGAGGGTGCTGGAAGAAAAAAGGAAGGTGTACATGAAGAAGCTGCCCTTTATGTTTTACACACCCCATGGGAGTGTAGGAGAAAACCAGTGAGTTGCAAAAAGAAACCTCTTGTGGGTAGTTGTAAGTGAGGTGCAATTGATCTGATGTAAACTATAGAAAGAAGCTTCATTAAATCGAAAGTCAAGTGTTCTCAAAGCATGTGACAGTCAATATCTAAGTGATTCGTTCGTTCATCAAGGAGACATGTAGAGGGTGACCCGAGCAAAAACGATGATGAGCACAATTCTGAGGTTTTGGGTGTGGGTTTTGGGAGAATTCTATTCCCCTAATTCTATCACTTGTTTCTACCATTAGCTTTTGTTACTTTCCTATCATGTACTGTTTTTCTCATATCACAATTGTCGGTGAAATTTTAAGAAAAGTCTTGTACCAGAATTCTCTCTATTATACTTGTTGTATTGTATTCTTGCTGCTATGAGGCAAAAAAGTAATACTAAAACACAAAAAACAGTAAAGATAACAATATTGCAATGAAATCCTGCACTCTCTACATCACACAGAAATAAAAAATCTCTGTAAAATAGCCACGAGTTGAAAACCATTAAACTGACGCTGCAAAACAAGAATCAAAATCCGTATTCAATAATTCAGTACACAAACGGTGTGGTTCTGTATAAACAGACTGCAGGTAGCAGTAAATAGTTGTGCAGGACATGGACTTAAATTAAAAACCAAAGGAGACATTATTGAAGGATTGTAAATTATTTAGAATAAAGGGGAAAGACAGAACTGAAATATTGAGCAAAAGAGTTACAGGAAATGAAAGAACAAAGATTACGAAACACAGTTTTAGTAAGTACTATGCAGGAGGTTTTATTCAATATGCATAAATGTCCATGTATTCTATCAATTAAAATGGAAATAATGAAAAGATAGTTCATCATTAGACAGAAGATTGACTAACCTGATGAATATTGAAGATACAGCTGCACTTAGAAAAAGGATCAACAACTTTTGCAACAGAAAACATGTTAAATTGATGACAATATAAGTCATAAGTGGGGATTAGTGGTCAGAATCCGCTTCTCAAATAGAAACTAAATTATAGAGTAATAAATAATTATAATGTTAACCCTATTGGGGTTTTGCATCATACATATCTAATAAAGGACTTTTCCGTAGGCTCCTAATACATATTTGACATCTGTGCATGCTTTGTGGCTGGCTCTTATGGGAATTGAGCTGTGATTGCCAGACTATATAAACCACATCAGAACATGAGGTTACATAAGCAATCAACAATCTGAGCATAGAATTCATTTGCAAAGAAAATCATAACAATAAGCAACCTAGATAGAAATGAAAAACTAAACCTAGCTTTTGATATGTTATACTGAAGCAACTGAATGTCTTCCTTTGATATAAAAACAGATAATTGCCGAAACATCACTAAATTTTATCATTTTAAGTTAAAATGTGAAAAAGACCTGCAATCCATTTGGAACCCCATGAAATTTTATTCATAGCACGTTCTCATTCAGCATCAGATAGTGACTGTCCTTAAGAAATTCGTCATTGCCTGCTGGTGTACAATGATTTATCACCACAAGAACACCCATATGGACAATGGCAGTCTTCTTTCCCTCCTCCATGCTAAGGTTAGCAGAAAAGCTTTTGAAAATACCGAGGGAGAAATGTAATGAAGCGTACAACAAACAAGAAACCCAAAAATGCCTGATGCGAAGGGTCATTCACCAAGTGTGACAAGCACGTAAAATATCAAAGCAAAAGAAATTTCCCCAGCAACATAAGCACTGCAAGAAGTTAAGGAAAGATTCAAGAACAATGGCATCAATAATGTCACGACATCTTCAATGCACTTTACACATTAATCAATCTTATAAAAAATGATCCCACAACCCTACACAAATCCCACTGGGACTGTATATCCAAATTTGAATTTTAAGTGGTGATCAAATTATGGTTATATCTATGTATTCCTTTAATTATCATATGATACTAATTAATAATAAATAGAGAACTTCAATATACAAGATTACCCAAAAATAAGCCAGTTTAGAACCTCAACCAGCATATTCACAGCTATTTACTTACAATCTGCTGTTTAAAATTATGATTATGGGTTGAATTGAATAAACCATAATATCATTTTTTAAAATTCATAAGAATCCAAAACAGGCAAAAATAAATAAGACAAGTCTAAGAACCAAAACTTGAGATGAAAATCCATCTATTGTACTCATCAGAAATTTTCAGTAACCTATTTGCGGAAACCAGAAAAGCAACCATTTCAAATTATATATTAAAACGAAGGAAAAAATTTAAAAACATCTAGGAAACGGTTTTTCGATTTCTGCAATCTCATGTAATGAAAGCCTCCTTTCCTATAAAAAAAATAAAAGTCTACAAACTACATACACCCTATCTATGTTAATCTTTTTGGCACAATAAAAAATTCAAAATTTCCCCAGATGAGAAAAAAAAAAAAAGCACTACTAGGTGGAAAATGGCCAAGAAGAAAAGGTCTTGGAAAGTAAATGGAAGCAAATTCTAGACTATGAAAAAGCTGAACAGAATCCATTTTTTTTTTTCAAATTCAAAAAGTAAGCATTTTTGTAAAACCTCAAGTCTTCCGAGAAAACTCTTGGAATCAAAGAGGTGAAAAAAATAAGCAGAAGAAAAAGAAAAGATAAAATACTTAAGGTTGTATGAGCAAAGAAGCACTAGTAATGGAATTGACATCTGGATATTGGTGGTAGGACTCCCGATCACAAGCATTATTCAGAAAATGTTGTTTACACTAAATGCAAGTAATGTTAAATTTGAAGAAGCCCATCAAATTATTGCCACTCACCTTCAGTACCCCAGCAATTTATGCACAAATGAACCATAAAACTCCCCAAACTAGATGCAACAAGGGAAAAAGGGTAGAAAAACTATAGGACAACGAAAGATACATGACCAAGTGATATCAAGGGTATATTTGATATGTAAATATAAGTAAAAACAATATGTTAGTAGTTAATTAGTTACTGGTAAATAGTTTTTTGGTAGCTGCATATAAAATAGGTAGGACATTGTATTCTAGAGAGCTACATCTAGACTAGATGTAAACATATTGAAATAATAATCAAGTGCAGTATTGCCTGTTACATCAATTGTCCCATAGCAGATCAAATGGGCATCAAGCCACAATCGAATTGTGTTCAATTATCAGTAAAGTAATTGTTGAAAGGGAGATTGTTGCAAGTTGTATCAATTGTCTCGTGGTAGAAGTCAGGTAGGCCAAGTTTAATTAGCCCATGACTCTTCATGAAGATGGAGGGGAACCTTCTTATGGGGATCACTAGGAGCATGACTAGAAGGGGAGCCTGCTACTTACTCCTTTCCTTTAGCTTATTTAGCATTTCTCCTTTCCATTAGTTTTTTCCAAGACTAATGTTGCTTCTACTTGAGATTAAAACAGAAAAAGATATGCTTGAGGGCTTAATCAAACCCCTCTATTGTTCCTGATATTTATATAGATGATAAAGGAGATACAAGGGAAGTTAAAACATTAAAGGCTACAACTAGGTGCTAGGTGCAAAGGTTATCCAACACTCAACCTCCTAACTTACACATAATGATTGCCTAGATATACTAACTATTTCTACACTTCTTTTGTCTTGTAGGTTTACTCTTGGGCACCCCTCTTTTAATATTGAGACCCTTTTTTTGGAGGATAGGGGCTTTGGACTCATGGCCCAACACATGGGACAACTCATGGAGGCTTGGAAGACTTCTTTGACCTCCTAGAACTAGGTGGGCGTGCTCCTTGTTCTCTAAGGCTAGGGTGCCCTGCCATAAGTTGCCCTAGCTTCTAGAATAGGTGTTTGTAATGCCCTCTAGGTCCCTACCCATGCCTATATAAGGGGACCTCCCCAACTCTTGGAGAGGGTTGAACATTTTGAGTAATACATGCTTATGTGTCAGCCGTGGGTATGAGTGCATTCCTTGAGTGTTCTCTTTTCTCTTTAGTCTTATTGAACCTTAGTTCAAGTGGTGGCAACCACCACTCATCTTGGGTTGGTCCATCCCCTAAGTGGCCTGCCACCTCCCCCTTTCCCTATCCCTTTCTCTTCTCTTTTCTTCATCTCTTAGATTTCTTTGTAGTTATTTCATATTCTCATTTCATTTATGTTCACGCCCTTGCTTCTTTTCCATCCTTGTTTTGTTGTGCTTAATTGAATCCTTGTCCCTCTCTTGAGCTCATAAAAAGTAAAACTTTACACATAGATAACCTAAGGGATTATCTTTGTGTTTAGTGAGGATATTCCTTGAGCTTTCTTAATCACAAACACCTTATAAGCTAATCTTAAAATGAATGCATATCAAAGTTACGATTGAATTGTGACAGTTGAGCTGCTACACTCTTAAGTACAAAAGTATCTACTCTATTAGCTATACCTTTCTAACATAATAGTTAGTGTTTGATCCAACAATGAGTATCATAGTCAAAGCCACAAGCTCAATTCCAAGAGGAACAATTACGAAGGGGGAGATTGTTATGGGTTGCATCTATTGTCCAATGATGAAAAATAGGTGTGTCAAGACACAATTGAATCATGTTTGATTCCCAGCTAGACAACCACTAAGGAGGATATTTGCATCAATTATCTTGTGCAAAGGTTAAGTGGGTTAAGTCAAAATTGAATCATGTATTACACTCTTAAGTAGATATATTTGCGTCCTAACTATTAACTATAGTGTTTAACCTAGTAGTGAGCATTTAATCCAATACAATGTACAATGTTCTTTGACCTATCTGTTTGTCTCCTCTTCTCTCCATCCCCTCTATTTTGTTCTTCCTTTTTCCCCTCTTTGCCCTATGTTTTTGTTTCTTTCTCTTAATAATTCTATATATCATACCAGCCAAGCTTCACAACATCTAAAGCTCAAACACTCTCCCAGCTTTTCAAATTCTTTCAACAATGAACAAAATTCAGAGAAAAGATGTGTATACATTTTCAATTGGAGATTGTAGTTCTAGACAACTCAAGTCCGAGTGCAAATTAAATTCTAGAAGCAAGCATGCAAAGATATATATTTCAATTGATTCCAATAAATTTTACATTTAAGTCTGGAAAGAAATAATTTAAAATTCAAGATATATATAAGAATTAAAGGGCACCTTTGGCTCATTAGAAAGAATATTGGGTCTCCTGATTCATAATATCTTCTCTTTCCTTGATGGGGATGTGCAAAGAGCTGAATCAAGCAAATCATTCATCTTGATCGGTTAGTGTTAATCTCTATCAAAATCAATTTGTATTGCTTCTCCTGCTACGTAAATGCTGCGTTTGTACCAACCAAATAATTTAGACGATATCCAGAAGACTTCATCCTACGAACAAGATCAATAGCATAATCCCTTTTATCTGGGGAACAAAATAAACACTTTAAGAGCCGCTCGCAAATTCTTGACTGCAACGCAAAACCTTTGTCAAGAGCGTAAAGAAAGATGTTTACTGCATCATCCAGCCTTCCTTTTGTACAGAGACCTTCGATCAAATATACACAGCTTGGAGGATTGATATTGATATTGAGCTTATCGAGAACGGAAAATACAATCAATGCTTCATCTAATTGTTTTGCCTGACAAAATCCAATAAGTAGAATTGTATACGGAGCTAAATTAAAATCTCTAAACCTCAAGTCCAGTTCTAGTAAACCTTGAATTGCAAGTTCCACTTCTCCTCTGACAAAATATCCCTCCAAAGCATTGATTGAATCGTCTTCCCTGCCACGAAGGTTCTTTAAAAAATCCAAATAAAAACTGAAAGCCTGTGAGACCTTCCTATTTCTCGACAACCAAGTCATAATTGCTTTACAAATTTCAAAGCTAGGTTGGCACCCATGCTTCAACATATGGTCATACATCTTCAGTGCGTCCTCTTCTCTGGCAGCCCTGAAAAGCCCATCAATCAATGTCCCATAAGTAACAGAGTCAGGTGATAGACCCTTGTTATGCATATCCATGAAAAGCTTCAACGCACCATTAACCTTAGAAGCTCTGCAAAGGCCGTAGATCAGAACATTGTACGTCACAATGTCGGGCATAACCCCACTATCAGCAAGTTGAATGAGAAACTTGTAAGCTTCCAAAATCTGTCCAGCTTCACACATTTGCTCCACCTTTTTCTTGAGACTAACACCATCTAAAACCTGATCAGAACCCTGAGAAAGCCGGAAGAATAACGAAGGACTTCTCCCAATCTCCATCTTGTACAACATGAGTTGTGCCTCCTCCAGTTTACCAGCCTTGCACAGTCCATATATAAGAGCATTGAAGGTTACAACTGAAGGTAAACACCCAGGCTTCTCCATCTGATTAAATATTTCTTGTGCCTCGGCAACCATTCCTCTCTTACACAAGTCACAGATGAGAATGGTATGCGTGCAAACATTATGAAACCCTTCATGCTCAGAAATTTGAAGTTGGAGAGCTCGTGCTCGATCCAAAAGATTAGCGTCACAGAGACCTTTAATAACTTCATTGTAACAAACAGCATCAGGAACTAAGCCTCGCCGGGTCATCTCACAAAACATGTTCACAGCTTCACCAATCCTGCCCTCACTCGACAAACCCCGTATCAAAATTGTGTACAAAACAACATCTGGAACAATACCCTTCTTAAGCATCCTTCCATACCACGAATGCGCTTCATTGTATCTCCTTTCCCTAAAAAAGCCAGCAATCAGATGACTGTAGCCCTTTACATTAAGGGGTAACCTGTCTCTCTCTAACAATTGCAGAATCGAAACGGCTTCATCTAACCTCCCCATCTTGCAATACCCATTAAACAAAACACAATAAGACATAAAATTAGGCTTGCGCCCACTTTCTCTCATCACATTAAACAATCTGTGTGCCTCATGTACCCTCCCCCCACGACACAGACCAGAAAAAATAGCTAAAAATGTCATCTCACTCGGCTCTACATCCCTTTGGCGCATCTCCTCGAGCATCTCAAGCGCACCATTAACATCATCACTTCTACAAAACCCTCCAATCAGCATGTCAAAAGTGCGTTCATTAGGACCACAGTTGGTCTTAAGCATCAGATTATACACCGCAAAACCCAACACAAACAACTCTTTCTGAAACACAATATCCAAAATGGTGTTATAGGCACGAGCATCGGGCCTGCACCCAAGCTCACCCATTCTACCAAACGACTCTATAGCCTTCTCGGTCAGACCCACTCGCCAATACGCCCGAATCAAAACACAAACCGAATCAGAAGTTATTAAAACTCCGGATTTCTTGAGATACTCAAGGGCCTCCCAGTAAAGGGAAAACCAGTTGTTGGTGCAAAGGACCTCACTCACCAAAGCACGGTATTTGCCGCTGGATAAAGTCTCGAACTTGAGCGCCAACGAGATGCAGAAACGAAGCGGCAACTGCGGGTCCGAAGAGGGAGATTCCTCGGACGGAAGGGAAAATCTTCGGAGGTATGTGGGAAGCTTTTGGCTTCGACGGAATACGCAGGAGACCTCCGCTGCTTTCCTGAACTTGGAGAACGCCAACATCGGAAAACAAATTCAAATCGGAAAAGGGTTCATTGGCCGTCGATGATGATGATGAAGATGCGTTGCGTTAGACTGAGATGCCCGGGACAGGGTATAAGGAATTCCATACGCATGTTACCCTCCCGTATTATAATTTATTTTCTACTGATTACTTTTATAAAATTATTTTATTATTAATTACTAGTATACATTTTTCATATTCAAAACTAGAAAAATCAAACTTAATTTCACTCCAATGTAAGTGTAAAGCATTTTCTACGCAAACCGTTATAAATTATCTTAAATGTAATTCACAATAATAATTAAAAAATTTATCTTACTATATAAAAAATCTATTGATGTGCTACCAATTACCCTTAACATTATTTTAAAAAATAAGAATAATAAGAGTTATTTTATGACAACGTTCATTAGTAAATGAATGGCTACACACTTAAAAAAAAATCAAAATAAACTTGTGTAAATTACAATTATTTATGGATACAAGGTAACATCAAGAAAGGTGCATCACCATCCACCATTTTTTAGGTAAAAAATATGAAGTAAGCAATATAAAACCAAGAATATTTTAGTAAAGTTCCAAACACGATGTATGTTTATTATTAATTAGCTTTTGACACTAAAATTAAGTCTTTCGTTCTCTCCGTAAATGTAACAAGAAGAAGAAGAAACACCTTCTAATTTGCATTTTCGCTCTTACATCTGCGCCTTCAATGCCACCTTCCTCCATTTCTGATTTTCCAATTCAATCCACTTTTTGTTTTCATTCCCATTCATGTTCCATTTTACTACACCACGCTTTACCTCTGCATGCGTGCTAATCATTGAGTTCCTCCGTGCCTGCAAACTTCCATAACCCCTGAATCGTAGGTTTTCCACAATCATCGGATCCAAGAGCTTTTTCTCGCAATTCCTTGACACCCATTTTGCTTCACTCCCAGTATCAAATCTTCCTCGTGTAAAGTTTTCCAATGTGTTGTCTTATTTTCGTTTTTGGATTAAATCTGCAATATTTGAACATTTTTGCTTCATTTTGTTCCTTTGTGTTTTGATTTGTTTAGGGCAACAAAGGAAAAGATGGGCGAGGGAGAGAAATATCAATTGGGAACTATTGGCGCATTGAGTTTGTCAGTGGTGTCATCGGTGTCGATTGTGATTTGCAACAAAACGTTGATGAGTTCATTGCATTTCATTTTCGGTAAGTTCATAAAGGATTTGGTTCTTTGCAAACTGATAGAAATTACCAATTATTTATATGTGTATGTTCTTGGTGACTATTACAGTGTCTTTGTTTTCATCTATGACTCGTTCACTTTTTTCATAATTTAATAAGATGAAAAGAGATAGTATATATGATAACATGGCAAACCGTTATTTGAGTTATTGTTGAGAAATGTGTCTGTATTTAGTGTTCGTTTCACATTGGATTAATTCTGGAGGAGAATTTTAGTGGAGAAAAAAATAATGAATAAAACAAAATCTTACTTGTTTAGTTTGAGAAAGCATACTTGTTTTAATTTCTAATTAAAAACTATGACATTATTTTTAAATATTTATACAGGAATACATGAAAGCATTTGTGTTCTGTCTTCTATTTTCTCTATTTAACTATGCAAATCTTTTAAAGTATCAAACAAATTAAAACAGATGATTTTTTTTATTTTGTTTGTGAATAAGAGTGAAGAGGTAAGAAAGGAAACCATAAAAGTATATGCAAATTAAATAAATGTATCATTATTTTCTCTAATCAAGCACTCATATGTAAAAGTATGTAAAAGACATGGTGTAATTATTGTGAAAATAGGAAATGTTTCTTTAACCAAAAGACACTAAAATGGTGGTAATTTTAGGAAGAATAAAAAGAGTTCTAAGTGCTAGTTTAGATACCTATATATAATCTTTATGCCTTCAATTCAAGTGAAAATTACTTGTTAGAAGTGTAATATCTTAGTTGAGGTTTTAATACATATCTTGGATTTTTATGCAGCTACAACTTTGACAAGTTGGCATCTATTTGTAACATTCTGTTCTCTTCATGTGGCTCTTAAATTGAGATTTTTTGAGCACAAACCATTAGAGAAGAAAATGGTGATGGGATTTGGAGTTCTAAATGGAATCTCTATTGGACTTTTAAATTTGAGTTTGGGCTTCAATTCTGTCGGGTTCTATCAGGTGATGATGCATTTTCTTTCTTTATGTTTTTCTCATGTGTCATTTTGATTTTTGTTCTTTAAACAGCTTTTCGGGGTTTTGTGACACAATCTTTGTATTTGCATTCAGATGACTAAGCTGGCAATCATCCCATGTACTATTCTATTAGAGATCCTTTTTCTTGGAAAGAAGTTCAGGTCTTGTTTAGTCTTTTATCATGAATGTAACATTTATGATTAATCTGTTTAAATATTTATACTTAATAGAGTTTATACATGTTTAGTAACTTGTGTAAGTTTCATTAAATAATTATTTTGTGTATCAATCTTTTAAGTATTGTTCCTTCCTTTTGTTAACTTCTAAGAAATTAGATTCATTAGGGATTTATAATTAATTTCAAGTCATGTCTTTTATGTGATTGTCAAGAGATGTTAGGTGTCTTGTTGACCCTTCTAGCATCTCACAAAGAAGGCATTTATTAGTTCCATTGGTTTGTTATGTTGTCCTTAACTATAATTTATATTACCCTTATCCATTATTTGTTTTATTTATGTCACTGTAATAGTTGATGATTGATAATAATTTGAATTGTATTAATTGTTTTATTTTTGCAGTAAAAGAATACAATTTTCACTTGTGATCCTCCTTGTGGGTGTTGGAATTGCTACAATTACTGATTTGCAGCTTAATGCTTTGGGAGCTTTCTTGTCTTTGCTAGCCATCATTACAACATGTGTTGCTCAGATTGTATCCTTAAAGAAATTTTCACTCCTCTTAACCACTCAAATTTTGATGCAATCATGAAATACTTTTCAAAATCAAATTAGTGAATATTTTTGTGATGTAGATTACATGCATTAATTGTTAGTATTTTCAAGCTAATTTTCATAACAAATATTTTGTTAATTACTTAGGGGAAAAAATGCGACATAGAATATATCATTAAGTATATGATTGTTTCTCCATAATAATGACAATAACTACATAACAATAAACATGTCAATCTATGTTTCATTTATCATGTGAGAAGATATACGTTAATGCAACTTCTATTTATGTATATTTTTGTTATGTATAAATCTAATGCTAACGATGAGAAAAAGCATTTTTTTTTTTTGCATATGAATTCTTAAGAAAAGATTGGTCCTTTTTATTTTTTGGATGTTATATCAATTTAGTGTTGATGTACTTTGTTGAAATCTTAATTAGTTCCTTTCAGATGACAAATACCATTCAGAAGAAGTTTAAGGTTTCTTCTACTCAACTTCTGTATCAATCATGTATATATCAAGCAGCTACATTGTTAGTCTCTGGACCATATCTGGATAAACTTCTGACAAACTTAAATGTTTTTTCTTTCAAATACACAACAAAAGTGACGGTGAGATTTCAATAGTTGACATGTGTGCTTACCTTTAAACATAATTTATTTCTTAATTAATGTACTTTCAACTTCTTTTTTTTCATCGTAGATGGTCATTATTCTTTCATGTCTGATCTCTATCGCCGTGAATTTTAGTACATTTCTTGTAATTGGAAAGACATCTCCAGTAACCTATCAGGTTCTTGGACATCTGAAGACATGTCTTGTATTGGCTTTTGGATATATCATTGTCCATGATCCTTTCAGTTGGAGGAACATCTTGGGAATTATGGTAGCTATGGTTGGCATGATTATATATTCCTACTGTTGTGCTCTTGAGAGTCAACAAAAACCAGTCGAAGGTGGTGGTCAAATGTCACAGGTTTGTTTTATGTCAGTTTTCATGTTCTTGTGTTTTTTGTCTCTGTCATGGACTAAAAATTTCGCTTTTTGTTTCGTCACTGTCTTTATTATTTTCAGGCAAGAGACAGTGAAACTGAGACTCTCATTAACGTGGAAAATTCAAGTGTAATTTTGAACAAAAGACCACCTATCTGGAACAAAGATAAAGACAAAAACAAAAACTCTCTATGAACTTTCCAAAACATCATGACAAACATTAAGTAGGCTTATAGAGCATTTATACTCTTGATTAGGAAATTTTTCCCACTTAAATCTCAACATGTGTGAATTGTTTCACTTGTTACTATTAGCTTAAGCATTAAATATAGCCAACCAACTACAAGTGAGGTAAAAATACATGGTCGTGTCTTAGTTATGATCAATAAATATAACTTGAAAAGTGTTAACTAGATATTTTTCACACTCATGCATATCAAAATTTCATTTTTGGATGACTCGGTGTAAGATTCAAAAGGAGTTGACTAGCAAAAACACTTAGTTATCAATAGAAACGATTCTGGATTAGAAAAGGAGTTGGATAATTCAATCTTTTGTTGTTCCCTAGTTTTAATTATATACATCGGGGCAAAATTTTAACTATTTCAATTTTTTAAATAGTATGAGACTATATCGATCTACAAATGTATCTATACGGTCTATTTTATTGGTTAATTAAATACAATATCATTTATAAATCTTGAAAATATTAAAAAAAAAAATATATATATATATATATATATATATATATATATATATATATATATATATATATATC
>Ga0214544_1000698_pt1 | contig 64627 bp, 28 predicted proteins | sample CNSS3metaG_FD_160074 | JGI IMG/M metagenome (GOLD analysis project Ga0214544, IMG submission 160074) | Root nodule microbial communities from cowpea collected in UCLA plant growth center, Los Angeles, California, USA - CNSS3 | ecosystem: Host-associated > Plants > Roots > Nodule | place: USA... | reverse complement strand
AGAAAAAAAAAATATAAAAAATATATATATATATATATATATATATATATATATATATATATATATATATATATATATATATATTATGACTATAATATTGCAAAACATATTCAACTTTCAAACACACAATAAAAATAATTAGAGTCTTTAAGATTATTTCTGTCTTGAGTATTTATTTTTTGATAATCGGAAGAAGTACGAGAAAAGTGGACTTTTTTGAAACAACTTTACTGAAATAAATGTACATAAATGCGTTCTTTTCTGTTCACTATAATTAATTTTGGGATAAATTAAGAGTAAGATCATTAATGCTTTTATTGAAAAGCGAGAACGTTAATCAATTTGATATTTTCCTGTAAAAATTTCACACCGAAATACTTTTTATTTTCATGTACATAAATAAATTATAAGTATATTTTTAGTCCCTAATTTTAATTTAAAATGAGAATTTGTCTTATTCCAAAACTTTAATAATATATTTTGATCATAAACTTTAACAATTAATGAATATAATCCTTTTAACTCAATTATGTTAACTTTTTTTTAGGTGATAAACGCATTTTTCAGTAGATATTGAACCAATAAGGTGTCAAATAGTGTAAAATAACTTCAATAGTAACATAAAAAGCGTTCGACACTTAAAAAAAAGTTAACATAATTAGGTTAAAAAGACTATATTCAGTCATTTCTAAAATTAAGCGACCAAAATGTATCGAAGTTTCAGACATGGATGAATTCCAATTTTAAATCAAAGTTTAAGGACTAAAAACGTAATTAACCATTATTATTTTCTCTTGGTATGTTTCTTTTTCTTTGATTCGTACAAATACATACTATTGTTTTAATGATTGGTAACAAGTTAAATTTGGTTTTGTCCCAACATGTTTAACATAATGTATTATCATCAACAACATCAGCATTTTTTAACAAAAAATGACTATAGAAACTAAAACAAATACTTTGAAAATTACTTAGAAACCTAATTATTTTTATAAAGAGTAAACACAAATGATATATGATCGAAAAAAAATTTTAACTATCGTAAAAAAATATATTTTTTAGATTAAAACATATTTAACTTTCAAACACACAATAAAAATAATTATCCATGTTATTCATACCATATTTTCACGAATTAAAATAATATTATTTTTTTGATGTTACCAACATGGAATGTCATCGTTGATCAATCTTACAATAAAACTTTTTCGGAGTCAGGTAAGTGTTACATGTGTTTGGATAAAACATTTTAATTATATTAGGAAATTGAAATGTATTGTATTTGAATTGTTTGTAATTATTTTTTTTTCATTTTTTGAATAACTTGTTTGGATAAAAAAATTAAAATATCATACATTTCAATTTCTTGTTTGGATTAAATGATTATTTTTTTTGTGAGATAAAATTTCATTTTAACAAGATATATTTTAGACTTAATTATGTTTTGAGTTCATGATAAATTTAGAAATGGACTCGATGACCTAGATGGGCTGAACCGGGCCGACCCGACGACCTAATCGAGCTGGTTCAACCTAACAATCCAGATGAGTCGAGCCGACCAGGAAACCAAGACAGGTTGGGCAACAGGGATGGCCGGAAAACCCAAACGGTTTGGGTTGGGACGATCCGACGATCTAGATAGGCTGGGCTGGGTCAGGCCTGTCCAGGTCGTCAAGTCGGTCAGACTTGTCGGTTCAGTGGGCCGATCGAATCCATCTAGGTTGTTGGGTAGGTCAGGCCCGTACAGGTCGTTGGGCAGGCCCGTACAGGTCGTTGGGCCTGCCCGACACGTTTGATTTGTCAGGCCCGTCCAACACCTCTAGGTCGTTTGGCCTGCCCAACTCGTGTGGGTCAGTTCGGCCCGTCTTTGTCTTTGAGCTTGCTTTGCCCGTCTTGGTCGTCAGGCCTGCCCGATCCGTTTGTGTTGTCTGGCCAGCCCGATTCGTTTGGATCATCGGGTCAGCTCGACACATATTGGTCATTAGGCCCACCCCGCCCGTGTGGGTTGTCCAGCTTGATCGACCTTTGAGTAGTCGGGTTCGCCCACTCCATTTGATCATCAAGTCCGTCTAGGTCGTCGGGTCAACACACCTACTTTTATCGTTAGGCTAGCCCGATCCATTTGGATCGTCTAGTTGACCCAACCTCATTACAAACAAATTTTTAAATTCTTTAAAAAAAATTGAATTGCTTCATCCGTAGAATTATTTTTATTTATTTGAAAATGAAAACAAAAAATGGTATGGTTAGAAACTTTAAAGTTTCAGGGGTTTTTGGGTGTGTAAAGCTGCAAACATAGCCTCTGCAACATCCAATCTCAGTTGTCCACTTCATTCCCTATCACCTTAACCTTCTTCTTTTACTTTTCATTTTTTAAATATTTTGTTCCTTATCTTATGCCTTTTCCCTTCTCTGTATCTGTGTCTCTTCCTACCAACTTTTCATGTCTTTTCTTCTCTCTTCCCAATGCTTCAATTCAAGCTGCTTCCTTTTGTCTCTCTCATCACACCCCATTTTCTTTTTTTTTTCTCTGGGATGCTTTCTCCTGTACCCCACAACCTTAAAACACGGTCGTTTCGTCGTGATTCAAAACTAGGTGAAAAAACCAACACAGACGCTGTTATGTCGTTTGTTTTTCTTCATCGATGGTTTCACAGGACATGCACTTATCGATGTGTCTCGTCTCGTGTCTCCTTTGCTTTTCGCATTTCTTGGTGTGTGTCTTCAGCAAGCATTGATATGTTTAACAAGATAAGATGGAGATTAAAACCGTTGAACTGCTGAGTACTGAATATTTTATATATATTATATATTATAGACTGTGCATTTTTAAATACTTATTTGTTTAACAAAAAGTTAAATATTTTTAAATTTATCTACATCACAAAAAAGCAGTCCAAGTTGACATTAATATTAATATTAATATTAACGTTGATGTTATTAAATAGATTAAATGGTGTTCAAAAAGGCTGGATAGAGCTGGAGACAGGCAGCGCAGAAGAGGTATCACCTGTGATGATTTTCTCACCAACATTCACATGTCTCTCATCTCTTTTTCACATGCATTTAATTTCTAATTTGTATCGCTCAATATTATAATCAGAATCCGATTTTGTAGCAGCACAATTTCATAGCTGATTCTTGTGGTTTTTCTTTGTTCTTTTGTAGATATTCATCGTTGGAGGGGAACCCTCTGCTGAAAAATTGTTGCTTTTCTCGTTATTCCTTTTGTATCATCAGTCGAGTCAGATTGTGGGGTCTTTCAGAATTGGATCTTTACCATCGAATTTGTTGGCATGGTTTTTCCGCGCCGATGTTGATAAATTTTGTAAGTGATGTAGTAATCTGAGTTTTTATGTTAAAGAAAAAAATGGTGAGGCTTTGCATGGTAGGGTGAATCGTTATTTTATATGGAAATGTTGTCGAAGTTCTTCACCTGCACAATGAATTCAGTAACGAGCAAATGCATGGTTTTGCTTGTTACCGTTCTGATTCTTAGAGCGCTGTTGTTTCCATCTTTCCCTGGATTTGACGGGATTGAATGGAGCAACCTTGTATATATCCGCACTCCATTGTTGAATTTTGACTTTGGAATACGACAAGATAAGTTTTTGGTGGTTCCTCAGATTGTGTGGGGATTAAACAACCAGAAGATTGCATTTGCAAGGGCCTGTCTTACTGCTAGAATGTTGAACAGAACATTGTTGATGCCAAGCCTCAGTGCCTCATTGTTTTACAAAGAAGTTGACCTCTTGCAACCTATTTCCTTTGACAAGATATTCCAGTTTGAGAAGTTTAATACCCTCTGCCATGGTTTTGTCCGGTTGGGGCGCTATTCAGATGTCTTGAATAGAACACAAGTTCTGGAAATGGAAAAGGGAAGTGGCAGGAGGTGGACAGTGGAGAGAGATTTGTCACAATTGAAGGAGCATGGCAAGGGCTCTTTTGATGACCACGAGGTAATTAGGATTGTAGGGAAGAACCCTTTCTTGTGGCATGATCATTGGCCTGTGAAGGACTATGCAAGGATTTTTGAGTGCTTGTATTTGACAGAAGAGATTGCTAAGGAAGTAGACAGGGTTGTGTCTAGGATTAGAGCTGTTGGAAGAAAGATAACAGACAACAATGAAGCAGTGGAAATGCAGAGCATTATCACCGATGATGGTCCTTCTTTTGAGCCCCTTCCATATGTTGCTGTCCACATGAGGATAGAAATTGATTGGATGATTCACTGTAAAAATTTAGAGCGGCGATTGAACACGAATCAAATCTGCAGTGGCAAGAAAGAGATAGTGGAAAGAGTCAGGAACATTGCTGGTTTGAAGACTCCAGTTGTTGTTTATCTTGCTGTTGCTGATAAACTCCTAAACAATTCTTCCATACTTGATGATTGGGAAGAAGGGTTTGTTCCTTTTGAGAAGAAGAAACTTGGCGTTGATGGAATTTACAAGAAGTATCCGTATTTAATTCAGTCTGCAATCGACTATGAAGTGTGTTTAAGAGCTGATACCTTTGTGGGGAACAGTTTCTCCACATTTTCAAGTCTTATAGTTCTTGAAAGAACACAGAAGATGATCAGAATGAATGGCACCAACTTGTGTGGAGAAAATGTAAGATGGCCTTCTTATGCTTACAACATACCAGGAACCTCAAATGCTCCAAAGAGATGGGTTACAAACATGTCAGAATCAAATCTTCAATCTATCAGCTATGGCACCAATCACATCTCTTGTTAACAGTGCCTTGTTTAATTAATCATTCCTGCTGCACACTTTCAGAGTATAAAAAGAGCCCTTTTTCTTGGCTCAACATTTTCACTTCTGGGCATGAATGGCACACCTAAAAGGAAGGATTTTGATGTAGAGAATACACACTTAAGGTACAGTTTCTCGTTGTGTAAATTGAATCCATTATTTTGAAACAAGTTTCTCAGGTCTGGCAGTGTTTGGTTGTTAAAAAACGAAAGGGTGGGTTTTGGTTTCTGTATACATTTTGTGTCTACAGTTGGTGGATAGGGTTCACGTGTGGGAAAGGTCTATAACTGTATGCTCTGGTCGTGTCTACTTTTGTTGTACATTTAAGAGAACACAAAGTCTGCCCTTTAGTTTATTAAAGAAAAAAAAGTGGACCCTCTTCTAGTTCTTTCGCAGGAAGTGGAAAATTCCATCTTTAGAAATGATTTTCTGCAAATGAAGTTGGTGAAAAAAAAAAAAAACTCATCCCATAAAAGGATGAATTTGATTTCCCTTGTTAATACAACCTGAGATTCATACAGGTCCTCCAGACCCAATTCATACATTTTTTTTTTTTTCCAAAAGGAATGAAATAATATTCTGCATTATTGTTTTCCAAATTCCTGTAGTTCATCATTTTTTTTCACAGCCATGTTTGACTTGAGTATTCATGTCAGTATAATGATGTGTGTAAAAAGGCATAGAAAGTGTAATCTTTAGCCAAAAATTAATAACAAAGGAAGCCATAACAGAGTTGGATGGTGACTTGCAGTTGAGGGATGAAGCTACTGGTATAGGTGATGCAGTGAATCTTTCATTTTATATATAAAAGTTGGTCCCATAATAATTATGTGAGGTACCTAACCTTTCGGTTCAGAAATTTTCTTCTGGTTGACACTTCCAGACAGCACTTGAAATACAAGTTACAAGCCATTGTTATCACGAGGAAACTAAATTGAAAGGTAGATAAAAAGTGACTTTATTTTGTGCTTATCTATTTTTATTAACATGGTGTTGGTGATTGTGGAAATCAAAGTGTGTGATGGTGTTCATATTCTATAATAACGCATGCTACCAAAACCTGTTCTTTATCTATCATGACCCTCTTTTCTTTTTCTTGGCCACCTAATCATGTTGAAACAAAGTACTTTGATATTATATGATGTCTAAGTTGGTATTTGGTAACATAACATAATCAGTGAATTGTTTGTGCTTATTTTTTTAATAGTTTGTTTTTGATGGTGAGTTTTTCATATATTTGTTTACTTAACATTTGGTGTCATAGTTTGATTGTTAGTGTCTCTAAAAGGACTATTCGCAAAAGGTTTTTGATTTGTGGAGACTTCTAACAAATGATAGAGTTCATTGAAGTGTCATAAGTGAAATTTAATGAGAATGATTTAATTATTGTTGAAAATAATAATTGTTGCTATAAATCACTTTTAACAATAATTAAAGTAAGAACATTGTTATATATTATTATGTGCTGGAGATATATAATGGAGATAACATTGTGAATCTTCATCATATATTCAGACTTCCAGCCATATATTGTCATTTCTGAGATTTTTATATATTTTTGTAAGACTATATCCTAGACCTACATAATACATTAAATATATAAGTTTAAATACCAAAATTTCAAAACAATAATTCCTAAGAGAATGATTTAACTCGATTTGTAAGCAATAAAAAATACAAGCTTAAGCATAATTAAAGTTATTTATAACTAAAGTTTATTAAGGTCATTCATAATGAATGTCATTTACAACTTAAAACAATCATTGTAGACTAAAATTTTTTATTATAAATTATATATATATATATATATATATATATATTGTCACGCATACCTAGTAAACATGTATTTATATGTATTTTTTTCTTCTAGAAAATACAATTAAAATAACAGACGATAATATAAAAAAGTAATTAAATAAAAAAGTAATATATCTTTTGAAATTTAGTAAAAACATGCCATTCTTTTTATGTAAGTAAATGTAGTTCGTTTAATAATATTACATGATTATTTGCTCATATAATATATTTTTATTTATTTATTCTCCCTTGGATCCAGAAAACGTTAAGACCATACTTCAATGCCTAAATCGAACAGTTTGAGAGAGTCAATTGATGGATCAAAATATTGTCATTGTAATATCTAGTATTATTCCAATTAAAATCACAATAAACTAAATTAAATACAGTTGAATTTACAAAATATGATTAATAAAAGAGAAAAATAAAATGATTGAAATGAAATAGTAGTTTTGTACATGCAGTGGAATCCGCAAACATAGGAGAATGCAAGACCGTGTTTATGTCGTCTGTGATTAAGGAACCGTAAGTTATGCTATGCCAGACAAACATTTCACGTCAATAAAATTTATTTCAAATTTCGTTATTTTTTCGAAATTTAGAAAATATTTTAAGTTTAGCCTTCATAAACGAACTATTTTTTCTCATTACATATCATACGAGAGCAATAAAAAATTCTATTTATAATAGGACATTGGTTAAAATTTATTTTTAATGGTATATAAATCATATTTATTATTAACTATATAACTTTTTATAATTATGTTTTTAAATTATGTAAATAGTATTCTGAAATAAACCTATTTTTGAATAGGAGTTCAACTGCATAAAAGTCTCAAAATTTAAATAATAGATCAAATTTAAACTTTAATCATAGAAAAAAGGTGGTTTAAGAGAGAACTAAATTTAGTTCCTTTGAGTAGGATTTGAGATTCAACTCTTCGTTAACGGAAAAGAATGATAAGAATTAAATAAAAATAGGATTAATATAATTAATAAATATTTCAAATATAATAATCCAAAATAAATCGAAGTTGTAGAATAAGTCAAAATTAAAATGATATATTAGTTACTAATACGCCGAAAACAAGGCATTGTGCTTTCTCTTTCACACGCACTCATTCGCTGTTTTTTTATATTAATTATTATTATTTTGGTGGGTATGTCAAATTAGTAATTAATAAATAAGAGTAATATTAATTAATCCGAGTAAGAAGGGTTGTTAAGCCGATGAAGTTGTCGTCTTTTAGATTATTAGGGTTTTTATTCTGTTGCAGGCACTGGTTGAGAATCACTGCTCAAAAGAATAATAACATCAAATTCTAACCAGATAAAGAGTGTGGAATTTCGAAGCTTCATTTCTTTTACATGATACCCTTTTCCTTTCTCTCTCTTCTCTTATTCTCATTGTTTAGTTACCTACCGTCGATCAAAGTCAATGGCTACTCTCGCTCCATTTTTTATTTGATTTCTTTTTGCTCGCACAGTCTTCCCAAAAGGGTTATTTTATTTTGATGTGAAAATTTGTAATATGTGAAAAAGAAAGATCTTTTAGATCGATTTGGTAATGGGTCGGGCTGGGGTTTATTTAATTGTTGTAATGGGAAATTGAAGTTCCGAGGGTGATTTGTTGGGGAAATGGGGGATCAGGGTGTTTTAGGTGTTAATGTTGGAAGAGAGGAGGAGGAAGATGAGTTTTGCAGTTGTTGTGGAGATGAAAACGAGGAAGCGTGGAAAGAGACTGAGGAGGCTGTGGTGGGAGGGTTGAAGGACGAACTTGATGAATTTTCAGTGAAAATGTTCTTCAAGGGGTTGTCAATGGCTGGGTTTGAAAATCCAAGTTCTGGGTTTTCTGGAATTGGAGTTGTAATGGAAAGGTCACCAGGGCTTCCTGCTATAAGGGTGCAGAAAAAACTTGACTTTTATGCGGAGGAGTCTGTGGTTGACTACTTGGCACTCTTGGATGGTTTGCTGGAAGCTGTGCGGAAAAAGATCCGCAGGGTTTATGCTTTCACAGATTCTGAGTTGTTGCATGATCAGGTTAGCATTTTCAGTCTTTGATTTTAACATTTGTTTGTTTTATGATATGATTATGGCCTCTTCATAAGTTGACGAAGATCTAGAAACCATGGGATGCCACAATTGGAAATGTTTGCATCTATTGGCATGCTATACCTTTGTGCTATTGTTCCTTTTATAGATGAACACTGAGATAAGAATCATCTTGTGTGCTTACTTTAGGCCTTGCGCTATTGTTGGGTTTGCACAAACATGCAATGGTGTTTTCATTTCTTAATTTTTATCTTCATACTGTATCTGACATGTCTGCTATTTACTTATTATCTTTTGTTTGTTTGGGTATCCTTTTTGTTTTTGTTTCTTTAGCCTGTATATAAGAAAGTTTAGAGGTATGCGTTATAGCAGGCACACTGTGATTCCGTTTGAACAGCAAATACCATGATTAAATTTAAGCTGCAATTAACCCTTCTCTATAACAGCTGAAAAAGGTGACTTCAATAGTTTTCATGCATGTTTAAGATCTAAATGTTTAGAATAGCGTACATCCTAAATGTGCGACTAACCTCTTATGATTCTGTAATGTGTTTTTGTGGGTACTTCCAGATCACCTCTCTTTAACTATCATTCCGTTTGCATGTGAATCTTTTGACAGATAACATTTGGGAAAAAAATGGACATGCCTCTTTTGTTGGCATTGAGAGAAAGGATTCTGGAACTTACCAATAATTTTGAAGATTTTGTTTTAAAGCTTATACCCTCTACTGATCTTGAGCAGCCACTGCATTTGGCCAAAGTAGCTATTGGACTAGTCACTTTCCCCATAAATGGTGAGAGATTGCTTAAGAATTGTTCTATTTGCTGTGATGACAAGCCAGTGCAAATTATGATTACCCTGAAATGTTCGCACATATTCTGTTCACATTGCCTGAGGGCCTATGCCGATGGTAAAGTACAATCATCTCAAGTTCCTATAAAATGCCCTCAACCGGGGTGCAAGTATTGCATCTCTGCAACTGAGTGCAGGTCTTTTCTTCCATTCACCTCATTTGAATCCCTGGAGAAAGCCCTTTCCCAAGCGGATATTGACCATTCAGATAGAATTTATTGTCCATTTCCAAATTGTTCTGTTCTCCTGGATACTCTTGAATGTGTATCAGCTAGAAGTTCATCTAGTCAGTCTGACAATTCTTGTCTCGAGTGTCCTGTTTGTAAGAGGTTTATCTGCGTGGACTGTAAGGTTCCTTGGCATTCTTCCATGAATTGTCTAGAATTCCAGAATCTGTCAGAGGACGAGAGGGATGCTTCTGACATATCCTTGCACCGTCTTGCTCAAAATAAGAGGTGGAAGCGTTGTCAACAATGTCGTACAGTGATTGAACTTACTCAAGGCTGTTACCACATGGCATGCTGGTAAGATACAAAAAATGTTGATTATTTATATTGCAAACCAGAATTCTGCTTAGATGTATGCTGTCAAACTAGTATATTGAAAAGTAGAGCAATATATTATAGAAATTTACATGTTAAGCAGTGAGAGAGGGATCTGCCTATTTAAAACAGTGTCGTATGCAAGTTCTGTTTCCTTGTTTGTTTATGGTGTCTCATTTCATTTTTATTATTATGCATGAGGAAGTTCTGTGCACTAGAAAGGTAAAATGAAACTCTCTGTAATCTCCAGGCCTTAGTTAATTTTCAGTTTGAGTGTTAGAACCTGAATGTATTGTAACTTTGAAGTAAATAAAGACTGGCAATAGTTTAAGTGACAATTTTTAGACTCAGGAGAGGGAGAGCGATTGGTTGATAGTGTGATCTTGCTAAATGATAGGAGGTCCGAGCTTAAGGGAGATAAAGTAAAATATAATTGTTTGGCCTGATCATATTTATATTAACTCCGTATGTGTGCGTTTGCAATTTTGTCACCTCAGTATTAGTTTGAGATTGCTCAATAGTTTATTCAATTTAATCCATGATCTGATGCTGCAGAATCAAACTGATCTGGTTCTCTAGGTAACAAGTAGATACTGGATGCTTGAATCGTGTACAATTTGTGGGCATAGTTTAGAATGATGAACTTCTTTTTCTTTTTTAATAAATAAAATCCAAATAGTTTTAAAACAATTGAAGCAAAAAACTAAAACGCAATTGTCTCTGCAATATATAATGAGTCGGTTAGATGATAAATGGCTAATAGGTTGTGCCATATGGCAGGGAGGGATGTGATCAGTTTGTTTTAAATTATATAAATATAGAAATTAATCTTTTACTTAGGGGTATCAAAGTGGACCAACCTGGTTCACACAAGTTGATTTAAAATTAATTAGCTCAACTCGGCTCACTTTTTGTGAGCTAGCAATTTTTTAATTCGATTCGACCTACTATGGGTTGATGTGTCAAGTGAATTGACTAACTTAAGGATATTTTGTTCTTCCAATTTATTGTATATATTCATCAAAGTACACTCAAAGTGGATTGACTTGACTCTTCTTTATAACTGTAGAATCAAGATATTAACCTATTCCACCAAACATGATCAAAAAGATACCAACATGAATAATTTGACAAACAAATAAATTAAAATCCAAATAATTTAAATATTATTGAACAACATTCTAGACTTTAAAAGGATCACCTACATAAATAGAAGCAGCAAATAATTATAATAAAAAACTTATGAAAAAATGGTAATAATAAAGGATTGTTGTTGGTAGATTACGGGTCAACTCACTTTTAACCCGTTTCAAGTCTGTTTAACTCGAGGGTTAAGTGGACCCAACCCACATCTGAAAAAGTTGAATTTTTCCATCCCAACCTGGCTCAACCATGTTGTGAGCTGGGTTGGCTCACAGGTTTGAACCCATTTTAACATCTCTACCTTTACTATCTATTTCTTGGCATGTTTAATGTTGTTATGAAAATTATAAAATATGAAATGGCTAGCACAAGTAACACATTCCTACATGAATTTGGAATTGGGGAGGGATCATCCCTGGGGGCAGAGGTGGGTCAGGTTTTAGGACTGGGAAGCAGTTTTGTATTCCAAAAAAGCTAATGTAGGCTTTTTGAAACCAAAGCTGAAACCTGCTCGAATTCGTAGTAGGATTTGTTCCAAGATAATCTTCTATTTGGTTAAATGGATTTTGAAAGTTGGATCGGTGTTAGAGACTAGTAACATGTGGGTTTGTGATAGGCTCTGCATCAAAGTTGTAAGTTTTTTTAGGCTTATTCAACAGTAAGTCCTAAGGAAGGGAACATGCAGGCTGAGGACTATAAGGTGGATCATGGTTATATGATTAAGATTCCTAATTCAAACGCTGGTAGGCTGAATGAAATTAAACCAATTGATTCTAAAGTATCTAGGTATCGTAGGATGATTAGATATTGAAAACTATCAAAACTTCGCATTTCTTAACATGTGGAATTAACTAGTAAGCAAGATGACATGATCAAGATCACGACAATGTGTTAAATGGAAAAATTAATCAACAAGGACTCAGTTGAAAAATATTAAATTTTGAAGATTCAGTAAGCAAAAAAATTATTAATTGAGACTCAATTGAAAATACCCAAATTTATAAGAAACTTAAAACTTAATTTAAGTTTAAAATAAAGGGTCACTTTTAAAATCCAAAATGGAATGAATCAGTTAAATTACATCAATCCTTGACTATTGCACTGAACCTCTATCTCTGTTAAATGGGAAAAAGCAATAGACTTTCTGCTCAAAAGGGGGTCAAAATTGGACCTTCTCCTTGGCTTTTTGGAGGTTATATTTCTAGATCTCTCCATTATGTAGCTCATCACATTCAACAGTGGGGTGTCAATTATCCCTTTGTTTGCTTTTAATTATTAATCTAATCCACTCCCTTCTTTTCACATCCACTTCATTCAAAAGATGGTAGTTGGATAAGATGATTGAAGGGTGGTCCTGTAGATGATCAAACCAAAAATTAGATGTTGGATATTCATTTGAATCTGGTGCAAATCAATGAAATAAACTACTACTAATATATCAATTGGGTCTATCTGTAAGGATATGCTCTGTTTACCCAGGTCAATTATAGACCAGTAAAATGGCCTCAGCTGAGGCATACATCAAACTATGTGCAAATCACCCATTGCTCCATTTTCCATGAAACATACCATATTGATACTAAATTACTAATTCGACATCAAGTTCCATATTTGATAATAATAAGATTATTTTTTTTCTTAGATCCAGTATCATTTTATCGGTTTATATTTCTCAAATTTTGATCCATTTACTTTCATTTTATTACATTCTTTTTCTGTATAGATTTGTCTTTATTTCTTGTTCAAGTCGATTGATGTGTATGTTTGTGTTGCCAACTTTGTTCTTGGATCTAAAATATGCTGTATGTCTAGGATAATGATGATATGATTGATTGGTGAAAACTTTAGAAGTCTGGTTGACCTTCATTACTATAACATGAAGTGTCAAACTGATCTATCAGCTCTGTTCCTAGAGGAATCAAGAAGAGAACAAAAAGCCTTACTAGGAATCTCACTACCACAAGTTTATGCAACCTCTGTCATACTTAAGCTTTTCTAATAGTTTTCTATGCTCTTGTCTTCATTTCAGGTGTGGTCATGAATTCTGCTATTCTTGTGGTGCGGAATACCGAGAAGGGCAACAGACATGCCAATGTGCATATTGGGATGAAAATAACTCAGAAAACTCAGTGGCACACTCTCTTCAAGAATCAGAACAATGGGCATGGGAGACATTCAACTCTCTCTCCATGATCGTGGATGCATACTCAGACCAAGAAAGATCACAGCTTGCGCTGATTCAGAGGTTTCTGGCTGGGGGTTTCAGCCTCAGTGACCACAATCCTTACCAGTCTCCTCCTCGCTGTACAGATTCCTATGCAGACCCCATGAAGGATCTACATCAACTTCCATGGCTAGAGAGATTTGTGTCTGTGATAAGTGACAACTACTATGAAGATTACATTCAATGAAAACTGTGATAGATCATCGACTTTTCTACCTAATAAGTTCATCAACTTTCAATCTCAACTCAAGTTTTGAGAGGTTGCAGAAGGAGTTTGTGATTCTGTCCACTTTTCATCAAGAGGTGTAGCCACATTTACATCATGGAATTTCTGTATGTTGTTCCACTTGGATATCTTTGACCTAAGGTATATCTTGGTGAAGAATCTCTTCCTTTAATGAAAGAGAAAAAAAGGGGAAACTTGGAAGTGAAAACATCTTTGCTTCTTTTTTGACTGGGAAGAATAGTGTTAGTCAAATTTAAAAAAAAAAAGAATTCTAGACTTTTATTTTGGTCACACCCTTTTCCTTGTTATTGAAAATAATGTTAAACAAACTACTTGGTTGGGTTTTATAGTTAAACTTTTTTTAGTTCTTTCACATGAGAGTTGTCTATTTTAGTTCTCATACATATTATTTTTAATCATTTTCAATCTGTAACTTTGACAAAAGTGATGGAATGATATTAAAAAAGATACACATGAAGATTAAAGAGAATTGAAATGATAGGTATAGAAATTAAAAGGGATCATTTTCAAAAATCCCTTAACAGTAGATAATTCAAATAGCAATAGTATCCTTTGGGGAGAGATGCTAACTAGTACTTAAAAGTTGCATTCCATAATCTTGTCCAAAAAATGTTGCTGGCTACAATTTAAGGATGATTTATGTTTTAACAAACACAAAAGTCACCTATTTCGCAATTAAATCTTGAAACACGCATGTGTTACACGAATTTAACATGTTCTTAAATCTTTCAATCACACCCAAATGTTTTTACCAAACTCACAAGATGGAAAAAAGTCGGCAACAATTTTTCTCGAATGCCAAAAGTTTGAATAGGACTTGCACGCTTTTAGCCTATACTATTTTTAAAGATTAAGGCTAGCACGTGATAAAATGGAGAAAATTTACTCGGAATATGGTTGCATTGAAAATGTGTGCATAAAAGCTAGTCAGATTCTTGATGAAAACATCACTATTTAGAATTGAATCACAAAGAAAAATCCAATCCATAAAACTTCTTCATTGATAATAGTAAGGTGTTTTAGCTGTATATTATTTAACTTGTTCAGTTTTAAAGGTGAAACTCATACCCGAATCGCCATTAAAATCGAAAGGTTGCTTATGTAAAGTAGATGCAGATAAAGTATAGCAGCTGGTTTACACAAAGTTTATGTTTTCACACTCAGTCAAACCACATCATTAAGATGAGAAAATAAAGGCAGAGATGGATCATGGATGAGTGATGATTACAATCTCCAACAACGATGAAACTTAGTAATGTTAATTTGACCTTGTTACAAGTGTATCACACATACAGTGAAGCCACCTTTGAATAACTTGAAACACTCTACAGATATTGAACACCATGTTTTTACTTTTGTGAGATGAAAGCTATCTTTGGTAGGTATCATGTTGTACGAAGAATTCCACTACGAATGAATTTGATTCAAAGAAAACAGAGAATAATTTTCAGTAAAACAAATACAATTTGAGAAACCAGCAAAACCTGCATGGTGACTGTAGTAAAGCCTGAGACAAACCAGAATTTAGCTTCCAAACTTTCGTTGAGTTTTTGTTTCACAAACAATTCATGTTCATGTAATTTCTTTTATCTTATGTTTTTACCATTAGATGCACTACAGTGATGTTAAATCTTTGCAAACATGGTTATGTGAAACCCATTCACTAATTGCATAGTTGACCCGTTGAAGGGACCGGTTCAACGATTTAATTATCATTGTTTTTGTATGCTTGTAAATTTGTCAATTGAACATTTATGATTACCAGCACAATTTTTGAGAAATAAGACACCAAATTACACGTTAAAGAAAATAAAAAGTGCTTGGAAAAATAGAATCTGCTAATTCTTCTGAAAATTTTGACTAATGATCACGCCTAATCCTCTGGACTAAACTTTGTGCACATTTCATTCATAGTTTCCAATTTTGACTTTGACTCCATGTATCTTTTTTGAGTCCGTTTTTATATGTATATCGGATTTTTGTATGAAAAGATATTACAAAAAATATTGGTAGCAATTGCAATTAATTTGATATATAATGATGACCTAATGCATTTGTAGTTAGTTACACTGAAAATAAAACATTGCAATCAGTTATAATTAATTAATGTGATTTGTAATTTGAAAGATTTGAAGTCATTAGTCTGAGCTAATCTGAAACTTATTGATGGCCTAATGCAGTTTGCAGTTAATTGTTATGGACTCTAGTAGGTACAAGGAAAGTGTGATGTATATTAAAAAATAGAAGAAAAAAAAAAAGTGAGTTTGGTAAATATCTGAATGAGAAACGTTAGGGCCCATCTCAGAAAAGTCCTGAACAATTAAATCCACTAATGATTGTGACAGAAGTGACATGGTTTGATGTTAATTGCACAGTGTGACCCAAAAATTAAAAAGATAAGATAACTTATGTGTTGGGTCTGCCATTTTTGTTGAGGCATGGAATTCCAAATTGTGGGGGTTGTGTTGTGTTGTGTTGGAGTAACAAGTCAAAGGATTTGAAATCAATGGATTAAACAATTTAGGAAGAATTTGATAATGTTGACGTTGAAACTTGAAACCGCGTCCAACGTAGGAAACGTGGCAGAAACATGATAAGACCCAACCAACTACTCTAATTTCAATCCTTTCCTTTCCCATCACAACATTGCTTCACTGTGCAAAATCTTCATTGCTCTCTCTCTGGTCAACTTTTCAATCACTCCCTTTTCTTCTTTTTCCATTCATTTTTCACGTCATGTCACGTTTACTGCTACTCTCCATTTTCCACTTTTCTCTTTCATTTTTTTTCTTCACTGTTCTTTTTTCCACGTACCGACACCTTCTCCTTCCCTCTTTTAATTACCTGAAAATTTAAGTTCAATACAAAGTTAAACACCTTGTAATAATTAAGTATCTATATAGGCTTCACCTTTACGATGATTTAATTTTAGGGTTTGAATTCTGATAAGTGTGTCGGAGTTTCATGAAGCACCACCAGAAGCCATGGCAAACTCCTTAAAATCCGCGATCTGCTGTTTTTGTGATTATTTCAAATGAAGTTGCCAAATTCTTCATTAATAATTTACAAATCTTTAAATTGTTAATTTATAAATACATTTCATTGTATCACTGTTCCAATAGCTGTCTACATGCAGTGTATATATATCACAGCTAGGTTCATAGCTTTACAAGGTTTACATCGATTTCGGCATGCCTCGTAATGCTAGGGTGAGCTACGAGAAAAAACGTTCTTTTCAATAAAATGGGTTTTTTTTTTTTTCCTTTTCTCGACCACACGTGCCTGAAGCAGATTATGTTTTTGATATGCATAGATTAGTCAAGTAAACATGTATATATTATGCGCTTAACATACCCAATTGGTTTTTACACATTCTAAAATTGACAAAGTTATCAGAAAAGTTATAATCTTATATTAATTTTTTTTCTCTGTTTGAAAATATACTACAAACAAAATTTCGGCGATGATTCAACTTTTGTTTTGCTTGATATATGAACTGTAATTAAGTTACGTAATCATCAAATATTTCTCTTCCTATATGTGCTCTGCTCACATGTCATTATTGACAGTTATAGTACTCCTGAACTATATATAATTCATAAATTTAGATTTTCTTAATATATCTGCTTTCTCTTTCTGTTTGAATAAATCTAAAAGAAAATGCAGATAAAAATGGTGGGTAATCCTTTGTGATGATGATAATGGGGGCACCAGATTTGTGCACTGTGAATGAAACTGAAAGGGAAAGAAGAGGAAGAGAGAGAGAGAGAGAGTGGTGTGAGTGGGGACAGAGAAAGAGAATGCAAGAAGGAAGTGTTGTTGGTATTTGGATTTTGAAGGAGAGTTTAATTTGATGAGTTTTGCGACACAGAAACCAACCCCACTGACCAGACTTTGAAAACATTAACTCATGATAGCAGTAGTAACAGATGTAGCAGCAGCAACCAGATTATTATTGTCATCATCATCGTGTCCTGCCCCTTTCTCCTTAAAGCCAAAACAACCCATTCCCCGATGCACACACACACTCAATAATACTAATATCTATCTATCTATCTATTCAACATTTTTTGTCCTCTTCTTTCATCATTTTTTCGGATTACCCCAACTTAACTTTCATAACCCTGACACAACCATCTTACGTACCCTTTCTCCTAATCTCCACTTTTGTTTTTTCCCCTCTCTCTCTCTCTATCTCACTCCTATTATATTCTCCTAAAAAGATTTCATTTTTTCATTCAAAAAGGAAAAAAATTCAGAATTTGCTTCTTTTCTTAATTCTGTATTTGGCGTTTTTCCTGGGTTTGGTGCTCGTTTCTAGATGGCATTCCAACTTCCAATGCTGAGTGGTCCTCGGATGTTGTTGGTGTTTGGTTTGAGGTTGTTTTATGAGTATTCCCATTTACCCACTCTGTTTTGGTTAACGAGTTGGTCTTCAATTCAATCACCCTCTGACCATGAATACCACCACTACTGTACTACTACTCTCTCTTTTTATACATTTCTTCATGTTTTCCAGACATCTCATGTTAAGGCAAATTTTCAACCCAATGGCCTCTGTCAAAGTTCAACAACCATGTTATCATGTCAATGGTGAAGGATATCAGAAGAAGTTACTTTAGTTGTTGTTGTTGTTATAAATGAATAAGCACAGTGGATTATCATCACTAATAACATACTGGGTAATAATAATTTTATAAAAATAATCATCTTTTTATATGTTTATCTGTAAGTTGAAAAAGTAATTAAATATGTATAAAAAAATAAAATGGAGGAATATTGTTACGTAAATATGTACATTTGTATTGTAGATAGACATTGTATTTATATATATTTATATTATGTATTTATATATACAAATACAGACGATCATAATCTCTATAAATCATTGAATATAATAAATTTTTTTTCCGACTTGTATGCATGAGAAAATGAAAAGGGAAAACATCATCATCGTGAATTAATCAGAAATCATCTGATCACCTTTTAAGTAATTATTAGAAAGGTGTTATAAAACTGATCCTATGTGTTCATGATCTTTTCACGTAACATCCAATCCACTGTTTAAAAAAATTGGATAAATGGATGAAGGATACCTTTTTTTTTCTTAATCCAAAGAACTATCGGATTCGATATTCACCCATAAAAAATATTAATATTAGTGGTGTAGATTTTGTTAAATGCATAATAAACTGGTAAGAATTTTCATACTAAATTTTTAAAGGATTATAGATGAAATAATGAATTATTTTTAATGCATTGATTTTAATCCTAATAAAAGAGGACCAAATTGGGTTTGTTTATAAAAGACGAGAAATTCAACTCTTGAATTGAATTAATTAGACTTATTTTGGAAATTGATTTTTGTCAAAAAGCAGGAATCGTGAAAATATAAATCAGATTCATTGTTGATTGATGAGTCGCATCTCTACTTTCAAGCAAAAGAAAAATGAAAAAGAAAAACATGTTCCATCCAATTATAAGTACCCAATGCACCTGAACATTGAAAAGTTACTTTTAAAATATCATAATGATAACCAAAGTATTAATCTAATAACATGTAAAAAATAATTACAGATATTTAACTCATATATTTTTTAATTTAATCACACAATTCTATATGTACACCTATTTTATTAATTATTTATAACAATATAAAATAAGATATACTATCTGGTTCACATATTATATTTCTTGTTTTAACTTTAATATTACAAATATAAAATATATTATTTTAAAATGTTACTGTTTAATAGTTGGATAATACATGCAAAATCTCACTGGTAAGTAACTGACTGCATTTTGTATTTATCAAAATTTTCTTATAAAGTCTATGTTTTCAATCTCATCTCATATTCTACAAAGTAGAGTTCTTAAAAAACTCTTATTTTTTATGATGCATATTCACACACACACACATCTTTTTTATTGGATAGACTTTCTCAAAACTCATCTTTGTTTTATCCCTTATACCGTTGTAAAACAAAACTCAATCCTTTTTCTTATTAAATTGGTGCATTTTGTTCACCCACCATATTCATTAGGAATATATTGAAATATAGTATATTTAATTCTAGGGTGGTATACATTTATTATGATGTTACACCTATTGTCATTCATCAATTTATAATTGTAATTTATTTGATCAAATTATCGATGAAGATAGAATATCTGTTTTGTACTTAATATTTTATCTTTAGATAAAAGTTCTTATTTCTTTTTATTGCAATGTTTGTAAACATCCTTTAGTATCCCATCCAAAATTAAAGATAGTGCAAAATATGAAATGAAAAAGTAAAACAAAATTCATTTACTCATTGGAGTGATGTGTATAGGAGCACATTAGAGTCTACTAATTTCCCAAGAAAAAGACATACTAAAAATATGTGGAAACCTCTGAGGAACAATAGCTGTATTGTTTGCTGTAAAGTGATTTTAACTTTTGATTGCAAGGTTGGGCAAGTGTCCATTGGGCATGTAAAATTCACTGCACCTGTATTTGTCGATGAAATGGAGCATCGATGCAGTGGTTGTTGTCTTCTTGTGCCTATATCATGGTGGGAACAAACATGGCTAAGGGCATTAGAGAAAGTGTGCATGATACCATAATGTTTTTTACATACAAAAATGAATATTTGTTTACTTGTGTAAAAAATTAGGTTAGGAAAGTGTCTAGGGTAGTGTGATAGATGTCTGGTGTGGTGTTTTGGAGTGAAGGGAAAGTTGCTAGAATTTGTGTTAGTGGGGTTTCTGAGATAGTGTCAGAGTGTAGGGTGGGTCTGATTCTGATGTGTCAGATTCTACTTGGCGAACACATGCTGACGTTAATGCCCAACAACACATGCAAACACACAGACATATGTGTTGGACACTCCTAGTACTTCCTGTTATTTATTTATTTATACTTTTTCATATCTCAATTTGATAAATTTGATTTCGAGATATTGAAGTGATGGGAAAAAAGCATGGTTAGGAAAAGCGTGTGTTATACTCTTTTGCACCGGGGTGGATTTTATTCGAAAAAGCATAAAGATGGTGGTGGTGGTGGACTTGAGAAAATTGAAAAAGAAAAAGGGAGAAAAAAAAGAAAAGAGAGAATAAAAAGGTAACTGAATAGGAAAGGAGAAAAAGGAAGGGATATATGTGAAGATTTGAATGATTGGATCCGAAATAGAGAAGAGAAGTACAAGTAAAATTATAGTTTCCCTTTCTTTTGTGTGACAGAGAAGTGAGAAGACAAGAATTTGAGAATTGGGAAAAGATGAGAGATAAAGTTAGGAGAGAATGAAAAGGATGGATCTTTGGTTTTTCACTAACCCATATTAAGCAACCACTTTAATAATAATACCAATCATCAAAACTTTCAAACATTAAAACACAACCTAGTGCTATTGGTATCTTCATTTTTTCACACAACATAAAATTTCATAAAAAAATATATATATATTTCCATTTACATATATCTATTACCAATTTAAAAACATTGGAATAATATATTTTTTTTCTGTCTACGTATCTGCTAAATTTCTGCAGATTGGACACGTCTATCCACCGATACTTTTGTTGCTATAAATGGTAGATTCCGCCATCAATGTCCAAACACAAAAGTAAGGTGCAGATATTAAGTAAATATGTTTCCATCTTATTTATTCACTCATGTTTGATTATTCTTTTTTAATCGAAACACAATAAAAGATTCATCATCACTTTCTTTCTCATAAATTAAGCAGTTACTTTCTTGTAAATTGGGCATGGCATCCTTTTAAAATTCGTTTATTTCCCAGCAACCAAAATCTTGTGTCATTATTATTATTGCATTTTTTGGAAGAATTATAGAAAGAAAAAGAAAAAAGAGGAAGCATCCTATTCCCATAATGGAGCAGAGGAGTGGTAGAAGAAACAATGATGCCGATTTGACATGACAAAACTTTATCCTTTGGCCATGCCATCATGCTTTTTTCTCTCTCTCTGTCTCAACTTTTAAGACTTTTGCTGCCTCTTGAAGCCAAAATAATGAAACCAAACAAAATGAAACCACTCCTCTTTCGCTCTTTCCTCTTTTCACACCACACACCTTACTGTCTCTGCCCCCTTTCCATTCACACCCATCACTACTTTCCAACCACACACTATAACTTTTTCCAACACATTCATCATACCTTAACCAAAATCAACCAAAGATATCATCGAAATCAAAAAATTATATATAACCAAAAAAACTATACGAACAAAAGAATTCTACATTCTATTTTTTTTTTGTCTTTTTTTACAAGATAAAAAAAACTATTTTTTTTATCTAGTTTGTGTTTAACTCTACAATGAAAGAAAAAAAAAACCTATGTAATGAATTTTAGTACTAAGAGAGATTGACATGCACACTAGCATCCATGCCTGAGTCACAAATCGGACAATTCCGTACAGTGGACCCACACATCGTGCAGAGGCAGAGATGCCTGCATGGTAATAACAGCACCACCGACTCTCTCACCCCGCAGCTCCGACACAGCCTCGCGCCACCGCCTGACGCCGCCGTGTCCTCGCACCCCTCCGCCGCGTCGTTGCTCCCACAGCTCGACTGTGCGTCGTCGGCCACGGCGGCGCGTTCCTCTCCGGCGTGTGCCAAAACCTGCTCCAAATTGGTTCTTAGGTAGTTGGCAGTGGTTTCGTTGGTTTGTGCGAGGTCCCTCCAAATTTGATTCTCCACGCATAAATTTTTCACTCTCTCTTGAAGGGCCCAATTCAACTTTCCCATTCTCTGAATCTCTTCGTCTTTTTCCTTCAGCTTCTTCGCCATTGCCTCTTGAATTGCGCTCGCTAGAATCCTCGATTGCCTCATTTTCTGTTCCTCCAATTCCATCCTCACTTTTTCGGTCTGTTCAATTCCAAAACGGATGTTAATAATCATCGAATCAAAATTTTACATTGACGAAAAATGCTCTTCAAAATCAGGGATTTTTGAAAATTTGAAAAATTTTGACTCTTGTGTGCAGTTACTCGCTTTTATGAATGGAGCGAGATTGAATTGAATGCTGCCATTTCTTTTTTCCACACATTCACACAGTCGGTGTAATACTGTAACTGTTTCGAATGAAGATGCAAATCTGATGACTCGTGAATTGAATTAATCAGTGATGAAACACGAGTCATCAAATTCTGGGTTTTGTGTATTGAATGTGTGGAAAAGTTGGTGCAGGAAATCAGGGTTCATAAATGAAAAGTGAGAAAAAAAAATTAAAAATGATTGAGAGGGGTGGAGAATGAATTACATGGTGTGCAAGAACTCGGTCGATTTCAGATTGGTGATGGTGAAACTGGTAGAGAATGTCCTGGGTGAGAAAAGAAGGTTGTGGAGAGATTTTGTTCTTGTGATGAGGTGGGAGAGAGGTTAATTCAGTGGTGAAATCTCTGGAACGTTTTCTCTGAAGGGGGAGATTGTAGGTGAGACCACTATCTGCTTTGTTTGGATCACAAAACGAGGATTGATAGAAAGACAAAAGAGATTCAGGCATTGCTGCTGCTGCTGCTGGAAGAGGCAAAGCTGAATCCATCTGGGTATTGCAGATGTAATCACAGTTCAATTGATGATACTGTTGTTGATTGGATTTGATGATTTCCCTGCAACATACAAAAAATCATGAAAAACGAAACCTTAAAAGAAAGAAAAAATTGATTTTGTGGTGAGGATGTTGTACCTGTTGGTGAGTGACTGAGAAGGCAAGAGATTCATGTAAGAAGCATCAACTGCCATGGTGGTTGTTTAAGGTTGTTGTTTGTGTGTGTGTGTGATATAGAGAATGAAGGAGAGAATAAGAAGGATATGAAGGAGAGCATGCAATAGATGTGGCTGAGTATTAGGGAAAGTGAGTGAATGAATGAATGATTCAGGTTTATTTAGCCTTGGTTTTTGTGGGCGTTTTCAAGAGATAGAAAGTCAAACGCATCTTTTCTAGACACATAAAAGAAAAGAAAAGCAAAGGAAAATCAAAATCTGTGCATAATTGTTTAAGGAACATTAGAAAATAAAAATGTTAAACATGGCTTGTCAGATTTTGGTCTGTCGGATTCACTTTAACGTTTTTTCTACGTTCACTCGTTCTAGACATTTGTTTCTAACTTTCTCTCTTTCTTTCTTTTTTCTTTTCCTTTTACCAAGCATCACAATAAATACTGACATGATTCATGCAATCAATAATAATAAAATAATGGGAGCGTTATTATATAATAAGTATTAGTTTTTCATATATTTTTAACATATACAAAAAAAATATCATAATTTATATACTTCCCATCTTCCTTACACTTTCCTTGGGTCAAGTACATGACTCTCTACAATAATACCAATTTTAAAAACACAATTTCGTCATCCAAATCTCTACCATATTCTCTTATGTATATATACTTATCAAATAAATGTCAAATATATAAATATCATCTGATAAAAATCTATTTCTTACACACAGATAATTAGTTTAACGCTAGAAATATAAAATATTAGTTTATATTATAGTTAAGAAAATAAAAATAATTTAAATAAAAATAATTAAAGTTGTTTTTTTCAACTATAAATATTTTTAATATATTCTCTTCCGTTTATTTTATCTTTTATGTTACACCTATACAAAATAACTGTTTACTTAGACAACAAAACTATAATTGTATATATGAATACTGAATAATAAAATTCTTAAATGCCGTTTATATTATTTCAAATTACATGACAATAATATATTAATATGAAACATTATTTGTTTACTACCTCCATTTGATGTAAAGTCAATATAAAAGATAGTCTTTTCATCTTATATTAGATATATTTAGTTATTAATTCAGTTTTACAAAATAATGAATATAATTGATTATACAATATAAAATAAATATTAAATAGAATTATGTTCTTTGAATAATATTTTTTTAACAAGTAAGTACTAATTAATTAGTATAAGATACTATTTATAAGGTATGAAAAATAAAAATGTATATTATTATATTTATAGAAATTAATTAATAATTTGGCTGAGTTACATATACTCACAAAAAAAAACATAATTATCTCAAATTAAAATATTCCCCCAATATGTAAGTTGTTTTAATTAATTTTATACTTTTACATTAAATCCACTATAATTTAATTATGATTTATTAATTGATATCACTAGCATAAAATTTTCTACTTTTGATAATAAGATCATGTATTAATTTATTATTATATAATCATCATATACAAATAATTAGAATATTAAATTTACTATTGTTTTGAATAGTACTCTTAACCTTTTATTAATATTATTTCATAATTATTCTTAACTTATATTATATAGGTATTTATTTAGACCTATTTATATTTATATGTATAAGGATAATCATGTTTGTATTTATATTGATGTTGTAAGAAAATAATTATGCGTGAGTATTAATATACTTTTCAGAAACGTGTATTAATATATTTGAATAAATAAAATTTTCTTCATGATATTACGATCAGTAAGAATACCTACACGTAAATATTAAGACAAACGTATGTATGAATATCTAATATACTTGTCGGTAAGTATGGCTGTAATTGTTTTGTTTGTTTTAATATATAATGAGATAATTTTAGTTTAACACATTTAGCTTAATAATATTGATAGATTTTATACAAGCATAATCTTAAACAAGGTTTTTCTGGTTGAGAAATCAGTCTTTTTCATAATGTTTGCTTAACAGGTTTATTTGTATGAGAAATATAATTTTTAATATTGACGAATAAATGTATGATAAATAATTTTGAAGATATAAATTAGAAATTACAGTTGTGAATTATTTTATTTAATTATTTAGTAGGAGAAATAGTTGTCTATAATAAACTAGACACGTAAGATTTTGGAAAAATAAAAAATACTGACACAGCCAAAAATTGTAAGCTGGCAAAGAGATGAAGATAGAGATGGATCCAAACTTCAAAATCCCAGACTGAATCTTATCCTCCAACACCAATTAAAATTTCAAACAAAACTATATTCTAATTTTTTTTTAGTTTATAAATGAGTGTACATTATTTATGAACTAAATTCAATCAAAAGTATATTTTTAGACCATATCTTTTCATAACTTTGAGAAAAACTGTTTAAACAACATTATTTACAGGATGAAAAAGAAAAAATGTTTTCTGACTTAGTATAGTGTATTTTAATGAGTTGAAATAATTTGTTCACGAGCACTTCACATGTTTATGTGTAATTTAGATAAAAAAAGAAAAAGGAAGGTCTCTCTTGCTAAAAAATTAAAGAAATAAAGTTAATTTCGTGGATTTAAAAAAAAAAGGATAGAAAAAGTTGTAGATTTAATTTCTTCATTAAAAAAGTTAACAACCAATGATTAAAAAAATAAAACGTGTTTTTTTTTTTATTTTAAATTTATTTCCAATATTTCAAAATATAAGACTACTATGATATACAACATGAGAAGAAGAGAAAATATAGCAGATAAACTAAGGCAATACAATAGAATTAAAACAGTTATCTTTAATTTAAATTTAAAATTAATTAAAACCCCAAATTACAAATATCCAATTAAAGTGGTTAATATATAATTTGATGGATAATGATGATATGACAGAGTGGTCAAAGGTGAATGATAGTGTGTGGGGAAGGTGCAGGACATGTGGGTGGGGGCGCAGGTACGGTCAATAATCAATACTGACTGCTGAATAATACTCTCAATGAAACAGTTTCTGACTTTCTCTGTTTTCCTTCATCTAAGCTCAGTCAATAGTCAATGTTTCATCTTCAATAGACAACTTCTATTTTTTTTTTTCCTTTCAAATTCTATGCAAAATTTTCCACATTAAACAGCCTTTTTTTACCCTTGTCTAAATCGAATTAATAACAATAATAATTATTGCGTAATTAAAAAACATAGAAAATTGTAATAATATAAAATGTAACGCTTTTAATTGGAGTTACATTATTACTCTTCCTTTCGCTAACTAACTCTCTATATACTCTTTCTTTAAATAATTATTTTCTCATTAATAACATTTAAAACATACGCCTCTCCCTCCTATATATATAAATAAATATTTAAATAACTCGGTATTTGAATCCATGAGACTGAATAACCAAGAAAATTCTTTCAAGAAGAAAATATCACGTACTAAGCACCAGAACAAGGGAATAAGCTGAGAAGAAAATTCACTTGTGAAATAAACCTTGTAGCTGACAACCAAAAGTTGAACTGAACACCACCCAAAAATTTTTATAAATAAAGACATTGGGTCTTCATTATAGGCATGAGTGGAGGCTCAAAAATGTAGAAGTAGGATAGAATAGGATTTGTGCGGCACAAAGGAGATGTTCTGTGTAAATCTTATGTGTAGATGATGATGAAATTGCATTGTATTATTCTATGAGTAGTTGAACTCCCTTGTGTCCGAGTTTGATGTAATCAATTCTAATTCTATTCACTTTTATCTCTTGGGTATTTATCTTTGCTTTCATTCAATTGTTTGTGATTTGATTTATGCTTAATGATGACTTGATCATTCATCTATTTAACTAATTTGGATTGAGTTGGGAAATCGATCTCAAACTGTGGTCTAATTAAATCATCATACATGTACTGGTGCTTATTTAAGTAGCCAGAGGAGTGGATGAAAGGATCTTGCACATGGCAATGATTCATTCAACGAGTTTTGCACATTAAAGCAATGATTCATTCTACTAGGAGTTGGGGAATCATACTAGGTTTGAAGTCCTTAAGTTCTAGTGTATCAGGGATGAACCTATATCTACATAGAAAGAGTACTCCGAGGACATTGAATGATTTGCATAGTAAGTAAATAAGATGACAGTGGTGTAGTAGAAGAAGATGAAATGAAATCAATTCATAGTCCCTACTCCACTCAATCTATCTAATTATTATTATCCATTCTTACTTGCACTCTTTATCAAAACCAAAATTAAAAAAGGCAAACTATCAATATACTTGCTAAATCCTTGTGAATACAACACTTGTTGATATTATTATGCATCAACACACGCTGGGATATGGTTGTTGAGAAACTGTCATTAGTAGATATTTTCTACAGTTGTGCAAATACATAAAATAACAACGAAGAATGATGTTGCTTCCTTGATGAATTTTGAATCTATAAACTACGTTAGGAATACTTGGACGACTTATTTTACCAATTTCCATAACATATTAGGCTCATTATTTATAATCTTCCTTTTGTTATTTTAATTCCTAAACTAACTTATGAGCTCAAAATCTAAAAGTTAAATACTATAAGCTGAAAACTAACTTATCAACTAATTTATAACTTACCTTATCCACTTCTTTTATTAAGAAATTCCTGAAATATTTTTTCTGTTTTAAATACAATAAATTATTTTAAAATAAGGGTTAAGTATGTTTTTAGTCTCTAAATTTTGGTACGAAATTAAAATTTGTCTTTGTCCAAATTTTTGGTATAGTCATTTTAATCTAATTATGTTAAAAAATTTTTGACATGTCATTCCAGCATTTGAGTTGCTTACATGATTTAACATGTCCCCCTTTAATGTCTATTGAAAAACATGTTTGACATGTAAAAAAAATTAAACATAATTGAGTTAAGAGCTTCTTTCACTCATTTTAAAAATTTGAAGACCAAAATATATCAAAAATTTAAAATTTTTAATTTTGGATCAAAGTTTACGAACTAAAATTAAATATATAATATTTATGTAACCATAATAAGTATAAGATAACATTTTCTAATTAAAAGAGTAAAAAATTTAGTTATTTCTAAAATAAGTGAATTAAAGAGATAAATAAATAAGAGTGGAGTGATATATTATTATAGTATTTCTTTCATTGTCAATGTGGGAGTATCAATGTCATCTTTGAGTGATATCATAACATCCAACAAGTCCTCTTCAATGCTCTTTTCTCCATTCTTCCATTGCTTCATTCTCTCTTCAACCATTGAACCATGATACTTCTCCATTGTTCTCATTCCTTTCTGCACCTCCCTCTTTTGCCCATCCAAATCAAAAACCCTCAACCATGGCACATTATGAGAAGCACAAAATGCATAAGTGTATTTAAGCAATGTGAAAATGGCATTCACATGTTCTACTTCCTCTGATCCAGGTCCTCCATCCACACTGCCTTTTTCAAAGTACCTCGTATTGAAAATCAATTTCCTCGTATAATGTCGTGAAACATCTCTCACACTCACAAGGCCCCCATTAACATTGGTGCATTTGTTGTAGACATAAAACATAATGTTATCAGCTTCTTCGTTCCTTTTGTGTTGAAACAATGGTGTCTAAGAGGGGATATTTCCTAGGCGAATGCATGCAATTTCAGTGTTCATATCTTGCATGAGATTGTGTATCCATTGAAACACAGGTTTGTTTGAAAGCATTCAGGAAGGTTCCCAACTATAGGCCAGGGTGTAGGACCTGGAGGTATTTTAGGCTTTTCAATTATGTGATATCTCAAGGCTTTGACCATAGTAAAGCCACAAATCATAACAAATAAAGAAATTATAAGGGGTTGAAGATACATGCATAAAATATCGAAGATGTAATCCATAAGTGCTAGGAATTGAATATTCAAAAGAGGAAAATTGTAATTATAATGTAGAAATTAACGTTAAACTATTGGTTAATCAGGTGCTTATTTATAAAGATTTTTAAAAATTTAACACATTTTATCATTGGTCTTTTTTTAATAGTTAGTAGCATATTTGTTATAATAGCTAATAAAATGTGATGTTGTCTCAAGGATAAATATGGTGAGATAATTTTGGTGCGTAACCTATTCTCCAAAATAAGAGTATTGTCCTTATAACATCATATGTGATGTTGTCTTGAGGATAAATATGGTGACATAACTTAGGTGTTACCTAATCTCCACAATAAGAGTATTGTCCTTACAAGATCGTAGAATTAATAAACTATAGTTTTTTGTTTTGTTTTTTTGGTCTTTATCTACATTGACACATATATGGTGACATAATTTATGTGTGTAACCTAATATCCAAAATAAGAGTATTGTCCTTACAAGATCATATGTTATGATATCTTGAGGATAAATATGGTGACATAACCTAGGTGTAACCTAATCTCCAAAATAAGAGTATTGTCATTACAAGATTATAAAATTAATTAATTATAGTTTTTTTTTTTTTTGTTATTTTGATCTTCGTCTACATTGACACATATATTGTGATAATTTAAGTGTGTAACCTAATCTCCAAAATAAGAGTATTGTCCTTAGAAGATTATATGCGATGTTGCCCCGAGAATAAATATGATGACACAACTTAAGTGTGTGTACCAAATCTCTAAAATAAGAATATTGTCCTTACAAGATCATATGTGATGTTGTCATGAGGATAAATATTATGATACAACTTAGATGTGTATACCTAATATCCAAAATAAGAATATTTTCCTTACAAAATCATAAAATCAATAAATTATACGTTTTTTTTTTTGTCTTCATCTATATTCACACGTATGTTTGATAAATGTACTTGTACACAGCGAAAAATCACTAAAAAAAATACACGCGCTAAAAAAAAACAACGTTAAATAGTTATGAATAAATTTATTTCATTGCCAAAGAGAATTAAATTTGTCACGATATTCTCTTTTAAACAAAAAGAAAATTAAATATTGGAAGAAATATTTGCACGCAACAGGCTACTAGCTAGTAAATATTTAATATGTGGATTTATACTTATTAACAATATATATATATATATATATATATATATATATATATATATATATATATATATATAAAAGAATTGAATTTAATGATGATTTAGAATTTCAATCTATTTTCATAAATTTAGGGAACAATTTAACCAATTCTTACCACTCTAAAGAACTAAGTTAGTTACTTAATTTTTTAATTTAGAATTCAACCATAGTAAGTAATTCTAAACAACAATAGAAACTCTTCATTTTTTTTTCCTTTTACGAGGTTAGCACAAGGGTTTGATGATGGGTTACGATTTGGCAATTAATAATATAGATGCCGATGTTTGGCTTTACCTAGAAATGTGGTAGCATAACACAACCACTCAACTATGAATCAGAATCACTTAAGATGTTATAAAAAGAAAGCATAGAATAATTTCACTTTATATAAAGCTCAATTTTTTTTAATCAAAAGCACATAGTCTTACACATGTTTATTCTCTACCCCCACTTATTTTTCTGAGTCATATGCTACTAGGTTAGGCCAGTTACCTCTAAAAACACCCAATTAAGGAGGAAGTTAACTTCATCACTCATGGGTTTTCATATTTAAAGCAACTTAACCTAAAACGTACGTTCCAGATAAGGGACCACTACGAAAGTGACACAAATATTGGTATAATGCAAACAAAAACCAACAAATTCATATTTGAACGTATACATAAAGTTTCAAAAATTTAGAATTTAACCAACTTGTATGCGATAAAGTCTTCATTTCAACATGGTTGATGTTGAAAATTCTACTCGTATGTCTGGAATAAAAAAGACAACAAAATACAACAACAAATTCTTGTCCTATATAATTTTTTAAAAAAATAAATGTATATTTATTTCCTTACCCGCAAAAATTAAAACAATAATACTATATGAAAAAATTATTTTAATTAAAACCAGTGCGAAACTAAAGTGAATTTATATGATTAGACAGTTTGAAATAATATTTTAGAGTCGTTGTAAGCTCGGGAATTTAGAAATTTTGGATTTTCAAACAACTAACATGTGTTTATCCGAATATCGTATCGTCGTGTCTAAGTAATCAATGTTTGAATTGTGCATTGAGATTTCAAAGTATTCGTCTAAATATATATGATGAGGAAAATTTCTAAAATATGCAAAACCCTACGTGATTGCACATGTCTTTGCATTATCTATTTTTTCAGCTAAGATGTGATTGTCTAATATAATTGTCAAAGGAAGTCACCTTCATTTGCTCAATTGGTCAAAGAGAAAAATATATCATAATGGCAAAGTTTTAGGCGACAAATTCTGATGAACTTACTTATCACCATCAAAGCAACTTCATGCTTCCTGTTTTTCTTTGACAAATTTTCGTTTTTCATCATTGCAAATCTTGCGTTACATTTCAAAAGATGGTATATATAAAGGGGTTTCCATTATTTTATCAAAATGAAACTTAATTCATATCCAAGAGGATTAATTAATTGTTGTGTGTTTTTAATTTTTTTTTAATTTTTTTTAACTTTTAAAATAACGGGTATATATATCATGTCATTTTATATTTTTTTGGAAAAAAAATTTTGACATTTTTTTGTTAATATTAAAAAGCTAATCTGATTTTATTTCTCATTTTTAATAATTTCAGTTTTTTTCATCTACCAACTCCATTCAACCTCAACCTCTAAAGTCGTTTTTGTCTTCAAAATCACGAGTGTTACCAATGTTTTCATATTTACATACATATCCATCTTCTTCGTCTTGCCATTTTTTCCACTTTATTATCGTTTTTATCATTTTAGGAACCAAAAATATTTGTGGTTGGAATTTAACATTTGGTATTAAAATCTGAAGGAGTGTAAAATCTATAAAGTAATCGAAATTAAAAACCATTTTTAACTATTATAGTCCAATTACAAATGTTGTAGATAGAGGTTAGGGTTAGGGTTAGATTTTGAAGGAAGATATTTGATTGGAAGGAAACGTTATTTATTAGTGTTGTCCTTTTCATCTCCCATCCCATGAATGGATTGACATCATCATAGTTTCAAGTTTCAACTAACATGGAACCTACATATCATGTTCTGCCTGCAAAATTGATTGCTTTTGTAATATTGCAATTGAATAATCTCCAATATCAAATACATAATATGGGTTGAATAAAAAGGAACACTCACCCACCTTGTCCCAACCCATCTAACATTTCCAATTCTTAAATTCCCCCACAAGCACGCACAATGAATAAAAAGGTGTGTTGAGGATAAAAAAAATTAAAAAAAAAGTGCCCAACAACAAAAGGAAGAAGAAGAAGAAGAAGAGAGAACATAAATGTAGACAGATGGATTCCCATGTCCTCTTTTATTGCTTTCTTCCATCATCAAACATAATGTTTCATAGATCCTTTCAAAACTACACTTACATTAACCTCTTACCACCTTGGAAGTAAACAAATACTATGCACTATATGTGATGAACAATGAAAGAATCTCGATGGGGTTGTTTAATAGAAAAAGAAAGCGTAAAAGTTCTTGTACTTCAGAAAAAGAGCACACGAATACATAAAGTATATGTTACAATACTACAGATAAATGACCCTTTCTGATAGCACCCACCAATGTTTTTTTATTCTGCTATCTGGTTTATGCTATACGTTGCTGAATTGATTCCCCCAAGGCAAATTCGAATAAGAATTATTAAATTTTGATATGTGGGATATAGAAAATTGAAATGATTTTTGTGTAGATGGGGTGAGAGGCTTTAATTTTGGTAGCTCAAGTAATGTTGTCCTTTGTTAATGACAGCTCCAAGACCTAATTGCAGACAAAGTTTGGTTGCAGTTGCTTCTTATTGTGTGGGCTTGGAAACATTAATGTAGATGTGACATCAAATGTCAAGTGTGTCCAAATTAATATAATGTTTTTTTTTTCTCTGTGTCAATTTCATGATGAGAAAACAACATTTGTAACTTTTTCCCTGAAGTTTCCAGCAACACGAATTTCTAGAAACAATGTGAAGAATTTGTAATGAGATTTGGTGAGTTGTTACTTTTTCGGTGTTCTTGAAACCGAGGTTGCATTTACATGGCAACCAAGTTTGAAGATGGTGTGTGAAGCGCGTATGAGAAAAGAAGTGTCACTGTGATATGTTGAAAAGATGAATGGAATTTTCATGTGGACTTCACTTCTTTGACTCTCTTTTTGTTAACTTTTTTTCATGTGGAGAAACTATTATTACATGGTTATAATAGTAGTTGTTTCGATTATTTTGTACATACTTGACATGTGTAATTATATGTTCGATTTATAAAATACGAAATTATCGTAATTAAAGGATTCCGGATCAGATAATAATTTTTTCTTTTACACATGTGATTTTCTTTCGAGTTTTACAAATTTATTTTAATACAATAAAATATTGGCATACAAAATTTAATCACTATTCGATTATACCTAATAGTCTCATCTTATTTTAAATTCTAGATCCATAATAATTTAATTACATGTTTTAACTTTTTAAGAAGTTTTTTAAGAATTCTGAATTTCAAAAAACAAATCTCATTTGCGATTATTAATCCTAACAATATTATTTCGGTAAAATTGATATTCGAACATTGACATTGTTTTATGAAAAGAAAACAAAGTTACAAAAGCGAATTTTCTTTTAAAGGAAAAATCATGATAGAATTTCGAATCAAAATAACAATATTAAATGTGATGATTAACCTAACAATTTTATACCAACATTTTCTTTTAAAGATTTTAAAAATATTTCAATAAACAATAGTGTTATATAATTTAAAAAACTAAGTTGAAAGTAATTTATAAACTTGTAATAAAACTATTATATGCATCAATATGAAACTCTAATAATACTAATGAATTTGATGTTGGAATTCATTTAAATATTAGTTAAAAAAGTTTAAATTAAAGAAGTGAATTAATAAAGACACTTTCAATGAAAAAAAATATTTTTTAATTTCTTTCATCTAGTATTCTTAGGACATTGATCTGTATTTATCTTTTTAATACTCTTAACCCTAATTAAATATTTTACTCACCATGTGATCTTGACAGATTCGGGTCACCAGCATTAAAATTTGAAGTGGGAAAAAGCAAACCCCAATAAAAAAATAAAATGACATAAAACATTTACTATAGTAATTAATTAACACCCTGCTATTCCAGGGATCTACATTGGATCTTGTGATCTAGCATGGACTGAACAAAAAAAAAAAAAAGAGTAGCTTGGACCACTTTATTTGTTGCAAAATTGAAGTGGGTATAGCTAAATCATAAATTAAACATAATTAATGGATAAAGTTTCTATGCTTTTTTGTAGCACAAAAGTAAAAGGAGAGCATAGGGTCCCATAATAACCCTTTAGATTTTGAACTTTTGATTAATTAATTGAATGATTATCGACCTAATAGAAAATTTGTAATATCTGATAAAGATGAAGTGATTAATTAATTAATTGATAAAGTTATTTATTATTGATGCTACCTTAACCAACATGGTTGTTACTTTAATCAAAAGTTAAGACTATTTATCATTGCAAATCTTTGCTGTTTTATGTCCCTTTTGCTTTCAATTCCTATGACCCAACTTGCCTAAGTTAACTTCATCGCAATTAATTATATATTGTTCACGATAGGGTGTTGTTTTCACACAAAATGACAAAACAAGTTCAGATGAATAAGAAAATCAAGAAACGCATCTCATAGAAAAAAGAAAAAAAAAAGACAATATATATAATTTAATGATTTGTTAGGTATTGTATTCTGTTGCCTCGGAAATATGATGAGATCCCATTAATTAATTGTTCTCATACCATGCTTGGCCTTTTTCGATATATAGGTGTTAATAAAGGAACATGTGATCTAATAATTGTTCATATAAAACACACAAGTGTACTTGTGTTACGAATCTTTAAGATGTAGTAAAGAAGACTTTTCAATTCTAGATAACATTAATATAATTCTTAGCTTCTTACAATCACTAACTTGGATTACTACTATAATCATCCTCATGGGATCACATTTATTATGTAATTTAACGTCAATAAAATATAAACTCAACTCACATCATTTTTAATTCAAATTCTTAAAATGTTTAAATTTTTTTATTTATATTAAACATGAGACTTAAACTTAGACTTCAATTTTCAATTATTTTTACATTTTGAGGTCAAAACATAAGTTTAGTCTAACTATGTATATATATACACTAAATGTAGCCAAAGTTATTATATGTCCAATTATTAACGAAAAAAAATATTATTGTATATTTAATTGAGTGTATCCTTAAGAACACTTATCTAAGAAGGACACTTTGTACAGGAAAAAAAATTGAGGACAATTGAATGTTGTGGGTTTTATTGTTGTGGACACTATCCACGAGTCATTATTAATAATGAAGGACAAAGCTAAAGTCCAAAAAAGAAAAGCAAAAGAACAAAATGCCTAGTTTCTTGATATAAATGACTTGTATATAATATATATATATATATATATATATATATATATATATATATATATATATATATATAAAAGAAAACTGGTATTTTCACATCATATTTATTTTTATTATTGTTTGACACTGTCTCTCATTATTATCTTATTTATATTACTATCATTTGACACGGTCTCCCATTATTATTCACTTCTTTTTTCATCTAAAAATATAAAAATTAACTTTTATTAAAACTATTTTATAAATATATATATATAAATTGTCAAATGATCATCAAATAATATCAAAGAACATTTTTCTTATATATAAATATATACAGTGAGTGTGTTTGAAGATGTTGATGAATTGGTTTAATGTGTCCACAAGCCCCATGTGATGAGAGTCCTTTCTTCTCCTAAAATGAACAAGAGATGGCAGCTAGCAACAATGGTGTGGGGTGCACAAAATAATTTGAATTGCAATATACAGTTACAGACTTAAGATATGTGAGAAATTGTATAGTTTTCTATGCATCAATTATTTGGAATGGTGGTCGACTAATCCATCATTGTTGTCCTTCTTTTTAAACATGATTTCATTTCTTAGGATTTTTTTTTCTATGCATTGATGATGAAAACCTCTTTTTCCCAGAAACTTCTTGGAGATATACCACACCTTAACTCTATGCCAACAAATCAATTCCAACTTAGTATCAACAACAATCATTACACTTTTCACAATCATCATATATACATTCCTTTCACTCTTTCATAATCTTTCTCAATAATTATCCATTTTTCTGAACTACCAAGGTTTAATTTGTTTTACTTTATAGTATTTTGGGTTAACCATATATATAATACTAAGTTTGTAAAGAATTCCATGTACGATTATTATCTGTAATTTGAAACATGACAGACACCTGAAATGAGTTTTGATGAGAAGAAGAGAAACGAATAAACATTTACAGAAAAACTTTGCATATTTAATAAAGCAGTGAATGTAAAAGAAGCATATATAAATAAGGTATAATTGTGTACTTGTAAACATGAAATGTCGTGTAGAATAATGATAGATGGTGAAAAAAGATAATTATGTGCAGTTAGCATGAGCCTTGGACCACATGTGCAGACCCAAAAAAACACCTCCAGAATGTCTCCTTCGTGTTTTCCAAAAAAAAAAAAATTACTGGCAGTGAAACATAGCATGTTATTAACATATTTTGTTAAGAATTTAATTGTGAGTCTATGTGTCACGTTGGTTAAAAATAAGAAAGTAAATCATTATAATAAAGACTCATAAATATATTATCTTAAAATTTTGAGTTGAAAGTGATGTCAATGTCTTATGTAATTGGACTCAGGTCTTATTGGTATTGTATCTTTCTAGTGAAATTTCTCCTTTATAAATTTAACAAGTGATATTAGAGTTAATGATTAAGACTGATTTATACGAATGTAAGTGGTATCAGAATTAATGATTAAAATCAATTCAGATGAGTAAATAAGTGTAATATGATCTTTACATCGAAAGTCTTCTTTGATTAAAAACATTTATGAAATAATGAAAAATTGAGAGGAAAAACAGTGGTAAAAATGATCTGATACGTAACTTCTGAAGAGCAATAAATATGGTAATGTCCATTGACAGAAGAGCAGATTGAAAAAGAAGCATTATTAGGTTTGGGAAGACAGACAATATCAGAAAAAGTTATAGCAAAAAATGAGAGAGAAAATGGTTTGCATCACTTTCTCCCAATTTCTCTTTTGGAGGCTGCTGCTTCACCACGACAGCCACCAATTTGTACGTATTATAAAAGAAACAAAAACAAAACTTTGTTATATATTATAAATAAAATATCAAAATAATTGATAGATAGTGTTGTCACGAGTCACGTACTTTAATGAAAGTTATGAATAAAAATATATAAAAAAATGAAAGATTGGAGCCCTTAAGGGATAGGGTGTGGACCAGTGTAATAGATGGATGATGGTTTTTTTGTTTCCTCTCACACTTTTAAATCAATTTATCAACTCATGTAAGAGTACTTCTTTGGCTTTATTCACCATGTTCATGATGTGATTCAATTCAATATTTTTATTTTTTCTTTTCTTTTCAAGCACAAGTGGAAACCCATGAAAAATGCACCACCATGATTTTTGTAAGAGGTGACGCAATTTCAACTATTGTAGGTCTCTTTCATAAGGGCTAAACCATTGAAAGAAAAAAAAAAGGAAAAACAAAACATGATCCATTTTTTTTTTTATATTCTAATTCATTGTATATACTCAGTTATATATATTGTGTTTAGGGCAACAACCCAAATGGCACGCAAGCATGCTTTAGAAGTTTATTACAACAATATATAAAGAAACCAAATGGAAGAAAAACAAACCTTGAAATTTCTTTTATATTTTTTTTTTGGCAAAATGAAATTTTATTTTTGATTAAGAAGACAAGAAAAATATTTAAAATTTTCTGGAAAGTTGACCTGAAGGTAACCTACATCATCACATGCTAATGCATGCCTTCTCTCACATTATAGTTATATATATTAATTTATAAGAGGGTGGCAATTCAAAGGAATGCAAATGCTAGTTTAAGATTAAAAGGGTCTATAAAAAAAATCAAAACTTTCCTTAATTTGTAAGGGAAAAAAATATTTTTTTTAAATTCTAAAAAATGTAAAGTATATATATACTAATCAAATCAAGATTTATCATTTAACAAAAAAAAGATATTTAAAATTTTATTTTCATTTTTAACAAACATGTTAGGCTTTCACTCGGAAGATACAATACTAATGAGACCTGAGTCCAACCAAATAAAACATTGACATCACTCTCAACTTAAAACCTTAAGTCAATAAGTTTATGGATCTTTATCCTTATATAGTGTTCTACTTTCTCATTCTAACTAATGTGGGACTTAGACTCATACCTGGATTCCTAAAAAAAACACTCCCAAACAATGCTATAAAATTAAGCATTAGCCAAGAATGGTGGTGGTTACGTAAAGTATTTGTTTGAGTAGTAACTATGTGTGGTTTGATTTGGAAAGAAAAAAGGATATTAATTATAAAGTGTGTGGTGATGCCAAATAACATGGTGTAATGGTATGATATGGTTGTACTAAAGCAGAAGAAAGGTAATTATCCATTTTCCTTAATTGCTTTAATTTGAAGTCTCATAAGATAATGATGGGAAAGATAGTTATTAAAAGAAAAAGACAGTGTATTGATGATGAGAAGAAAAGGACAGAGTAATTTGATATTTGCAATAAGATATGGTCCTACAAAAAAAAAAAAAAGCTTTAGCCACCCCAAATACTTACTTTTCTTTGATCCATAATTAAGGACTATTTTAGTTTTGGCTTGTTTGTGTGTGAGCTTGAAAATGAAGCATATGTGCAAGGAAAGAAAGACACACTAATGGAGGTGTCTTTTTCAGGAAAACAATGAAAAGATGAAAACGGTTTTGGGGTAGGACATTTATGATATGCTGAATCATGTCATTTTCAATAACTACACCCATTTATTTAAAGCTGATTTAGACCATTTCATGTGCTTCACCCTTCTCACAACTTGTGTTTTTTATGCTTTTATTTATTATTGTGGTTCTCATCCACATCAGGGTCACTCTAACTTAGAAGCAAGGAATCAAGTTATACATTTGGATTAAAAACCATTTTTAGGTGAAACGTTGAATGGGGGAGATAGTGACAATTAATAAACTCATTATCCTCATCTAATCTACCTCCTCATATATCAAATTCCACCAAGTGTGTTGGCTGAATGTTCCTTCTTTTTTTAATTTTTCTCATGTGTAATCATATGTTTATTATTATAACTGGTTAAAAAAATCTAATTTGATTCGATATAAGACGAATTTATAGTATATAAACAGATACAAATCTCATTTTACAAATTAGTTTTTTAAAATTTAAGTTGAATTTTAAGTCTACCTCTTAAAATGGTATCAAAGTCGTTCGAAGTTTATTTTAATGAAATTTGTTGTTTGTCGGATCTATCATGTCACTTTATCTTAATGAGATTTGTTGTTTGTTGGATCTATAATGTCACCTGCTATTTGATCGCTATCTAACCACCTGTTAATATCTAATGTCATGCATGAAATATGTGTGTAAGATTTCACATAGACTAGAAATAAGATAAATTTATAATGTAAGTAATTAATTATTGTTGGATCTTTCGAGAGTGGGTTGAGAGTAATATAAGGATGAATACTCATAAACTTATCATCTTAAGGTTTTGGATTGAGAGTGGTGTCAATCCCTTATATGTGAGTTGAGTTCATATCTCATTAGTGTTGTATCTCTCCGATAATCTTTTCTCGAAAGACTCAAACCTCATTTTATAAATATGTTACTGTAATATACACTTCTTAATATATCTAAGTTGTATAATTTAGTCTAATATGTCAGGCTAACTTCTCTCAAATGTCTAACTCTTTTCCGTTTTTTTTTTCTTCTCCACATGACTTGACCCTGTGAAGCAGCCTGCATGATGAACTCAATATCTTGACTTTCTCATATCTATTTGAGGTTTTCATTCAAGTACATAAATAATAGTTTACACATGGATATGAAAAAAAGTTATATTTGATAACCATGAATTGAATTTATTGTTAAAAATGAAAGTTAAGCATTTCAAGGCTTCTTCCTGTTTTTGAAAAACTGGTGTGAAGGATTGATTGCAAGAACGTGTTAAAAGTGAAGCCTCGTAAGTCACAATGTCAAATTCAAAACGGTTTTGGGGCTTATTTTTCTTCTTCTAATGTGTGTTGTTGCACATAAATAACAATGGTCATAGTTGTTGGATGAAGAATTGTCCTTCATTGAAAGTAGTATAAGAAATTTTTGACTGACGTACATAGTTTGACTTCTAAGGTGAATTATTTAATAACAGAGAGAAGATATTAAAATCATCTTCAACGTATGCATGCATGTTTTCTGATCAAATTTCTACTAGAATATAGCATTTGGTGTCTTTTGTGATAACACGTGTGAACTATTAACGAAGCACACATGTTTGAAAGAAATTATAACAAAAAAAAAAGTTTGAATTGTTTGGGCCCTATTGACTAAGATAAAAGACTTGGGCCATTAAGAATTTTGTTGAATTGTAAAGAAATAGAACTTTTCAACACACATTGCACGAGTTTGAAAGTTTGGCTATTTGACCCCTGAAGCAACATGTAACAATAATATGCTTGTAAAGTGTATTTTACTTTACCAATTTTCTTCTGAAGACTATTGATTTAATCATAAAACTTTGCCCAAATTTGTGTATTTTTGTTCTATCAGGAGCCAAAGTTTGTTCAATTTCATATTAATCGAATACGATCTGTTTAAAACTAGTGGCCAACACCAGCATAGTAATTAAGTTTAATTGTTAAAATGAAAATTCTTTCAAAGTGTTGTTTGTAATGATGAAGAAAGTAATGTTGTGAGACCACACAGCAGAAAAAAAGGAAGATGGTTTGATGGTGAGAAGTTTCATAACATTTTTTCCCTAAAACTTTGCTATTATGACAGACTATTCTCTTTGACCAATTGCGCTAAGGAAGGTCACTTGTTTTTCACACTTACAACATTATATACTATGACATTTGCAGTGTGTATCCAATGCTAAAGACTTTTTTTTTCTGTTGTCTTCCAACAGTTTAAATATGTTTCAGCTAAGTTATACATGACAATAATGACAGGTAGAACGATCAGATAGTAGAAACATTATTAAAATATATAGATATTTCTTATATATGATTAAGTTATATAGATAATTACATGAAAACTTCTTCGGCATTTACCGTAACATCTCGCAGCTTAATACTAATGAAATAAGACCCTTTATTATAATATTCAAAACAGATAATTTGATGTACAAAGTATATTAATACAGTCTTACAATAAATAGGATTATAAAAATAATATATCATCTATACACCTAAACTTAAACTAACAAACTCTATAAGAAACTAATCACTTACTAAAACTCTTCAATACCTTCTACAACTCTAACGGATAACTCCTCGTCCTTCAGAGGTGTCTCTCTAAACCTGCAATTTCATCTGCTCCTACCCAATAGGTGATCATCACAACATAAGAGACAAACAACACAAGAAGGTACAAAACACACAACAAGGTAAGCTAATTTATAAAAGAAATATTCATAGATATATTTATATCATGCCAAAAAACTATAAATATACTAGAAAACACATTTATGTCTATAATCACACAAACAGTTGACATTAAACTTAATTATCCGGATACATGCCTTTGATGTAGGATACATAAGAGGTGTGCACCTGTGAGGGTTGCTAAAATCTACAAAGTCTAGCCAGGGGTCATCACCCAATCACACACACAGAGTTAGTCCTGTTCAAGCCTATGACCGAAGAACAAGTCTAAAGGCTAGGACCTCCTGCCATTCTCACCACATAACTCATTCTACTCTATGAGTGTGAATGGTTATTAGAGTTCAGGATATTTCCCACTGGTCATTCTCTCATATCAAAGCATACACTAATAGTAGTACCACAAACATCACCACTAGGAACTTCTTCATGAAATTCCTTAAACATCATTAATAGTTCTTCTTCAATAAAACTGCTTATTAAGGATTTTTAAATTTAAAGATTACAGAAAATATAATTGTTTACTCCTTTTTTTCATTTTATAATATTTAAAACATTAAAAAACTTAGCAAGTATGATGAAAAAGTAAAACAGTTAAAAATTAAGTTATCACTAAAAAAAAAAAAAAACTGAAACGCAGTTTTAATTGAAAGCTGTCAATTAGGCGTTTTCGAGAAATGTCCTGTGAGAAACCCAACCCCCTCCCACGGCTTGTGAACCACCGACCAAGACTTCTCTTAGACTGTGTTCATTTATAAAAATGGATTTGGGAGAGAGTGTAGAGATAAATTTGTGTAGATTTAGGTGGATGGATTTTTGTATTTTTTTTGAGTGAATTTAGTAAAGTGTGTAGATTTGGATATAAGTCTTATGAAAGTTAGTGAAAGATTTAATTGATGTGATAGATAAAATAAATTGTAAAAATAGATAGAATTAGAAATTTACCAAAATACCTTTAATGATAAAAATAAAATAAAATAATTAATAAATCAGTTAAAAATATTAAAATTTATTAATATTTTAATTATTATATACATATATTAAGAATAATAAAATTAATTATATGTACATAATTATATTTTTAACAATATTTTAATTATTATTAATTATTATATATGTATATTATTAATTTATATATTAATATATTAATCATAATATTTATAAAAATATTTTAATTATTATATAAAAAATATTAGTAATAAGTATTATTATATATAAATATTATTAATTATTATTATTATTATTATTATTATTATTATTATTATTATTATTATATATATATATATATATATATATATATATAGTTGAGAATACTATTATCATACAAATTGAAAAAAAAATTATCAAGGAGAGAGCACTCTTCACAATGGTAATTGAATGTTAATAAGGTCATAAAAGTAAATTTAGTAGAAATCGTTACAATTCTTTTCGTTTGTGAAGGGATGAAATTTGACTATTTAATCACAAATACATCGCTCTAAATCTGTTCAAATCTTGTTATGCGAACATCTCTAAATCTGTTCAAATCTTGTTATGCAAACATGAGAAAAGTGAAAATTTCATCGTCACAAATCTGCATATTTACAAAATCTGCGCATACGAACACAACGTTAAAGTTGGAATGAATAGAGAAACAACGGTGGTTTAAAAAATGTTATTAACGTGTTAAACGTTGTTAGCGTAAAGAAGATTTCCGGCACCAAAGAGATTACACGACTAGCACTTTTCCAGAAGTCACAAACATATAAGCTTATATATAGATGACTCATCATAATTACCATGTCAGAGACTAACACCAGAACAAAAATAATCTACCATGAGTCAAAGTAAAACATGACATTTGAAGAAGTGAAAACTGTTTTAAGTCTTCAATGAAATAAAACTAGTATATGCTGAAAAAAATTTATATATTTCTGCTGTCAGCAATTTTCTTTGGTACTACCATCCGAGACTCTCGCTAAAAAGTGTACTTCTAAGGAAATAGTAACCTTGGAAGGCCACAGGTTCAATAGATAAAAAGGTCGATAATGCAAAATGGTGTAAATGGAATCATTAGAAAGAATAAGATCGAATAACACATTTACATGATTGATGACCGAATAAAATGGAAACTGAACTTCAAATCGACAACCCAATTTATAAGTAGATCAAAGCATTTATAAGTAGAACAAAGCGACCAACATATGACCTTTATCTATATCTATAACTATATTACATACAAACTCATGCCATCATTAGGATCTTTCCTCATATAATCTCAAGCTTGAAATAACATGATAAAGGGCATCGGAGAATGGTGCCTATTTCCCACAATTGAACCCATGACACACAGATAGGACTATTATAAGGATCAGTGCTATCAAAATTCCCAGGACAATTAGCTTTATCTTCATGTTTTGTAGCCACATTTTTCGACGGATTCTGGTTCCAGAAGTCCTGAAATCCTGTGCCTGAAAAAAATATATTTTTCTTCAAAATGGTAGAACATAAATTTGTACAACCACATCCATATCAGAGCCAAACAAAAAATGAAAGCATATAGAAATCAGGGTTCGAGACTTTTCTTTGATTTTTTGGCATGTGGAGAGAGAGAAGAGAACGGAAAGTGGAATATATACAAATCATTTTTTAAAAAATAAAAGTGGAAGTAACTAGATAGTCTGAAACAATGAAGACACCAAAACTGAGGAATCTCCTTTCAATATTTAGAAATATGCTACAGTTAGCATTCGCTTTAAGAGATGATTACTCCACAAAAAGAAATAAATCTCCTTTCACATACATACTTCATAAACACAGTACACACTAACCTGGTTATGAAGGTTCTCTGTCTTATCCACAAGAAGCTCTATTTTTTCACCCCTGTCCAGAACCTACATTAAATTATAAATGTCAGTATAATTTGATCAAATGCCCTTATATATCAGTCTTATTGATCCAATTATATTAAAAGGCCAGACAAAAATTGGAAAGTCAATTTTCTTCTATCAATAAGTACAACTGCAATAATGTTGTCTTGGCATAGGTTGATAATAACGAACATTTTAAACACAGGTTGACAAGGTGCAGTAGTCCTAGGAAAGATATAATTTTGAAAATCACAGTGCACAAGCATATCAAACAAAAATGAGATAGGCCGGCATCGAAATTTGCCGGTTAAACAACGGAAAAAGAGAGAACATTAAAATGGTTATATAGAAACATCAGAAATAAAGTGGTATCCATTATTAAAATAAATAAAAAAGACATACAAAAAAATGAGATAGGCCGGCATCCCGCTAAACAACAAAAAAAGAGAGAATATTAAATAGTTAAGATATAAACATCAGAAATAAAATGGCTTATATTAGTAAAATAAATAGAAAAGATGACCGCTCATGTATGTCAAACCCATTTTAATATATACATTTCTGCAGAAAGCTTCTGCTAAGATTCAAAGAGAAGATACAACAAGGAACATGAAATGAACAAGCAACTGCGACCAGTGAATTTATGATGATGAAGTCAGAGAATACAAGAGGAAAGCTGCGTACAATGACACCTCCCCCTATACATTTGGGAAGGAGCGCTTTGGAACTGGAGTACGTTAGCTTTAGCGTATATAAGGTAAATTTATCTTGGCTTTCTTTGAAATTTCAAATGCTTTTATTGCATCTTAGTTGTGATAATCTTACTTCTGCGGTTGCAATAGTTAAAATTTGTTTGAATTTATGCATCGCATAATATGGGTACCCAAAACTATTTTACTAGTACTTCACACACGCCGTATTTTTAGGTTTTCAGTAAACCCCCAAATAGCGGTATTTCTTTTCTAACCACCAGGATCAGACCTTAAAGTCACTTACATCACAATATAATAGCAAAAGGTAATAATGGGGTATGAGAAAAAAAAAAAACTTAAAATTAATCCAACTGCCCCAGGAATAGAAGGAAAGAACCCTTCCGATTGTCAAAGAATTCAAATATTGCGAACCACCTGATCCCAAAATGAAATAGGCTTACGATTGCAATTTCAAAGAAACACACAAGTAAGGGACCACAATACAATTCGATAACGAGAGAAGCAAAATATGAGCATCAAAATTCAAATCATAGTTGTCAATCCATAGAGCAGTGCAGAGCAGCCATTTAAAAGCTGGCCATACTCAAAATATAGCAAATAGTCTTAATACAATGCAAATAAGCACAATAATGCTCAAAACTCATTAGAAAAAAAAAACTTCAAAACCTAAAGTATGGCCGCAGTAAACAGGATGGAAATATACACAAAAGGCAATGAATACAATGCATAAAATTTATATTATAATAGGAAAACAAATAAATTAAGACATGGATAAATGCAACAGGGAGCTGGACTGGACAACATTGTCCAAGCCTAGAAATAATTAGAATTGAAATTAAAAAGTGTCATCAAAATACTTCATTTAGGCCAAGGCTAATGGTGAGCAATAAATGCCGGACAAGTAATCGAGTAACATAGAACAAAGAAATCAGACAACTAGAGCTACTTTTGTCAAACAGGTTAAGATTTGTGTCAAGTAACACAATGAACAGAGCAGAGACACATACCACAAGGAACTGAACAGAGAAGTACTGGGTGGCTAGAATTGACTGAAAAAAAAATGAGAGAAACGCCCAGATTTGGCTGCCTGACAATTGAAAGGTATTTGCCAGAATTTAAAAAACAGGTAGAAAGCCTAATTTTCTTTGAATGAACCAGGATTTCTAGCTTCAAAATCATTAAATGCAAAAAAGATTGAGAAAGTCCACAGAATGGAGCTAGAATAACCATATGTTTGCACAAAATAGGCTTTTCAGTCCAGCTTAGAGGGGTGACCATGAAGGCACGACCCCTGCCACTACACACAGTGCAAAAACATGATACGACGGAACTACTGCTGCACTAGGTGCCATGACATGTCGCTACAGTATTAACTATGGATTATCAGAGAAATAGGTATCACTATAACACCTGCTATTAAGTAATTTAGCCTGCTAATGCATAAGGCACTGTATGTATCTATCTCAATGCTCCGTACATCTTTTAACTAATTTTAGCTTATTTATGAAAATGGTGCAGTTTTGGTTTGATTTTATGCAAATGGGTACTTGGAAAAAAAAAATTACAAGAATGGGTAAGTAGGGAGGCAAGGGACGACTTTAAAAAAGAAGTCACGAGATTTTTTTTATTACTAAGTTGTGCTTGGAAGCACAACTTTGGCTTGAAATTTTTTTTTTTTGGTCAAAGCTGAAGGCGTGCTTAAAAAGATTACTTTAAAATAGAAGTCACGAGATTTTTTTATGAAGTTGTGCTCACAACTTTAGCTTGAAAGTTTTTTTTTGTCAAAACTGAAGACGTGCTTAAAAAGATTTTCAGTGTGTTTACATTTCTTTTGTTGTTTGGGTTGAATTCGTGCAAACATAGACGTTAAGATTTTTTCGTTGAAATCATGCCCCTGGGGCTATTTCTCTCTCTTTTTTTTTTTAATTTCTGATTACATTTTAAAAATATATTTAATGTATATTTGTGATTTGTATTTGAGATGATTTAATTTTTCAAATTTAATTGTGAATAAATTTTTAAATTTTTTAAAGTCATCCCTTCACAACTTACGCATTCTTGTAATTTTTCCAAAAGTACCCATTTACATATAATAAAACCAAAACTGCACCATTGTCGTAAATAAGTAACTAATTTTCCGATAGTTTTTTACAGCTACTATAGATATGTCTACTGTCATGTTCTGCTACAGTCTGCATTGGAATACAATAAGTTAGAGCAAGGTTATCTGCCTAATTAGGTTCTATACAGGACTACTCAGTAGTTACATGTTTCACATAAATATATGAGTTCTCGCCTTATTTTCTCATAGTTTTCTCGCACTTTCTATCATTTTCCTTTCCCAATTTTTGGTCTTTAAAATAATTAAATTAGCCTCATTACTTCTAGCTGACCTCAAAGATCTGATGGACAGACTGAACATTCAAAGTAAAACTGCTCCTCTAACAAAGACTGGTCAGTGGTGACCATTAGCAAATTGAAAGACAACATTATCTTCTCTCAACCTACTCTAATACCCTTGATTCCTGTCAAGTATCAACAGCTGTTAAAAACTTATGGCTTACTACTGAGGAGACAAGTAGGTGGAAAGGTCCCTTACCTAACTCCCCACAGCTCAATAGCAACCAACTTTTTTCTTCTAAATGAAGAACCGGAACTCACTTGACCATAAGCCTTTTACACAATCCAACAATTAGACAAGATTGCATTTTCTTTTATCCTAACGTCATCTACCACTTTTATTCTCTATCAAAACACAGCCTTATATCAGTCTTCTTGCAAGACAGCACTCAGTTTTATAAATGCTTTCTTGTAAACCTTATTTTATTGTAGCAGGGCTCAGCCTATTAAAACCATTACAGATTATAAAAGCTAGACAGCAGACAGAAAACATGGGAAAGGGTTTCAACATAAAAATGAAAATGGAGAACTTATTGGTTTCCGATTAATGTTCGAACTACCCTGCCTTGGCCTCTTTTTGCCAATTATGAAACCTAGCTACTTGAAGATTACAATAAACAACCTCAGTTTCTTTCTAGTTGTATGTCACATATACAAAAAATTACTGTTTAAGGGAGAAGAAGATTTGATAATCACTTTCAGATCCCAAATGTAATAAAGACAATTTCTACATACAATTATGTCAGATCAGTATCCAATTTGCCTAAGCTTGATCCGAACAAATATCAATGCTTCACAAGCACAATCCATGAACTTCATACAAAATACTCTCGTGTTCAGTTTTGCAGAGATCCACTCAATGTTGTTGTCTTATTTATTCTAGGAATTTAAACATTCACCGTAATTTTTATTGATTGGAAAAAATTATTTTTGTACCCACCGATCTCTTCAGTTTACTACCATCTTAAATTAGTGCAATTAAGTAGTTCATGTGTACCTTTTCAATATTCTCCATCATGACACCTTTAACTTCAGAAACCTGAGCTTTCACCTTCGCAAGTTTGTTGACCTCTTCGGGATGATCAACACAGTACTGCATATGTTCCTTCAACTTTGGCCTGGGCAGAAACTTTAACACATTAGCTAAAACAACAATATAAATCCACTGCCATATACTTTAAAAGCTTAGAACAGAAACATAATACCCAAATTCCTTGTTAAGGCTGTTCGCAGGAGCTGTGGCGGCCCTTCCTCCACCATATTTTGACACAAAATCATCTTTGACACGCTCTAAAAAAGCCATGGGCACTTGCCTTCCAATTGATTCATCAGCAACAATAGAATATGCTACAAAATTCCAAAAGTATGACATTTCAGAACTACCAAACTTTTTAAGCTTCATCTATGCAAAGCAATATCAGCTAATAAAACTACAAAAAGAAATCCCAAAAAACAGAAACACAGCATGATTATCAATCTTAGATAACAGAGATTTGTGGCCAGAACCTCCAAAGACAATAGTAAGATAATGGATAATTGGATGACAGCCATTCTGAATCTTTTATAAAAATTAAATAATTTTACTTCACATATGCAGATGCTTGAAACAAAAATTTAAGATAAATTATAGTCTTGAGAACAATTCAATAATTATATTGTTATTTTTAATTTCGAATAATCCTTAGGATTCTATAAGACAGAAGTAGAAAACACTTCTTACAAAATAATTACCTGAAGAATGGAATTACAAATCTACTTTTTTAAAGTGGGATTGTTTTCACTGCTTCATGTGTTGAGTATCCCTAGACTTATGGAACTACGTCAGCTTGTCACATCATGTGTTACTTAACAATATATTAAACCATTTTGTATGCATTTTAAAGAATTTGGATACTCCCCTGATTATTGTTAATGGGAGCGGTCCTATTTAATAAATTTTAACCATTTATTATGGTTACTACTTAATATATACCGTTGAAATAAAAACTAACAAACTCACTAAACAAGGCACGCATGCTACCCAATCTTCTTTCATAAATTGGTTTTTATTTCAACAGTGGATTAAGTGAAAATTAAACATAGTAAATGGTTAGTGTTTCTTAAACAAGACCTCTCAATAACATAAAGTAAGAGAGTATCCAAATCCGTTTTAATATTATACCAAAAATATAATACATTATATACCCAGGTATTATTATTATAAATTATAACTAGAAGATGTGTTTCCTGTATCTTGGTTGGCTTCTGAATGCCGATATAAACTCTTTTAATATGCAATGGAGAACAAAATTCAAGAGTTAATTGTTATAAAAACCCTTAATGATAATTTACACCAAACTATAACAATTTATAAAGACAAATATTATGACAAATATTGTTATAAAACCTTTAATGATATTTATCTTATTTTTATGTTTATGCATTATATTAATAAATTAGCATCAGGGGAAATTTTATAATTTTAACATACATTCCCAAGAAAATATAATATGAACCAAACACATTTTAATCATTCCAAGGAATATAAAAAAAAAAATAGTCCCACGAACTTTAGTTATCAACCAAACACGTTTATTTAAAAATAAGCAGGCATGTTGGCCCAAAGGAATGTAATCCTAGGAATGAAATTACATAACTTGAAGTAAACTCAAAAAAATAAATAAAAAAAAAGGGTTTTGCGACGCCACAGCAGAAAAACGGAAGACTGTAGACAACACTTGCGTGAGACCGTGAGGAAAAAATACCAGCGTGGACACTGGATCGTGTTACAGATAACAAGCACAACGGAGGAATGGCAAATACCAGCGTGGAAACTGGATCGTGATCGTGTTACAGATAACAAGCACAACAGAGGAATGGCGTGCAGAATTTGGATCGGTTGGCTGCAACTATGTCAACTACCATTGCGTCAAAAAGATTGTGTAAAAACAGATAAGAATGTGAGTGATAACAGAAAAGAGTTTTGGCCGGAGGGATTTCGAACTCAACACACTACTGATGAAAATGAGTGATTTCCCACAGTAATCCTCCAAAAACAAAAACAGAAAATCCACAAATATTCACAATTCTAGGCCCGACATCTGCAAAACCAAAGCACTCCCTAATTCAACTATATTTGAGACCACCACAACCGTTATTCACACAGGAAAAACATCTAAGCTGAATAACCATTTCATTCCCCTAATAACTACAAAACACATTCCTAAAGCAGCACCTAATGAATATAATCCGCGTGTCTCTCGGCCTGTTCCCAATTTTTACGCACACGCATCAACACAAACCAGTTTCACCAAACGATCTAGAATAACATTCAGCACAGGCAACAATCACGAAGAACATCATCACAAAAACTGAAAGGAAACAAAAACACAGAAAAATAACATACTGTAGCCATTGTCGACGAGGTAATTGAAGGTGTGAGCGTCGCAGTTGTAGGTGAACTTGTTGTTAGTGGCAGGAAGCTTCTGAAGACACTGGAAGGCGATGGAGTTGAAGTTTCCGCTGAATTCAGTGTACTCCGCGAGAATCACCGTTCCACGAGACACGAACGCGTAGATCAGAGACTTCTGCCCCATGGATGAGAATCTAAATTGAGTGTTCGGTAGGGTTTTGGAGTTCGTTGCCGCAAGTGAGAGATCTGAGAACAGTTCCGCGGTGGTGATTTTGTCACGCTTTTGCTCAGTCTAACATCCAAATCGAAATTCTTCTCTCACACAAACACACACGCTTTGTTTGGGATTTGTCCAGAGAGAGAAAGGAAGAGGCAAAGGAGAACAGAGAAAGAGAGTTTACCAAAGCGGTGAGAAAAAAAGAGGGAGAGAATGGTCATAGGGAGGTTTTAACTTTCTGTGAACCGGTTATTGCAACACATATCAGAACTCTATGTTGTAACTTTTTCTATTCTCCAATGGTTAACTTGCTTTCATTTGGTATTTTATCAAATAGTATCATTATTATTTTACTTTCTTTTTCATATTATTTTCATTATATTTTCTCAATTCTAATTCATTACATGCGATCACCCTGACATTTAATTATTAATCGAGGTGGTGACATTTGATGAGTATAACACAGAATGAGAAATAAATGCATTCGAAAGTGTAATACTGAATTATTGAATTATATGGAATTTTAAAATTAAAGAGGCTAAAGAAAATAATAATCAAATACTAGTGTCATATGAAATAGTATAACACATTGTTATTTTTTATTTAATATTATTATTAATTTATTACTAGTGTCATATGAAATTATTTTATTAATATTGTTTATTAGTAATTACTTGACATATTATTGTTATTATATATTTTATTGTTATATTAAATTATAATAAATTTAGGTATTTCTGATTAAATATTTTATGAATTGTTTGTTCTTCTATATAAAAAACTATACTTTCTGATTGTGTTTGTTAATATTAAAATACATGATTAATATAATGGGTAAAACTTTAAATACAACATCAATATACTCAAATTACAATATTTCTTAAAATAAACAAGAGTTGACAATATATATCACTTGAAAATAAACAATAATTATGAAAACAAATGAAAGTTGCAATAACGTAAAATTAATTATTTGTAGTTATTTTAATAATATTATTATTACTTTCTGGATTTTTTTTATTATAAATGAATTTCTGGATTTTTATTATTACAAATGAATAAGTGGATGTGCTTTTGGAATAAACATCTACAAAGCTATTACAAACAATAAAAAATTAAAATGTTTGATTAAATATATTCCAAAAAAAAAAACAGAATCAGCCTAAATATAATATTAAATATTGTAAAATATTAGTTATTATATTATGATTTTATATTAACACGAATTAATCTTTAAAATTATATAAATTTCAACCTAATACCACTTTGAAACTCATCAAAACTACCATAATTTAAATAGTCTTTTAATCATTGAGATGAAACGATGAAAGGTGTCATTGACCTTATCTAAAGTCTATAAATTTCAGATAAGCATCTTTGAAAATGAAAAGACGGTAAAGTTAGGTCACCCAATTGAATATTTAAAGTGTACAAGTTATACAAATATCCATCAACATGAATATTTCATTTCACTGATTAACATAGCTAATAACGTGACCAAACTAAATTAATTGATTAATAATTAAATAATTTTTGCTGAAAAATATTAATGTTAATCTATAGCATAGATTAGTAAGTTAACAGCTTTTGGATTTTAAATAAGTTTACAGAAATCCTTCTCAACAAAAATTCATAAAAATACTTTGGACAACATAATTTATATAAAATTTTATAAGAATTTATCGAGAATATTACTTAATATCTTTTTTTATTTAAATTAGTTTTTAGAAAATATTTCAGTTTTAGACATTTGTTTCAGTTTTAAAAATTAGTTATTATTTTATATCAGGAGTGAGATATTCTAAATATTTTATATTTGATATTTGTTATATTTTGCTCTATGTATAGGGTATATCAATAAAATATTAAAACATGTTTTTCCGTATAACATATCACATATATCTCTCATATTTTCAAAAGTCCTAAAAATTCCAACAAAATTGTACTCCATGTTTCATGATATCTTTTTTGGGACAATCATATTTTTAGTCTCTTGAAAACTTCACATCAAAGATTGAGTATTCTGATAAAATAATGCATCCATATAGTAAAAACAGACTAATTAAATATTAATATTATGTTTGGATAAGATAATTTGATTTAAATAAATTTATGTTAAAATAATTTGTTTAGTTAAAATAATTTGATATTAATTGAAAAATAATAAAAAAATTGGAATATATTTCAAATGAATAGTTTTAAATATCTTATAAAATACAAATATATATATATATATATATATATTCCTTTTATTTTTATTTTTATTTCACTAAGAAGGGTTGAGATGAGTTGATTGGATAAAGATTAAAATGAATAGGTTAAACTTAAAGTTGAGTCAAGTCATCGTAAGAAAAAGGTCAAACCAATTTGATACAGGACAAATGTTAAGGTGATTTAGCACATGGCGAAAATTTAGTAAAATTGACTTGAAGGTCAAGTAGATTCAACCACGGCGAAAATCAAACTAGTTCGCCCTAGGCCAAGGTTAAAATTAATCAACCTACCCTGAAGGTCGAACTAATTTAGATAGGCCGAATGTCGAGACAAGTAAGTTTAAGTCAATTGAGATTGAAAGTCAAGACAATTTGGTTTGAGTCTAAGGTCAAAATGAGGCAATCGAGCAAAAAATTAAGACGATTTTGCACAAGTCGAAGGTCAAGTCGGGTAGACTTAAGTCGAAGAACGAGATTAGTCAGCCCAAACTAGAGGTCGAGACAAGTCGGTCTATACCAAAGGTCAAGTCGTTTTAGTATGGGGCAAATGTCGAAATGAGTTGATACGGGTCGGAGGTTGAGACAAGTCAACCTGGGGTGAAGGTATATCTGAGTTAATCCGGATTGAAAACCGAGTTGAGTTAGCCTATGCCAAAGGTTGAAAAAAGTTGGCATGGGTCGAAGGTCGATACAAATCAGTCAGACCGAAGGTTGAAATTAGTTAGGCGGGTTGAAGGTCAAGACCAATTAGTTTAGGCTTAAGGTTAATATGTGTTGACCATGGCTGGAGATTGATACAAGTGTGCTCGGATTGAAGGTTTAGACGTGTCGGTTCAGGCTAAAGATCAAGATGAGTCATCACAAGTCGAAAGTAAAGACAAGTTAACTTAAGTTAAAAGTCAATATGAATAGTTTCAAATGAACTTAAACTCAAAACTGGATATAACCTGGCCATCCAAATATTTTTAAAATGTAAGTTTAACATGAAAGATAAATTAAATTGCTTTATTAAAATAGTTTTGAAATCTATAATATTTTAATTACTTTATTGAAACAAATTATTTAAAAATTTATTAAAAGAATAAGTTATATGTATTTTAAATATAATTTATTTCAATCTTTTGAAAGATTAAAATTACTTATGAGAACAAGATAAAATTTATTTTAAAAAAAAATCCATTATGTTAATCATTGGTTTTAAACTTAACTAGTAAGTTAAAAAATGTCACGAATTACTTATGTAATTTCAAATAAGTTTTTTTTTTTTTTTTTACTGAAATTAAATAAATATGTACACTCTTTTAAACATTTTTTTACTTAATAATAAAACTCAGTTCATGTTTTAAAAAGTTTAAAGTTTAATCAGTAATAATTTCTTATAATGAAAACACAGAATCCAATAAATATTACATAATTGCAAATTATATAGTCATATGACATGTAATTTAAAATTTTACAATAAAAGGTCTGAAATTATACATTATTATTATTATTATATTGTTATTATTATCTTATTATTATTATTATCGGAAATTAAACAAATTTAGATCTGCGTGAAATATTCGACCTATAACATGTTATTGTTATGATTTTATTATTATGATATTGTTACGATATTGTTATAATTAAATAATATGTTAGAAATAATATTAAAAACTGGATTGCTACATCATATATATATATATATATATATATATATATATATATATAAAAAAAAAAATATATAAAAAAAAAAATATATATTATATTTTTTTTTTTTATAAAAAAAAAAATATTTATTTTATATTTATATTTATATATATATATATATATATATATATATATTATCAATAATTTATCAGTAAAACTACATATTGTTTATTTCTTTTAGTTTTAAAATAAAAGATATTTTGACTTTATTCATATGATAAATTATATTTTTAATTATTTGAAAATATTATACTGTATTTCTTAAAAAAATATCCTTGTACACGTAAAAATGAACTATTAGACCGAATAATAATTTTATGAAAATTACTATTTTGTTCCATTTAAAAAAAAAACTTAAAAACAAAAAGAAAAGTGTTTAAAAAAAATAATAATAAAAAGACGCAGAGAGAAAAGGAGTGGGGGGAGAGCGAGAAGGGGTTTTCGCTTTTTGGTTGCAAACTGTGAAGCGAGGAGCGTACGTGCGTTTGTGCGAGAGGTTTCTTCTTTCCCGTTAGGTTTCTTCTTTCCCGTTGTTGTCGCGGCGGAACCCTAGCTAGTCCGGTGGTTTGTGAAACCTAGAAAGACAAAGAGAGTGAGAGGATGAGCGGGAAGGGCGGTGGCAGCCACAACAATGGCGGCGGCAAGGCGTTGTCGGCAACGATTCCGGCGTCATCGCGGAAGATGGTTCAGAGCTTGAAGGAGATTGTCTCCAATTTCCCCGACCACGAGATCTACGCCACACTCAAAGACTGTAACATGGACCCTAACGAAGCTGTTAGTCGTCTCCTTTCACAAGGTTCCTTTCTATCTCTTTCTATCTCTGCGTTTTTCGTTTCGAGGTTCTTGATATTTCTTTCACTTGGAGCGAAACGTGCGAACACCTTCGTTCAATGTTTCGAGGTTATTGCTTTGCTCGCTCGCGCATTGCGGGAAAATGAGAAACAACAGAACGAATTAATCCACGTGTTAGAGATGCTATCAGATACGCGAGCGATTTTTCTAATCTTAGGTTTGTTAATTGTGTAGATCCTTTTCATGAGGTGAAGAGCAAGCGGGAAAAGAAAAAAGAGGTGGACGATTTTTTATTTTGTTGGTTTCAGCTGTTCAGGATTGATTCCATGATATGTTAAAAACAAGAAGAAAGAATCTGTGTTTGATAATCAGATAATCAAATTATCAATTCGATTTTTTCTTTCATGACTGTGTTCTACTGCTGTGTGACAGTAGGTGAATCTGTGTGCTAAGTTTGTACGTGGATATGAAGAGTTTGTTTGACTAGAGCATTTTGTTTCCGCTAGCTGTCTCTACTTTTATTTTTAATTTTTTGATATTTTGTTCGAGTTTGTGTATCTTTATTTTTTTACCTGTTTTTGTCCTTGCTGGTTCAGATTAAGGACCCAATAGATTCCAGGTCTCGTGGGAGTGGGACAAGCAATACATCTAGTCGTGGTGGCGGTAGGGCTGGGACAGATCGCCATGGTGGACGTGGTAGTGCCAACCAATTCGGAAGCAGTGGTATGCAGCTGATGGATGTTTGAACTTGAAATATTGCTCTGACTTAATGAAACTTGTATTATCTGTCACGTTTGTTGTCATTATTATTATTATTTAGATTTCTGCCCTGTTTTGGGAGGCCAGATTCTGGTCTGCAGGGGAAGCCTGCATACAAGAAGGAGAATGGAGCACCTACTTATGGAGGGTCTACATCTTCAACATCTAGTGTGTTGGGAAATAATTCAAACAGGAGACCGATATCCTACAGGTTTATTTTCCTTCATATCATATATATACTCACTGAAAATTGACATGATTGAAATGGGAAAATGTATCAGGATGGCTATAAGGATTCCTATGGTTTTGATACATCTGCAAATTTGGACTAGTTGTTATAAAATGAAATTGCAAACCAAGCCTGACACCTACTGAGGTTAATAGATAAAGTAACAATCCTTCAATTTATTTTAAAAAGTAGGTTCTCTTGGCATCTGACTCTATAACAATCTATTTTGTGTATCGATTTTTATATTTTCTTCCCAAACAGTAGATGATGTGTCAATTATTCTTTGGATTTGTTTTAAGGTTCTACATTGATCTTGCTGTATGTATTATGAACATTGAATATTTTGGATTTAGAATGAAATCGGTTGAAAATTAAGTGCTAGTTTTTGTTTTGTTTTATGTTTTGTGAAACTTCTATTGTAACATTTTAACTGTACAGAAAATCTATCTAATGCTTATGTGGTCATTCCTCTTTTATCTCTATGTTGTAGCATAAAATTGTCCTTTTTTCTATATATTGCCTTCATGTACTTGGATACATATTTCATTAGTATTGGGTTGCGCAGGTGCAGTTCCAAATTCTCATGTCTAATTTTAAAATTGTTGCAGTGATTCTGTGGCTACTGAAAAAACACTTGCATTAGGCATCAGTGATGGACCATCATCATCACACCGTACTGGAGTGCAATCTGCATGGATGGGGAATGCAGGTCAAGTATCAATGGCCGACATTGTCAAGATGGGTAGGCCCCAGGCCAGACCGTCCATGAATCACTCTTCCATCCAGAGTGGTAATAATCAGAACATCGTGTTGCCTCCAGCAGCTTCGGATAACAATTTGCATTCATTGCAAGGTTATGCTTCTAAGGTTTCAGAAACAAATACTAATCAAGGCCATGCCCTTAGTGACAATGTTCCACAGAATGATGAATGGTCTTCTTCTATTGAAAACCAACATGATGTTAGAGGATATGAAGATGTTGATGCCCATGCAAATTCTGAGTACTATGCAAACTCATCAAGCTTTGTTGAAACTGATTGGCAGCAGAAAACTCCCTTGGATGAATATGATGCTGAAGATGGTTCCATTGAGAATGCAGACAATAACGAATATGCTTCAATATCCGCTAAAAGTACATCAGAAGATAACACTGGAGGTACATCGAGTTTTTTATGGTTTACATGGAAATAAATTTCTACCATTCTTGCAGACATCTTTTTGGTGTATGTGTCCTACATAAATGTAAGACACATTTCCTGTGTATTAATTATTGGTTTCTTCTTTTCAGCTGAGGATGATGTTTCATCAATGGCTGCAAACATAGAGCAGCTCAATATACAAAGAGATGATCATGGGACAGAACAAGAGGATGACAATCCTTCTGTAGTAATTCCCAATCACCTACAACTCCATACACCAGAATGCATGAATCTGAGCTTTGGAAGTTTTGGATCCGGTAACCCCCTATCTGGACCTGTGTCATTTACATCTAGGCCTTTGAAAAGTAAGCTAGAGGATACATCTGGTGCTACAGATGTTTCTACAATTGAAAACTCAGACACTAGGTACGTTGGCTATATAATAGGATCCTTTATTCAAACTTTCAATATTATGATTATTCCTAGTTTCCTTAAGGATATTTTTCTTGTAGAAATCCTGACTATTATGGGGATGAGCATCATGCTACTACTACTTCAGATGGAAATTTAGTTCAAGTAACTGGTGTGAGTGCTGGGACATTTGAGCATTCTTCGATTTCACAAGAGGCTTTAAAACCTGAAGCTCCTGAAATTGCTCAGGAACATCAGTATTCATTTCCTTCACAATCTCATGGGTTTGCATATGAAAATGCCCACCAACCGGAGGTCACATTTCCTCCTTCACAGACTAGCTCGCAAATGCAGAATCTTGCTTCCTTCTCTGGTGTAATGGTAATGCATGTTCTATGGCTTGGTCATATTTTAGATTGTAACGGTGATGCATGTTTTTAATGGTAATACTTGTTTTAATGGTAATGCACATTTCCTTCAGTGAATTAGTTTTGAATGATTTGTGGCATGTTTTCGTTAGATTGTCATTTCTGGAAATGTGAAAATCTTATGCTCTGAAGCATTTTGAAAGTAGAGATTTGTTCCTTCAGCAAAATAGCTGTTAGGTCTGTGCATCACTAACAAACAAAGCCTAATTGGATGTATTTTAGTGTAAAACCTTAGGGATTTGTGGTGCTGTGGATCAATTGTGTACCTAATGGATAAATTAACCTTGTATTCTCTCAAACCTTGGGTTGTGAATCTTGGGAGTAGAATAGTAATAGTAAATTTTTGTTAAACCCATAGTCTCACTGAACAAGCAAAGCCCTAGGTTCGGAATTCTAGTGTAAAATCTTAGGGATTTGTGGTGCTGTGGATTTGATCTTTTCCTTACGGATAAATCAACCTTGTATTCTCTTAAACCTTAGGTTCGAAATCTTGGGAATATAGTAATAATATATTTTTGTTGAACCCATTGTCATCCCATAGTAAAACTGCTGTAGTGGGATAGCGAGATGATCATTGATTACTATTTATGAAATTTTATTCATATCACATTACACATAAATACCCAGAAGTAAAAAAATCCTTAATAAAGGCATTCGTAATTTAAACTCATAAAGCGAAATACAGAAGTTAATAACAGAAGTCAATATAAAAGAAAATGAAGAAAGTACAGCGAGAAAGGGTGACATAAGGTTATATATCTGAAGACAGCAGTGAAATAAAGTGAAAACTAAACAATGTGATAGACTTCTACAGATTGTGGGTTGGCCAGAAACACCACCGGTGAGCCATTAATAGGCTTGAAATATATGTAGCTGGGAGCTCTGGGTCAGATGGCTTGCACTGAAGAGAGAAGAGACCAAGTCAGAGCAGTGTTTTATCTAACTTTGAAATGACTGAGATTAGAAAAAACAAGGCTTGTCTTCTGACATCATTTGTGGGGTCTGAAAAAGGGGTTTTGGTATAGGAAAAGAATAATGGTTAAGATGGCTGCAATCCTAGCAGAAAGTGGTTGCGATTTGCACTGGAGCAACCTCTTTTATGTGATGCCACTATAGCAGTGTAACAGTGTGGTATTTAATTTGTTTCTATAGTGGTGGGGAAAAACATTTTTTTTTACTAAGAAACTGTAAGAAAGGACTGAGATTTAAAGAACCTGTCTAAACACTTGTTGTGTGTGTGTTTTATTTATTTATGAAATACGATGGTGTTTGTTTGATACAATGGTGTTGTTTGATCCATGTAAAACCCCATTTAGTTGACACAGTACTTTCTTGTTGTTTTCAGTGAGATTGTGGCACACAAATGCCTTTATATATTATATCACTTCTCTGGTGCTTTAGGAAGCGAGCTTGTTTGAAAGGAACCCTATGTTTGCATATTGTTTGAACCATCTTTTTATGTTTTTTCACTTCTCTTTAAAAGAAACTGGGCCAAACACTTTTGGAGGAAAGTTCTTAATTAAGGAACTTTGTTTTCACACAAGAAAGATTGGGTGGAGGTGGTAGCTTTACAAAAGAAGTCGTTTGTAAAAATAAGTTGCACATCTTAGCTTTTCTCTCCCTTTCATCCTGATCTAATTAACGAAATGGACCTTTTAGTTTTGAAAGGAATTTCTGGCAAAAGACTTCTACTTTTAAGAAAACTTTTTATTCGTGGAAGCTTTAATTTAAAGAAGCTTTTAAACCAAAAAAACTTGACCAAACATAGGCTTACTATATTATTGCTTTTAAAGTACAGTAACATTTGATATTGCTATAGTTTCTGTCAGGGTTCTGAATAGTTATCTATAGAAATGCATAATGGCCCCAGTCCACTACAGGGACACAGGCCCTTGTAGTGGGCTGCATTGCCAACCGAAGTGGATGCTATAGTGGCACCATGTGTTGATTCCCAAACATCCCTTTGAACAGAGACATCAAGGGATTATTGTTGGGCTATTTTGGGGGTTTAAATTTTGAAAAATTGAAATCTATGGATGAAATTATAGTTTAAATGATGAAGAAGACTTTTCTTTAGAAAATGATAATTGATGATTCCTTTTTAGGAAACTTGTATTTACTTTTGTTGGTATTTACATGTATGTTTTGTTTAAGACACCTATGAATTTTTGTTTTAACTTAAGAATGTTATTAATTTAGTAATTTTTATCAATTTTTTGGATTTATATGTACATAGAAATATAGTCTTTGCTGTCCTGATTGTGAAGCTGGTTGCCTAGCTTTGCTGTCCAGATTTAAAACACTGTTTGCTGTCTTATATCTTGTAGTTCTATCTAGCAATCCTGCTATGTGGATATAAATTTTACTACCTTTCTGTCGATGTTTCAGCAGGCACATTCAAATTCTTTGCCCAATGCTCTGCTGGCTTCAACGGTTCAAACAGCAAGAGAAGATATCCCATACTTACCCTTCCCTGTAACACAATCAATGCCTACAAAATATAGTAATATTGCTTCTTCAATTGGTGGTTCCGGCATAACCATGTCAGAGGTGCACTTCTGCTCTTAAGCGTTTAAGCTTCTCTATTGGCTTTTGAGGATTTTTGTTTGTTAAAACTTAAAATGAAATGTTATGGATGGCAGTGTTTTGAATTTTTTTCTATGCTGTTAGCCTAAAAGGTTAATAGTGGAGTTAAGAATTCTGGTTTATATTATTTTGAAGTATTTCGGTAGTATTCTCATATTTTTTAGTTTAATTTTCATTAAGCTGCGTCACAATTTCACCCTGGCTATTATGTCGATAGTTATAAATTACAATTACATACCAACTGTGGAATTGACTACTATGTACATTAGTTAAAGCTGGCTTACATCCACAGTTACTCAACTCAAATAAGTGGATGGGGTTGGTATTCCAGTTCTGCTGGTCAAATCTATTTATTTCACATCAAGAAAAATATTCATAGAGCTGCTCTTGGGTTTATTCTGGATTTTATTATTTGTTAATGATTAAATTTGCATGTTTAATTGTTGCATCTCTCTTTTGAAGTTTTCATAGAATAGGATGATAAAAAATTTGGGAATTCAGTTGTTTGATACTCTCTTGTCAATGTGCAGGCTCTAAGAGCAAGTGCCATCTCTACACCTCAACCTAATGCCCAAAACTTGCCTGGTGCAAGTGTTGCCACTGGACCCGCACTTCCTCAGCACCTTCCTGTGCATCCCTACTCCCAACCTACTCTTCCTCTGGGACACTTCGCTAATATGATTAGCTATCCATTCTTGCCTCAGAGCTACACATATATGCCATCAGCTTTTCAGCAGACTTTTCCCGGAAACAGCACATATCACCAATCTCTGGCAGCAGTGCTTCCACAGTATAAGAATAATGTTTCTGTCAGCAGTTTGCCTCAGTCTGCTGCTATTCCACCTGGATACGGCTTTGGCAGTTCAACAAGCATTCCTGGAGGGAATTTTTCTCTGAGTCCGCCTGCTGCTCCTACTGGGACAACCATTGGATACGAGGATTTGATAAACTCCCAATTTAAGGACAGCAACCATATGATTTCACTACAGCAGGTACAAAGATCTAGATTTTAAAAATTTTAAAAATTACTTACATTGAACTGTTTATTTTTTCTTGTTATGATTCTTCTCTGACAAGTTTAATTTCGTAAGGATTCAATGTAAAATTATATGTTGACTTTTATTTATGCTTGATAACAACTTGATCCTTTTGAAGGCTCATGTAACTCTGAATTACTTTTTTTGGGAAGTGGTGGTGGTTTTGAGGAAAGAAATATGAAATAGAGCCTTGTTTACTTCTTTCTATGCTATTTATACTCAAAGCTGAAATGGGTTTAATTCTTGTTTTCTTGTAGAACGATAATTCTCCCATGTGGGTTCAAGGGGCGGGCCCTCGAACAATGTCAGCTGTTCCTCCCAGCAACTACTATAGCATGCAGGGACAGAATCAACAACAGCCAGGTGGATTTCGGCAAAGGCAGCAACAACAGCAACAACAACCTTCACAACATTTTGGATCCCTTGGGTATCCTAATTTCTACCAGTCTCAGAGTGGCATTTCTCTGGAACATCAGCCACAAAATCCTCGGGAAGCCTCCTTGGGTGGTCCGCAAAGCCAACCATCCAAGCAGTCTCAACAACTATGGCAAAACAGCTACTAATCCTACTCACCTCCCGGTTTTTCAGGGTATTGATGTTTGGAAGTGGTTAATCAGAGGCATTAACGGTCTAGTAACTTAATGTATCATTGTTTGGTCTCTAGAGACCATGAGCCCATTGCCACGACGTTGTATTCTACATAATTATGTTCCTCATGTTTAACGTAGGTACTAAGTGTGCTAATTTGGTTTACTCTACGTTTTTTGTTTTGTTTTATTATTGTCATCTGATCATAGTGGAAAGTCACTTTTGGATAGTTTTCTCACCTGTTAATTTTTTACGTTCACTGCTGTTACTGAATGAGGTTAAGTTAGGTTGCATAGTTCAGTTTTTGAAGGGAGTTTGACAATCTTTTCAACATCAATGTCGTTTTAACTCATCAGTGCCAACGTTGATAATTATAGATTATCTTTTTCGCCAAGTTTAGCTTATTTGGAAGTTAAAAATGATTTTTAAAGATATAAAAGTGATTTTGTAAATTGATTTACGGTTATTTTGAGAATATGAGTTAAATTGAAAATATGCTTTATCGCATAAAAATAGAATAGAATTGTCATGGCTTAACAAGTATTTACTAAAAATATGAGTACAATATTTTATTTATATGCTCATCCTACACAAAATTAAAACATATATTTTATATTATTGAAAATATTATATAGTTTTTGAATTTTTAATATACTAAATAATGGAGATTATCGACAATGCTTAAGTAAATAAAACACAAGAGTGAAAAAGTTAGAATTGCTATTATTGAAATTTTTTCATTGTGTTCGTAAGTCACAATTCAATTATTAAATACTTGAATTTTTAAATTGATAAAATACATAAAAATGGACACCTTTAAAGTTGAGATACTAGTAAAATTAAAAAGAAATATCTCGTCCATCATTGATTTAAGTTAGATATTTCATAGACATTATTCATTTCAAAAACGGGTAGGTCCTGAATTATTCTTATTTGTTACCTGTTTATATTATTTAGGAAGAACACCTCTCCCCTTTTTTAATAAAAAATATTAGTATTAGAAAGTAAACAAAGCAATGAAATTTCTAAAAAAGAAAAAAAAAAGATAAAGATATGTTACAAAAACCTCTTATAAATATTCTTTTCAATTATAAACCATGGAAGCGTCCATTTCGATATATAAAAAATAATGAATTTGAAAATATGGTAAAAAATGAAATTTCAGAATTTTTTTTTCATACATATCAACGTGATGGAAGAGAAAAAATATCTTTTACGTATCCACAAAATTTATCAAGTTTTGAAAAACTGATGGAAACAAAAATAGAT
>Ga0214544_1000697_pt1 | contig 64636 bp, 22 predicted proteins | sample CNSS3metaG_FD_160074 | JGI IMG/M metagenome (GOLD analysis project Ga0214544, IMG submission 160074) | Root nodule microbial communities from cowpea collected in UCLA plant growth center, Los Angeles, California, USA - CNSS3 | ecosystem: Host-associated > Plants > Roots > Nodule | place: USA... | reverse complement strand
TATATATATATATATATATATATATAAACCGATCACTTTTTTTCTTGCATTAAAAAAACATAATATTATATAATTTGTATATATTAATTATATCCCACATATAGTTAAAAACACGAGGGGAAAAAGGACCGTAAGTACAATTGCATTTGTCTGCATTCAAGGACAAACGTTTTTCACGAAGAGATGTTTTTCTTCGGTGTAAATATTTGTAGAAGATTTCATAAGAAAATCATATTGGAAAAAAGTTATTGTATTGCAAAAGATATTTTTTAGTTTTCCAAAATATAATTCTAGAGATATTTCTTTCTAATAACTTTATAGTACTAAAAATATATTATTAAGATTATATATATATATAACTTTGAATTAAATATATCATTATAGTTATATTATATTAATGACATGCAACATTATCCATCAAGATACACACAAAATAAAAAAAAATGACAAATTAATATAATTGGGGTAATAGAAGTTGTCCATTATTTAGTAGGGAATCCGCTTCTTGATATAATAAGTTTGTTGCTTTTATTTTAAAAAACAACTCCCAGAGTTTAATCTATAATAATGTTTATCAGCCGAATTCGATTCAACATAAAGAAAGATTAAAAATTAAATATTTAACAGAACATTGCACGCAACACTAGACGAGCATATCCTTTAACGCAGAGATGTCGCAATTGAATTTAATAATCTCTTTATTTCGTTTTACCTTTCAGTTATGGTGATACTATACTACAAAAGAAAATCATTACCTTGGACAGGGAAATTCAATCATAAAAGAACACTCATATAAACTAAATTCGAATGGATCTTATTTAATTATTTGTTTTGATGCTTTGTTTAGATAAATTAATTTAAATTTAGTGAACTTTAATTTTTTTATTGAGAGTATTTCAATTAATAATCTAAATCAAAGTAAAGTTAAATCAATCCGAATTCGATTTGAGTTCAATTCAAGATAAGTTGGCTTAGGTCTCAATTAAGTTGTTTCGACATGGGTCCAAATCAAGTTGAGTTGGTTTAGACTCGAGTTAAGCTTAGTTGATTCAAGTCCAGATTAAGTCAAGTTAATCTAGATTCAGGTTGAGCTTAGTTGGTCAGAGATTAGGCTTACTGAGTTAGCTTGAATCAAGATCATGTTGAATCTGTTATGGCCCAAATTGAGCTGAGTTGGACTGGACCAAGGTTGAGCCAAATCAACCAGAGCACATGTTGACCTGAATCGGGACAAACTCACATTCAATCGAGTTGAGGTGAGTCCATATATATTCATTTGAGTTGGGCCAACTCATGTTCAACTAAGTTTAGACTTAGGTTAGCATAGTCTGATCAATACTAGATCAAGCCCAACCCGACCAAGATCAGGTAAAGGTAGGTCGAGTCAAGTTAACTCAAGTAAGCCGAGTTGAGTCAAGTTGGCTTGAATTGAGTCGACCAAGGGTGATTAAGGGTGGATCCAAGTTCATATTCGAGTCAAAGGTCGATCCATATTCATTCGAGTTCAGTTAGGCACAAATAGGTCATAGTCCGATCAAGACTAGAGCAGGCTTAGCCTGATCAAGACCATGTCAAGCTAAGCCTGGATCAAGGCGAGACGACCTAACCCAAATCAATGAGAGCTAGTTTGATCGGTCAAGTTGAGTTAGGTTCAACTTATGTCGAGTCAAATTCGATCAGGTCCAGGCTAGGTCGAGTTAGACTCATGTTGACATCAAGTTAAAATCATGTCAAACTTAGTTGGGTTAATCCTACGTCAGATCAAGCTAAGTTTAATCAAGTTTAGACCATCCTAAACACACGTTAACCTAAATTATGAAACCAAAATATGAACATGATTTTCTAATTTTTACTTTTATTTTTATGAAATTTAAATCTTTTTGATTTTAAGTAATACAATTAGTCTAATAAAATTTTATAACTTATTTTGAAAAAAAAAATTATATCTAAACAACATATTTTGTCATTAAACATTAGATTTTTTTAAAAAATTATTAATCCTATTAAAATTACTTATCGAAATACCCTATTAATTTGTTTTATATTATTAATTTATTAAATGTAGATACAAGACACAGATTACCTGCTGTGCGATAACCCTCTACTCTGTATGTAGAATTGAGTAACATTAAAGAAGAAAGATAAATGCAATTGTAAGATTACATATTTATTGACTGTGATTGAATTGATGTAGCAACCTAGGTGTCTGTCTACTGAAACCGACCATAATAGGATTGAGGAGGCTGATGTTAATGAACCAGATGTCTGCAACAAACCTCTTTCTTCCTCTTCCCACTCACTGTCGGTGCCTCTCCTTCTTTTCACGGACTTCTTCTTCTTTTTATTATTATGAATTAAAAAATGGCTTTCTCATATTAATTTGCAAACAATGCTAATATATATAAGAACTAAACTAAAAGAAATCATTGAAATCCATAAAACAATATTTTTTAGATTAAAGATTAAATATAGGTTGGTAGGGTGTTTGATTTGATGGTTATGAAAACATTATTACTATTTTTGTTGCTATCATTATTTGAAATAAATAATGGTTTGACAAAAGGAATGGCGCATATTCTTCCGCTGAAGTTGACTCCGTACAAAATTAAAATATATAGTTCAGCATAAAACATGCCAAACTAATGTATTATTGAATTAACAAGATGATGAGATTAGAATGGAATAATAATTTTTTAAAATTTGAATCATAAAAAGAAAAAAAAGATGATGTAACTGCTACTCATCGGCAGTTAGAAGCAAGAAGGTGAAGAGATAATGAGATAACATATGTAGCATTGCTTACTAACAAATCATTCAATTCATTGAGACACAAAAACCATAAAAAATGAATATGTATCTATTTCATTAGCTAAAACTAATAGTAAAACATTAATGGGGCAGAGTTTCTTTGAGCTTAATTAAGGGCTTAAAACAAGGTTCTTGGACATAGCTTCTAAGTAGCCTAAGTAACTTATGGGACAAATAAACATAGAAAATTATGTTGAAATGCTGCCTAATACAAAGGAAACAAAAGGTAAGTTTGTGAGTTACATGCAATGATTTTAATTTGGACACAGTTTGAGTCTTTTTCTGGCAATAAATGGAGTTTGGAAAACCAAAATGACATATTAACCAAAAGTGAAACACCAGAGATAGCGGCAATAGCAAACCACACATTCATCTCTCTCTCTTTCTTTTCATAAACTAACTTTTCTGCAAAAAAATTTCATGACAGTGAAACTTGGTCTGTCTGCTGGTGACCTTAACTGTCTTTAAGACAACAATATGCAAACCTTACTTAACTGTATATACATATTTCTTAAAAGAGAACTTTTAAATCTAACTCAATCTCACAACACTGACTTATAAGATGAGATTTACATCTCATTTATATATTATGAATTGACCTTATCTTTAATAATCAGAGACTTTCAACGATATATGCACTTGTTATTAGTGGTCCGATTAGCTTTGTCCAAAATATTCATGCACGTTGAATTTAAATAAAATGTAAAAACTAAAAGAAAAAAAAAAACATTCAAGTATAATAATATTTATAAAATCGATTTAGCTTATGACAAAAAATGTATAGGTAATAATTCATTTTTAACGAAAAATAGACTGAAAGGTTTAATAATTCATTTACGAATAAGAAAAATGCACCATAATTTATTTTTATATTTATAAGACTTGAATTCGAAACTTTAAGATATTTGCATATTGTTTTGCTCGGCTAAATGATATCTTAGTATATGAGAAAATTGTTTATTAGATCATATTTTTTTTATTGTTGCCTAATCTATGTATACATTATTATATATATCGAAAAATAAAATAAATAGTGTATTTTTTTCCAAATTTTGAAACGAACGTAAACATAAGCATATATCTGTGCTTTCTTTTCGAAATTTAAAAAGAAAAAAAAAACTATAAATTATTCATAGCTCCCAGTTCCTGGTTAATGTAATGTGGTTATAGTCCCGTTGGAGAGGCCTTTAGCATTAACTTATTATTTGGAATAGAATAAAGTTATAAAAAAAATAGAATTATATTTATCTGGAACACCAACAAGAACATTGATTCCTCTAAAATAGAATCTGAAAGCATGTGAGAGCATTTTTGAAGTGAATGTTTGGAGGCTCCATTGGACCTACCTATTCACATGCTTCCAACTCTTTTTCTGAATAACCAGATTCAGGAGAATTTATGTCTATTTAATATCTCTTCTGCTTATAGTTATTCAACCTCATATTTAAATACAACTTCTTTTTTCTACAATAACTTCTTTTGCATGTGATATGTATTAGTAGTTTTTTTTTTTTTTTAAATTAATCCAATCCAGTTTCATAAAACACCGTTAAAATTGAGCTAGAGGGTGAAATTTCCACTGATATTTTTGGCAGAGTGTTGTAAGGACGTGTAATAAATAGTTCAGTATTTTTAAATTAAAATGTCAGTTCTGAATCCATAATATCAATAAAAGAAAAATCATTACAAATAACATTAAGGTATTTTCGGGATAATATTATCAAATATGATGAAAGTAATTAAAATTTATTTGTATTTGAAGATATTTCTTCTTCTAATTCTAATTCAATCCGGATGGAATAGTTACTAAAAAGTAAATTTGAAAAACGTAGTTATTATTGGTGCGGTTAAAGTTAAATTAAACTGAAAAATAGTAGCTTAAATTAGGTCAAGTTTTTCGTCTAATCCATCTGCTAACAATGGCTTAGGTCGGGTTAGATTATAGACTTAGCTAACTCCGTTTTATAAAATGATAATTATATATTGAAAAATAAAAATAATATTATTTTTTAATATATATATATATATATATATTAATCTTTATTATTTATGAAAAATTTAAATTCAATAATATTATTTAAATTTTACAAGTTTATTTTTTAGTTTTTAAAATGAGTGACCACACAAAATAATTACTGTCTGTTTAAAAAGAAATAGAACGGGCCAAACAAATTTTTTGAATAGCTTCTTGGGTTGGATCCGGCCAAGGTTTGATAGCTCTCGTTACTACTCGGTACATAATTTCAGTAAAATGAAAGTTGCAGAAAATAAGGGAATTTCTTCCTGCGTCTCAGTATTTTTTTTTTTTTACTGTACCTCCATTTTTTTTTTCAAATTCCAAATATAAGTATTATAATTATAGTTTGGATTGTACAGATATTTTAGATTGTACAATGTATAATGCAAATTTATATTTTGAATCATACGGTTTGTAATATAGTTTATTTGATCCGTAATATAAATTTAATTATAAATTGTACGATTCTAATTTAAATCAGACAGTCAATTTTTTTGATTGAATAATCTATAATACAAAAGTACATTTAATGTAGTTTTTCATTACGTATTTATACAATCTGGAATTTATACATATTCTGGAATTTGGAACTTACTTTCAACATCTTTCATTATTTATTTTTATCTTCTTATTTACACTTGATATTATTGTAATCTTTTTGTTTGTTTTACTGGACAATTTAAATATTTTTTAGAGTCGGGTGGAAGAAGATGAGTGGATGTGGAGATGGAGTTGAATGAAGAAGATGGGGTATGGAAGTGTGGTGGGAGAGAAGGAAAGAAAATGAGGGCAATTTTGACTTTTTGTCTTGCTTATTAGTACAGTAAAAAAATACGGGAGTGCAGGAAGAAATTCCCCAACAATACGTAAAGCTACAGAAAGTAATTGCCCAACCAAAACAGAAAATCTCATGGCCCAACCCGTTATGCACTTCGATATGTTAGTATCTATATTAAATCAAGAAGTATTAAACTTCTTACATCCTCGATTAAAATACTATTAAACTTTATAAATGGATATGTTTATGTTTATATTAGCTTTTCCAAAAAAACAAATGGATAAAAATGAAGAAAAATAAAATAGGATAATTTTCTTCATTAACTAAAATTAGTTTATGTAAAATAAAATAAAAATAATATAGTTTAAAAAAAGTATATAATACAGCTATAGAAAACTAATTTAGTTATTATTATCTTTTGCGGATAATTCTATCCCACTAAACCTTTATTAAGACGAGTCTCACTGTAATGCTTTAAGTGTAGCAGAAAATAACTAGTGATGAGAATTTATTAAATTTTTTATGTATCATAATTATAATTGTGTATTAACTTAAGTTCGTATTTATTTAGTCTATATCTCACACAAATTTCCATTTATAAGGAATAAAATTATAGATCAACAATTTTGTGATTTTATTTTTAAAAAAGAATCACCTTAAGTCATTTAATAATAGTTTTCGAGTGATTGGTGATTGACCATTTAGTTAATTGATCACTTTCTTATTATTTGAATTCTTATTATTTGAAGATAACATTATGTTGGTCTACTTCAACTTCTTCCAAACTAATTTCAAATTTACTCATCAGATTCAATATCATATTTATGTGAAGAAACCTCATTCATAATTTGTTCAATTTCTTTTAAAGTTTATTATATGACTGGTTGATGAATATATTTACTTAATATCTTTTTCATTTAAATTAATTTTTTAAAAATATTATTGTTTTTAAAAAAAATCTTTTAAATTTTAGAAATTAGTTATTATTTTAAAATTAGAAAATAAAAATTCAAATATTGTAAATATGTTATATTATATTACATTTTTTTATATAAATATATATATATATATATATATATATATATAATAAATTAATAATTTTTTTCACATAATATATCTCTTATATTTATCATATATTTCATATTTGTATAATTTAACAAATTTTCAACATCTACAATATTTTATACTATAATTATATAACTCATAATATTTTATATTTTAAAATTTTATAAATTTACATCTCTTTAAAACCCGCATCAAATGTCTCTTATTAATATGCGTACTAAAACGAGAGTGAGAGGGATAATTGGGGTTGGTGTGTACATAAATAAATACAGAATAAGGAAGAGAACCACGATTGAAATGGTCGTAAAAAATTCATTTCCTGTTAGTGTCCTTTTATGTTACACTTTTTTTTTTTTATCTTTAAATGCTTTATTATTTTAAATTAAAATAATATATATTTTTTAATTGTCAATTTAAATTTAATTATTTTCTAAATTAAAATAATCATTTTATTATTTTATTTTTTAATTCACGTTAATTTCTATTAATTAATTATTTACAACAACGAAAAAACGTACGCATAACCGCGTGTTTCCATTAATTATCTATAAAAGAAATAATATTTCAGCATTGACCTAAAATTGAATAAAAAATGTTGATTTATAAATAAATGAGTTTAAGGGAGCGCGTTTAATTTTTTCCTGAATATTTATGTTGTTAAAAAAAATATAGTTTTGTGAGTCAAAGGATGATGAAAGATGGTCCATATATAGAAAAGTGAAAAATTATTACGTGACAAGTGTCGATTCAGCTGAGCGAGTAGAGGTGTGTGCCGTTGTGTTCCAATAGCAACCTTAAAGTGTGACTTTATTTGTTCTATAATTCTGATCAGTATTCAGTTTGTGGTTTCCAAACACTCCTTTTTGTTCTTCCCCACTACACTCTTCGCACGATCCTCAAAGTCTCAACCTTTTTTCTTTTTCATTCCAAGGCTTCTTCTCTTTCTGGTATTTTCTCATCCATTTCATTCATTCTTATTCATGCTCATCTTGTCTTCTCTGTTCTTTCACTTCATTTTTTCTGGGTTTCTCAACTATTTTATAGAATTCTATACTCCTCCCACGCATCAATTGTTTTTATTTACTTCATGAATCTTCTGAACTCCATCACCCTTAACCCCATCTAATGTTTATTAACTTCTGATCATTGAAATTATCTGAGTTGGGCTGATACCTTTCCTTTTATCAAATCCTTAATTTTTGGGGTTGGATCATGGTTTCTTGTTGGATGTTCCTTTATTTTTCATATACTTCTGAATGTAGACCTTTTTACTCTTTAATTTTTTACACGGGCTCGTATTTGTTTCGAAATTTTTCTTAATAATACATCGTTGCTTAAAAGTGATGTAAGACTAACAATCAACGCTGCCTGTCCATTTTCTGGTATTTGGAATGATGGAATACGAATTTAGATTTTTGCTGCGTTTTTATTACTGTCCTCTGTTTTGCCTATAATGATTTTGATGTTTTAAAATATATTAGAAGTCTTTTTAATTTATCAAAGTAGTGTATTTTATAAGCACAGTAGAGGATACCAAAAACAAAAGTTAGCAGAGAAACTGAATTCCAGAAATACATACTTAAATATGTGGCTTTGAATTTTCTGTGTTGTGCATCAATTATTAATTGTGTATGACATGTGGCATTAGTTCTTCTCTTGATGCTTCTTGCACAGGTTGGCTATTGTTGCATGACAGCCAAATTTCTAAATAATTAGTGACTAGTAAAATATGTTTTATCCTTTTCTTGACCCTGTCTCACATGATTTTGCACTTCATAAGCTTTAATTCTAGAGTTTTATTTGTAATTGCAGATGTTGCTTACTTACAACTTGGATACCAATGTTTTGCAGACTTCAGTGTTCTGAAAGATTTCTGGTGTTGGTGCACACATATTTCACCTTTTGCACATCCTGCTTCTTCCTAATTCCTTAGGTGATAAGAAAATGCAATTGTATCATCATCCATTTGATTTGGACAGCCAGAAGGTGAGACTTGCGTTGGAAGAGAAAAGCATTGATTACACATCACACCATGTCAATCCTGTGACTGGAAAGAACTTGGATTCTTCATTCTTCAAGATGAATCCTGGTGGAAGACTCCCAGTTTTTCAAAATGGCTCTCACATCCTTTACAAGACTATTGATATAATCCAGTAGGCTCTCTTCACAACTTTTTCTCTCATCCTCCTCTTAATGTTATGTCTTCCTTTTGTAAAACATTATCTATAAAATATGGATTTTAAGTTTCAACCTTGTAAAATAGGCTTATTAGGTATATCTCTATCCACTTATATATTATAATTTGGTCATATCTAAACCTGAGAACTGGATATTTTTAGCATGGAAATAGATAATTCGCCATAAGTTCAATAAACCTTACTGGGATAGATACCAATAAACTCTAATACCTTCTTATGAAATAGCTCTAATACCATCTTAAACCGTAGGGAAAGAGAAACATTAAGCTGAAATCATGTTTCTGAGACAGTACAAATGTCTTATTTATATTGAAAAAAATAAATTAGTACAATGTATGAAATTTGGTATGTTTTGACAACAAAGAAATAAATAAAAAAAGTTCTTAATAATACATGTGTGTTCCTGATTATATTAGATTAGATTTTATTTCTATGATTATGTTTAACTCAGAAGATTTATGCAGCACAAGAAGTTACCCCACGAATTTTTCTTATGCTGACAGAACTCCTTCCGACATATTTATCATGGAATGGATTATCTCATGTTGAGTTTCCACATGAACATATCAAATGAAAATGGTCTCTTCATAGAAATTTTAACTATATTTAAATTTGTATGTTTGACAGAGAGAAACACAAAATTTTCGCATGACATGGCCATGTGGAAATTCTGCATGAAAGAATCCATTATCTATTTATCACTTTGCAAGTCCCTTAGAGCAACAATAGCAGCACTATATATGCTACTGTGGATAAAGGAGTGGGTTTTACGGTGCTTGATAAAGCTTAACCCCTTAACCTAAATGTTGAAGTTGAATTACTTTCAAATGCTTTTATGTTAACTTTATGAGTGGACATTTTATAGTGGTATTGGATTTTCAGGTACATAGAAAGAATCGCCGTGTTCTCCTCTGGGTCTGAAAATATCAGTAGCAGTAACAAGGAAGTGATTGAATGGATGCAGAAGGTACAAGAATGGAACCCAAAGTACTTTTCCCTTTCCCATGTACCAGAGAAATACAGAATATATGTTTCCAAGTTCTTAAGGAGAGTGGTGATTGCTCGAATGTCGGAGTCTCCAGAACTAGCAGGTGCTTACCATAGGAAGTTAAAGGAAGCATATCAGACTGAAGAGAGAGTGAAAGATTCAGATGTGTTGATAAGGAGCAAGGAGCATTTGGTTAGGCTGCTTGATGAAGCAGAGAAGCAGCTGAGTGAAACACCTTATTTAGCAGGTCAAGAGTTTACTATGGCTGATGTGATGCTCATTCCAGTGTTGTCTCGTTTAGTGCTCTTGGATTTAGAGAAAGAGTACATAACTGGGAGGCCAAACATTGCTGAGTATTGGGTTTTGGTTCAGCAGAGACCTAGTTATAGGAAAGTGATTGGTAGGTATTTTGATGGTTGGAAAAAGCATAAGACATTGGTAAAAACTTGGTGCTTTGTTCGTATTAGAAGCTTGCTGAAGAGATACTAGTAAGGTGTTATTGGTTGCCCAAAGAAAACTACATGAAAGAGCTTTTTGTGTGTTGTAGATGAGAAGTTGTTATCATAAACATTGTTTGTATTTTCCCTTTTTAGAGAGTGAAGGGGGATTCATTTTTCTTTCTCCCTTGCCAAATGTTGATACAGAGTACTAAGCTTGGATTTGTGTTAGTTCAATCAATTAGCAATTTCTGTGCAATGTTGTATACTGATATGGGAAGAATTTCTTCATATGAGAATCGTTACTTGCTTTGTGTATACTTATTTTGGTATTTGTAAATGCAAAAGCAAAAATAACGTACTCATTCTGTCTCCTTAACAGATTCTTCTGGTGTTCTACATTTTCTTCCTGTTTTGTTGTATGATCATCAATGATCAAACGGAGTTTAAGTTTATGATAAAATCCCCACTGCTTGAAAATGTATGTTGGATATAATAAGAATTTAAAGTATATTGAAAATGTAAATGAAAAAGAAGTATACTGTCATCTAACCCGAAATCCAGATTATCGTACCCTCGAAAATCAACTTTTAAGATATTATGTTAAAAAAACTATGAACTTTTCTTGTTGGTAATTTAAAACTTTAATTATTATTTTGAAATCATTTTGGAGTATCTTAAATCAATCATATTAAATCAGTTCAATAATCAATTTAGTTTTATTAAAATCGACTCAGGTTGGAATAGGAGTAGAAAATTCGTTTAAATTGGTACCTAAAAAAATATTTTGTTTGATTAAAAATACTTTTGAAATAAATAAAAATACACATTTAATAAGAATAAGGAATATAGATAAATATATTTATCAACTATTATTAATTCTTTATCTTGTAATTTTAAATTGTAGTTTGTTATTTTTCATTCAAGATGCAAATTTATAATTGTTAACGAACACTATTGTACTTTTTTTGTTAAAACATAATCATAGAAGCATTAAGACGTATTTCATTTCCATAGTGTTTATCTACTTTGAATGTTAAAAACGTATAAAATATTTCATTTTGTAAATTTTAAAATGGTAATATCATATTTATTTAATACTATTATTTTATTAATTTTGGAATATTCAGAATGTTACCATTATATTAAAAAAGTGATGTTAAGCAACTATAAAACTTTAACATTCAACCTAAAAGAAGGGAAATGGAAACTAGAACAACACTCATACAAACAGAAAAGAAACAACCTAGAACCCCAAACATTTAATGAAACCTGAATTTCTAGACTCTGGCGGTTTTTAAAGATCTAAGCTAAAAAAATAATAATAAAAAAATAACCCGCTTACCCAACTTCACCTACAATGATGGCATCAATACATTCACCAGCGTGTTCCAAGTGGTACTTTTACCATTATATCACACGACTAACCGTGTGTTTTCAGGGTAAAGTCTTCACCCGATTTAATGACTGTTCATCTTTAACTACTTGGACACTTTTTCTCTCCTCGAAAAATCTTTAAATACTGTTCGTCCGTTTGCCGTTGAAGAATTAGAACAAAATAACAACTCCGAATTAAAGTTGCAAACCATTGACCATTTCTAATATATAAGAAAAGAGGAAATTACCCCTATAAAAAACTACAAACATTTCTTCCCAAATTCTCAAGACATTCACAGGTATAACTTCGAAAGTTTTGAACCATATATATCCCGTTGCATCCGAAAGAACCAACTCTAAAAAATACTACAAAATATGAGACCCAAAGAACATGAATGATCTTTGGGATTCAAATAATAAATCAGACAGACAGGAATGAGAGAGCAAGGGAACTAATAATTACTTTTACTTATCTGTAAATAGAGAAACGGTTAAACAATAGTCTTACCAGTCATCAATAGGTTTTCCATTTTGGTAGAGAATTAGAAGTCAAGAAAAACACTCACCCGTCTTGAAGGTTTGGCAGGATCAGTATTGGGAACAGGAGTTTCCCGTGTAGGGTAAAAAGTAAAGGAGAGGAATGGTGAAATTGAATGATATTTTCATTGAATAATAGATTCAGGAACGAATGAATTGACAGTACATTAATGTAAAAGGAAGAAAAAAGAAAACAAAAATAATTTCTTTTTTTCCTGTGAACAATATTGCTGCTGTGCATGCTAATAAATATTATTGCCACCTTTCTCCTCTCTACAGATTGCATCCTCCGCATCACAATTATCTTCCGACTCTTTTGGTACATCTACATCTATACTGCACATATCACCATTAGAGTTGTTCTCATTACATTTCCATGCATTCCTCCGGAACCATGGTCGATGTATTTTTGAATTATTCCATTTCTGCTGTCTATAGTACTTGGTTACCAAATCATGGGAGTCACCCTTCATTCGTTTGGCTTCGTTTTCCTCAAACAGAAGGTTTGACTCTTGAGGGTTAGCACTAGTTGTGCTGGGAATCATATCATCTGCGCAACAAGTGACCATACTACTGTTATCGCCCTCCTTAACTTCAGCAGAGTGATCCCTTGTCATAGCTTCACAAGGCTGATCAATTATCATAGCACTATTATTATTATTAGAAGGTTGAGAGTCTTTGTTGTCCCGAGGATATGGGGGTAGTGGAGGAAATGGAACGAAAGGTATGCCAGGTGCAGTGACCCAGCGCTCTGGAAATTCAGTATGAGGTGTTCCATATTGCTGGGCAACGGACCATGGCATTCCATAAGCCACAGGCAAGTGAGAATTAAATTTCCTTTTTGAATGACCAACTACTAAATCAGAGGGACATCCAGAACGGCTTGCATTTTGCAATACAACATTGCCAGAGTTTAGGGAAGAAGCATTTAACGGACCTATTGGACACGAAAACCCTGGTGGAACATCCTCATGAATGTTCTGGCTTTCACCAATGGAGCTCATAACAGCATCACAAAGTGAGTTTGAGTCCGCAGGTTGATCCCATCGGCTCTTGCGCTTCCGTTTTTTGGGTCCTTTGATTTCAACCCCATCTACAGAGTGGGCAGGACAGCTTTCCTGGGTATCAGCATCTACTGGGGTTGTCACGTGCATAGACTGCTGACTACAGTCCATTGATTCTGCAGCCCTTAAATCCTGTTCATGTCTATGACAGTGTGATGCTGAAAATCTGTTACCATTGAAAGTTCTGTGAGATTCCATTCTATTATCATCCCTGTCCAAATAGCCATGTTTTCTGTTGGGTCTGGGAAACCATCTGTCTCGGAAGCTTCGAGCAATTTGATGGACCTACACGTGCAAACAAAACAACAATTATATTCAAAGATCCTATTATTTGTCCCCAAAACAGATATATACAAATAGTTGAAAAAATCCTCTAAAATACATTTCTTGGCACTTGTGTGTGCTTTGGAATGAACAAGTTAGTATAACAGATACCTGTTTGTCATCATGCTCTGTCAGAGAAAGCATCGATTCTCTAAAGCTGAACGTAAAAACAAATTATTAGTGCAAATTTTTTGAAGAAAAAATACAACATCTTTTCTAGTCAAAATAAAAATGCAAATGATTTGAAGATTCGCAGCAATGAAATAATTGATCCCACGTTAGGGTTCAAGATAAAAACTACAAAAGGGCAGAAAATTTCGTGTTGTTTACATCAATAGGTAAGTGACAATGTTATCAATAGGTTTAGAATGAAACAAAAATCTACGCACGAGATGTGAGTACTAAGTATTGCAAATCCAATTGCACGGATTGCTAGGACTGAGAAATTGAGTTCAAGAAATCCATTCATCCAATACATTGTAATTGGCATTTATAAGTGTAAAGGTGTGGCAATGCTTTGGTTGTATATCTAGAGTAGAAAGATCCTAAATTCAGATTGAGAATAATTTTCTACAACTTTGATCAAAAAGATTCAGAGGTAGCTTTGGTAGCCACGCCTTTGAAGAATTGACTACCTCGAAGCAAGAACAGAAAATTGAGACAGAAACCCATCCCAGGGATAATCATGCCAGAGGGTAAGACTGGCAGCTAGATTCTTAGCAAAGAGTGACAAGATCTCCAATAAGTATGTTGAGACCTGTTCTCGGGCCAGAAACGTGAGTAGCAGGATAAGCCTAATGAATTATGCCACTGAAAAGTTCAGTAAGGTGCAGTAATATATGAACAACCCAATACTGAGATGAAGTCAAAACTTGACTCGGTGTATGTTGCATGACATTGGGAAAGAGGTGGAGCAACCAAATAAAGGATTTAGGTTTTGAAAAATCAGTGTCAGGGTAATAAAGAAACAAGAAAAAGGGAAAAAAAGTAAAAGGCGTTGTTGGAGACACAATGGACAGGCCAAGGAGCAAAGAGACAGGAACCACTGTCAATATGAGGGCTTCAATGATGACAGCTATGGAATTTTGGCCAAGTCAGATATCACAAATAGCTGCAGTCAAAGCCCAGGTTACATACTGTCTAGACATATCTCCACCACCACTGGAGCCACAGGATGCCAGCTTCCGTGTGGTTATTAAATCACTACCAGTGATCAACCCTGCCATAATGGACATTCTTCCAATTGGGCTTCATCAAAGATAATGCAGCTAGCCCAAAATCATAAAGGGGACCGAATTGACACCATATTGACTGAAGATAAAATGTGCATACTTCACGAGAAGTGCAAAATTGATTCTACTCAAACATTCATTGGGATATTAACTACAAAAATCAAAATTTCCTTCCAATTACGCGACAAGATATCCCAGTACTTGATATAAGACGATGAAAGAGGAATTATGATCACAGACCAACAAGTTCCTTTTCTGGGACGCAAAGCCACAAAGCAATACAAGCGAAATCGGTCAACATGCTTATTAGATATGAATTGAGGAAGAAGGAAAGAAGGGTACACTAAGAAAAGTTGTCATTAGAAAATTAAGCATCAGATCTGTCTGAAGTGGCAATCCTTGGAGAAATTTCTCTTCTACTAGTTCATTCATCCTATTTGTTGAAAGGATTACTGAAAAAAGATCAGTGGAGGATGACACCACTCTAGTACCATGTTGAGAAAAGAGAAACCAAGAAAGAATATAATAAATTAAGTATCTCGGCTGCAAACAAGAATATTCTTATTCTTATTTATAATAAAGAAGAGATACAATAATAAGACACCATCAATATCTAATAATGAGAAATATTTCGTAAGATATTTCCCTATTAAATCATATCACACCTCTCTATTTAAAGCAATCAAATCATATCTGTAACAATATTCAGTAAAAATTATTTTCTTTCTCATTCTGATTGTTAGTTTCTACATATCTCTAACAATTTTCGGTAGAAGTTTTTCTTTATCATTCTGATTTTTAGTTTCTATTACCATTTTCTAATATCTCAAGTACACCAAGAATATCAATACTTATCGATTAATACAAAAAATGTCATGTCCTACTAGTAAAACGTAAAAAAAAAAAAAAAAAAAAAAAAAAAAAGTTGCAAGAGATTTTACATCTCCAAATTATTAAGGGTAAGTGAAAACCAAACGGTCAATTGATTCAATTCCCTCCCAAAAATATGTAGTAGGAAAAGGGTGATGACTGAAGAAAACATATTTCATGCTTAAAACCACTTTGACAAAAATGTTTTTTTGTATCTTATGTGTCAATCAAATTCATACTTGCCAATCAAAAATAGGTGATGAAGAAACATAAATGAAAACTGCTACTTCAGTTCTACAATACAACAAATAATACAATTGCCCCGTGAAATTTCAGGAGGTTATAGTTTAAAATTTTCTAACCTCTCCATCCCATGACACGGAGGACCACCATTAATCTGTTCAGGTGTCAAAATCTTGCTTGCTGCTAGGTACTCTAAGACCTGCAAAAAATAGAGGTGTCCGAGCAATATATTATCTTAATAATAATACTTAGAGAATGAAGAAAGATGAACAGCATAGAAAAGACTAAGATCTACCAGCAACAAACTTATTAAATAATATAGGATTGTCAAATTTATGCACCTAAGCAACAATTACCAGATTGAACATTCCAGATAATGAAGAGGAATAAAATATATTATGAGCTTTATGAGTTCACAACAATTCCATTGGAGAATTGCATAATATATTTTTACGTTTTAGGTAAGAAATAGCATCAGAACAATCATATAAAATCGAGAATTCATCACAAAAATGAAGTTTCAAGAGGAATTCAAATTTTAGGAGGATTTAAAATACCATAATTCAAAATAAATTTAAGAGTATTTAATCCAAAAAAAAATTAAAAGATGGAAGTTTTTCACGGGATTTTTTTAATGCAAAATGAAAAGATTTCAAATAACTCCGAAAAAGGTAATTCCTTCATTCTTCCACAGAGTCTCACTGTCAACTCTCACTCAGAAATTTTATGTGCACTCTGACTTCACAGCACCACTCTCCCTCCTCCCTTCCACACTTCTTTCACATTCCTTCTAAATTTATTTGAAGCAAATAAATTCCTATGCATTTTAAACCCTCTTTAGTATAAAAAAATCCTTAAGAAATTTTGAAATACTATATCCAAATACTATATATATATAACCTCTTAGTCAGAAGGAATATAACAAAAACCTAAAATATGAGTAATCTAAGCACCTTCAGAAGCTTCCGCAGGATTGGAATTTTTTTGAAGTCCTGCCTGTACTGCTTCATAATGTTATGTAACATCTGTAAACCTGAGAAACAACAATATAGTTACATTGAAAACCAATAAAATACCCAATGAGGTTTACACATTTAAGATATATACAGAGAAAACTGCGTCACATAGCAAGCAAAATATATATTACCATTTTTGTTAATTATATCATTCAGCACTGCTCTAGATTTTGTTTTCAGAAGGGCGTCAAGTATCATGGAAAGATCTCGATTACTGCAACCAAAGTTTAAAATCACCTTTACAATGTATTGACAGGTCCATGAAGAATGAAAAAATCTAATATAACTGAATATAATGAGTTCTTTAATGAAGAAAACAGAAAGGCAGAGATGAGAGGACCTTTGAATTGCTTCACCATTGCTTCTATCACCAGATGCCACAGTGAGAAACAAAAGCTTCAAGTACCCTTTGGTAGCGTCCTGTTACAAGAAAAAGGGTGAGGGCAGTCAAATGGCGAAAACTAAACATAAAACTGCCCGGGTAGCAAGCCCCGCAATACCTTCAACATTAAGCCATTCAGAAGTAATAAATTGGAGATGTTCACTTGGTAACTATATAGTACTTACCTTTCTTTTGCTTATTCCCCCATCTCCATCCAGCAACTCATTAAGTTTCTCCTGAACTGCAGGATACAAAAAGGTTTATCCATTAAAAATTATTTAAATGACCATGTTGCAAAACAAATGAGGATGACCAACCTGCTTCAAACCGTCCATTGGAAGAACCTTCAACCTTTTTTGGTTTGACAGAGGACAACTGCAATCGATTGGCTGTCACCTCAGCTTTAAGGCTATTTGGAGGATTAGTATGGACCTTTCCCTTTTTAACAGAACCATTTAGTTTGGGATTCTTCTTGCCTTCAATTATTTCAGACTTGGATTCCCTATTACTACCAGTAGAATTAGATAAAATTTTGCTAGCAGCTGTAAGGGGAGAAGTAGTCTCTAATCTTTGAGTGGAAGAAGTTTTGTCTGCAAACTCTGATTCCTTTTCCTTTTCATATCCTTGTACGGCAGGCATGGGTTTGCTTGTTACATCCTCCATTTGTTGAGAAATTTCTTCAACTCGAACGGCAGATGGTAACTTGCCCTTTGAATCCTCCATTTCTGCTGAGCTGTGCAACAGAGAAACAGCAGAGGCAGGGTTCATGGAACTTTCTTTTTCTGGAGAGCCAACTGAATCTATAGCACTTGTAGACTTTTCCAATGCATCCCTGCCTTTTAACATATTTCTAGCAGATTCTGTATCATCATTATTAAAATACTTGGGTGCTTCTTCAATTTCACCATTTTTCGTAAGCATAACAGGTTCTGGAAATTCCTCTTCTGAATCACTTTGAACTATCAGTTCAGCATTAAGTGGATCACCACCACCTATATAACCTCGACAACTAGGTGAACCACAATAACACTTTTTTGCAGCAGCACCAAAAACCCTTACATAGTTGTAGTCAAATGTCAATTCTTCATCCTGGGGAAGGTATTGGTAAAAAAGTTCAGCTTAACACACAATACTAAACATTAAAGTTTTCTAGTCTCATAATCCAAAACTCAAGGTATGAAAATAGGACCCCCAAGTCCTCAAAAAAACCATTAATCAGCCAACCATTTGTTCAATTAGAATATTTCTGGCTCAAATGACCAAATATTTTATATTTCATCTTGCGGAGAGGCGGCATAACCAACCATTTTCATACTTAAAATGCAAAAGTTTGTAAAGAGATTCACATTTTCCCATATGTTTGATAATCATAATACACAAAGACTTGCAAACAAGAAAAGAAATTGAAGTTAATTGTTCAAACTTCCAAGGTCACACAATCTGAAACATAGAAGCAACAATGTTATACAACACAAAACTGCAAAATCTAGTGGAATTAACAACACACATGAAAGTAGTAAGTGGAGGCAGAATGCACACCTGCTTAATATCCCTCAATGCAAACAGTCCAATACAGATCTCCCCATTCACCATCCACTGTTAAAAAAAGGATCAAACACAAGATCAAGTAATTGAAAACAACAGCCTAATTATGAAATTCATACTCAAGGAATTGATATGCCAAACGGCATTAAATAATATGTTCAGGAAAAGCTAACATCGACGTTTCCTGGTAAAAGATAAGCAAAATGCAAAAAATATAGTCAAGAAAACGGTTCCTAGTAATTAAAAGAAAAGGTTCTCCGGTAGTAGTATCATTGCCTTTATTAAATAAACCTAAAGAAAGGTAATAATAGTCACCTTTTCTGTCCGACAATTAGGATCACAACTATGATTAATGAAACGCCCCAAGTTTCCTTTAGCACTTGCATCTATTACCTGAAAATAAAGAATTGTAAATGACAAAGTAGTCTTTAATAACTAACAGCTGAAAAACTAATAGTAATAGGGAGACAATAACAAATCATGCTGAAAGAGCTAGATGACACAATTCCAGACCCAACTAAAGCTCAGACTAGTTACAATATGAAGCAAATAGCAAAAACTGAAAAACTTGAAACATGTCAACAATCCAGGCATGCTTTGTGGCATTGAGATATCAAGCAGTCACAAAATGTGGCAAAATAAATGCACAATCCAGATAAATCAGTAGTAGAGGTGTGAATAGCTCAAAGAGCTATCCTTCAATTTCAAAATTTCCATTCACACAAGCTATGATATTACAGATGAGTCAAAGATATTTGCTTGAAAAAAAAAAAAAAAGGTTCTCGTTAAGAACAGCTAGTCAGCAGGATTATTTAGATAACTAAATAGGAGAATGGAAGGGTAAGAGGAATCATTCTACATTGTTACTTGTTAGCGTTTGAGAATTGAGCAAGTACTGAACAATAAAAGAGGCTTTAGGAGAGATCTTTCTCCTTTCTATGCTCCATTTTCAGTCAAGAAATATAATCATAATTTTAACCTCTCTATTTCAATTGTGGGTGGAATCCCAATCAAATTGTTGACGGAAGTAAAACAGAATATTCATTTAACTTATCAAAAACAGTAAATTATTCCAAACAAGATACGTTTCACAATCAATTATAGGATGGTAGAGCAAGTTTCCCTTCAACGGTGTGGTTTTCACAATGAGATGGTTTCTGGATTTCCTAATTCTCTATGGGTTAAGGGGAAGGTAATATGGATGATGTGCTTCTAAAGTCTGATAGCACTTAGAAGATCAGGAGATGTAATGAAAAAGAATTTTATTCCGAGAAAATAGCTTTCTTTCCCTGTTAATTTTTCTTTGAAGGGAGGGAAGAGAAGGTAATTTCCAAAGCACGTGAATAGGAATGTATTATAGGAGAAGTTAAATAACATCTAGTAACTATCTATTCATGTAAACAATTGTTTGTGTAACATGCTATCATGAACAAATCCATTGCGCTTCCAACCCAACTACAGTTAAATTTTACTTTGCTAAAACACAAATATGCAGGTTAAATTCATACCTCACTGCCATTCAAGGTCATAAAATAGAAATGTCGATGACCCTTCAAAGCATATTCTCTTTGCCGTGCCTCATACGTTTGCATATCAAGCACCTGTTTGGACCATATATTAGATATTTAAGTTCCTAAAACTGAATGATGTGCACAAGTTGCGCATCACCTTTGCATGTACAACACAAAGCGTATGAATGCCCCAATAAAGAATAGCAGTGCAAATTCCAACACTATAAGATATAACATAATCCATTAATTACAGAATCCATTCAATCTTCTTACGAGGATCCTCCATTAACAAGAAAAGTAAGTTGATTGTCAGACATAAGCTATTCTTTATCCCCATACAACCATAGACTATATGAACATGGTGGTAATTAAACTAAAACTCGGCAAAAAGAAATGATTAGGGGGAATGAAACAAAAAGAGAAGAGTTCGGTGAGACCAATACTAAATCTTCCTTCCCCAAGAACACAGCATAAATATGATCACAAAAATTAATAAGCATCCTCAACAGTCAAAAGATCATGTATTATAACAAAATAATAAGTAAAACTGCTAAATTAGGATAGGGATAATAAAAAGGAACTGTACACTTTACCTCTCCAACGTATTCAATAAGAAACTGGCCTTTAGCCACATTGCCAAGTGCCTTTAGTCCATAACCCTTTTTCCCACATTTAAACCACCTCAGGCTAGCATACTTGCGTTTTTGGAACTGAAATCAAACAGTTATCTGACAGTCATGCAATTTGTCAAAAAGACCAAATATTAATATATATTTCATAAAAAAACAAGGTTATAGACCTGCTGGTTAGAACAACGGTCCCCACACGGGCATGTTCCTTGCACACATTCAATATTAAGCATCCGATTTAGGCATTCATCCCCACAGCCCAACTTTCCTTCTTGAGTTGCCTTGCAATGACAAACCATTATCTGATACATATTAAGAGGAGTAATGAATTCAGGAATATAGAACAGATGCTCAATTTTCAAATACCAAAGAGCGTAATTGAAACCTAAGTGCTATCCTTCATGATTAAATAATAAACCACAATCAAAATGTAAAATAAAACTGACAGTAACTGCTGTAATAGCAAAAGAAAGACATACTTTGGAAATTGGAAGCAAGGCAAAGATTTACAATATAATAATAATAACAGTAATTAATTAATTAATAATATAAAGAAAATTATATCAAGAGAAAACCTTAATCAATATTATAGCAATACAACACTTTTCCTTCAGATAGTAATTTAATGACTCAAATCTATTGGCTTGTAAGGTAGTACTTTTTTTAATATATATATATATATATGTATGTAAATATATATGCATTACATGGTGACTTGTAGTAATTCAACCACAATTATTCTTTCAAATCCAGTAAACGTTCTCAAATATATGAAATTTGTGTGGTGTCTACAAAATGTGAGGTATTCTGCATATAATATTACTCTTTACAAGACCCATGTATCAAAAGATTATTGGAATTCTAAATTTATGAAATGATTATTCCCCAACAAATGAAATTTTATAATAAGAGATAGAAATAGTTTCATTTAAAAGGTAGTTTATGTGCCACCCCAACTAACACAGTCTAGCTCCATCACTGTATTCAGGTATATGCTCTAGATATTGATCAACTCTGATTCAGGTGGGCTTCCATGAAATTATAACCTATTTCACATTTCTTAAGAAAAAATAATAAAAGGAGGTAAACTTGAAGGAGATCAAAGAACCCTCCTGGAATAAAATGTAGTGCAAATGTACTCAATAAAGAAAGAACATATGCAGATCGGCAAATCAAAGCTCTCAATCCCTCTGTAAGTCATATAAAGAAATCAACATGACCAGTTTCACTAATCCAACATTATCACTTGTGTATTCTAAAACAAACACAGGTAAACTTGATCAAATTACGTAATATGGTATTCCTTTGGAACAATTAAATACTAGAATAATTCAGGACCTCATCAATAGTCTGAGTTTTATGGCTACGATGCAGGAATTCATTGGTGAATATATGGGTAAAAGTTGACCCCTGGGAAACTGCAATGCATAGAGCAAATTAAACATCAGACACTTAGACAAAAATGGAATTCCTAAAACAGTATATTGTCAAGCTTAGATTTCATTTAAAAAATAAAAAACTCATGACAAATGTAGCATACCAAACGGAGGCCGATAATCTAATTCCTTAAAATTTTTGGAGCCTTCATATGCATCTTCGTCACCCGAGGCATCTGATAATCCCAACTCTGCATTAATCTCTGCATTTGACTTTTCTTGAGGAACAGCACAGTCAGCAAAAGCACTATCACCGCTGTCCTTACATGTCCTTCAAAAGAAGATCACCCATGAAAATATACAAGTTATTTGAACTGGGAAAAATATGTTTAAGACATTTTCTTTACACGCCTCCATATGCAAAGACATAAGACAACCAGAACAATTAACTACAACTATAAATCATGACTAATTAACGAAAATTATGCAAAAACCCAAATAATCACTGGTGCACATGGTCAATTAATTAAAAGTGAAGACAATTGTGAAAAAATTTATTACAAACAAATATGTGATTATATCATATTCTGCCTCTTCAGCTTCTAAGCATGTATTATAGAAAAATAACAATAGAATGAAACAAGTCATACCAGGTACGGTTAGTTTCATCAATTAGGTCTGCAAGCATAGCTGGAATTCGCCTCCATTTGTAACAATCATCGCATCGCACCCACGCATTACGGGGAGACGGAAGTTGACCACCCAGTCCAACACCAGACGGCATGTCCAAACTAGATATGTTGTTGACTGATACTTTGTTGTCCTCGGCGTCAATTTTTCCAACAGCATCCACCAGCTTATGATTTCCAATATTTGCTTCTAAGAGACAAAAATTAAACATATCCTTGTCATACTATATAACTATCACAAAAAATATCAAAAAATAATAAAATAAAATTTGGATAATCATGAAGGACCCAACGTCAGTCTCATATTAACCCAAAATGCAACAAAAAATGCCACACATGATGCTGTCAATTTGGCACATAAAACTACCTGCATGTGGGCGATCTTCCATTTCACATGTAATTTTAAGAGAGGCACCTTTTCTCTTGTCTTCAGACTTAATACTTGACCTTTTCTGTTTCTCCTTTCGTGTACATGTAGTCTTTTTCCTGTCAGCCGAGTCAGAAGCTTTAAATTTGGTCCTGCTAACTTTACTGGGTCTAAGACTTTTAGGTAGTTTACGACCCAAAGGCCTTGCAGAAGATGGCATATTCTCAGAAACCTGAGATTCTAAAAATCCACTGTCAACTGATGGTTTGCAACTTGTATTAATGTCCATGTCATTTTTAACTGTCAAAGCCTCAGCAGAGCGTCCAAGTCCAGTCTCTCCAGAAAGGGACAAAGATTCCGGGCACAATTCTTTACTGCTCACAGATTTGCTTATCTGAGTGAGAGTAGACAATTCCAAAGAGCTAACTGCATCCCTACAATTTTTCTTACCCCTGCGGTTCTTTGACTGCTTCCCTCTACAGTTCCTAGGCGGACCTTGAGATTCATCTTCAGTGATACAAACACCTGAACAGATAAGTTTGTCTTTCTTCTTCCCTCTTTTACTGACAGTGGCATCCACTTTAGAATTTAACTCTTTAGAAGAACCTAAAACAGCATCATGTAAATCTTCTTCATGTCTCTCTCCAACCTGGACTTCGGGGATTGAATTGATAACTTCAGAATCAGGTGAAGTTCCAGGATCCATACCCTTGTTGTTGATAGGTTCAATCAATGCTTCAACCACCTTCTCTGGAAGAGCTGCAAGACAAGGTTCCTCTACATCTCCATCTGCCTTCTCGGTTATTTCAGTATGTCCTTCTACGAGGCTATTAGCCACTTGTCCATTTCGAACAAGATCATCCTTATCCGCGTTATTGTTGAAAGATTCTGTATTGCCCAATGTCACCACTTTCAACATTTTATCTTCGAGATTGCTGGCTATTTTCTGAGAAGCTGAACCAGACTCCAAGTAGGAAGCAGAAGCCAAGCCATCAACAGACTCAGGAGTCAAGACATTTGAGCAACTTAAATCAGGTTCTTTACCAAATTTGATCTTTAGACGAACACGGGTGGTTGAAACAGGACAGTTCTGTACTGAACTCAATGAGCCAGTACTTGCATTATTCTTAACTGCTTTCCCACTTTGACGCTTGCTTCTAGCCTTCCCCAATTCTTGACACACAGCTTCAGCAACTGCGTGCTCATTATCTTGCTCAAAAAAATGTTCAATATTCCCAATCAATCCCCAGATAGAAGAACGAGCTGGTTTGGAGATACAACTTCTTTTCTTTCTAGCAGCCTCTGAATATAACTTCATATAATCCCCATTTGGACATGTCACCTTGGTTTTGTTCTTACCTCTTCTTGAAGCCTTTTTGGTTTGTGTCTTGCGGCCTACTTTACTTCTTCGACTATTCCTTTGAGAAAGTAATGGAATGCTTTCAGTGATACAATCAACATTAACTGCTTCTTTTCCATCATTAACCATCTGCCCTGCATCGTCCACAGTATTATTGGTAGCAGTAGGAGTAGAAACATCATCACCCTTACGATGGTGATCAGAAACATCCTTTGAAGAGTAGTTGGCAATTGAAGCAACCGAGGGCAGGCCTGACTCTGGAGAAAATGGCTTTCTAAAGGTGGAGTTGCTAGCTTCCTCTGAGGAACAATCCTTCAATTTGCAGAAAGCATCTTCTACTTGTAGTACATCATTCTTTATTTCACACCCTGGATCCAACAAGGCAGGCTCACAAGGAGAATATACAGATGAGCTCTCAACAGTCCCATGGCAACCTGGAGAGGATAATATTTTTACACATGAATTAATGACAATGACTTTTTCATCAACAAAAGCTTTAACCTTTTCTTCACAAGTACTATTCTGGACCTCACCATCTTTTGGATCACTTGTGCTCTCTACTTCGGTATCTGCACATAATGCACCAGATGGCACTTCCATATCCGCAGTAGGAGATATCTGCCTGCACGCATCTGCTTCTGTCCCAATTGGATTATCACATTTTTCCACAACATTCAACAAGGGGTCTGCGTTTCTCATAATTTCCTGCTGCTCATTTTGTTGGTTGCAATCAACTAACAAGTCAGCCACAGATTCTAATTCCAAAGACATTTCAGAGTCCCTGAAATCAAGAACATGATTGAAAACATCACCAAAAAGACCTGTGTCCTCGTTTTTGCCTCCTTCGACGACGGACTCATCTCCTGCTGCAGGTGACATGTGGCTATTATCATCCTTCGGCCCCTCCTGTTGAGCACAAAGCCTCGGTGAATCACCAGTAGTCAAGGGCCGCGACCGCAAATCAATGTTTTCCTCACCCGGAAAATTCCCCTCAGAGCCACTGCTAGCACAGGGAACTTCAATGCCCCCATAAGAAACCCCCAAACAATTCAGACAATCATCTTCAATGGGTTTCTCCAGTGACAACAAATCAGCATTTTCACATTCACTTGCCAAACCCAGAGCATCACAAGACCCCTCATCTAGACACCTAGCAGAACCCACAAGGTCCTCTCCCACATAACCATCGGCCACAGTGGAGAGGTCAGCATTAGAGTCCACAACATTGCAGGCCACTTCCGAACAAGACTCCTGCACAGAAACAACCTGCTCCGCAACCTCTGAGCACAAATGCTGCTCAATAGCAGACCCTCCAGAGGGATCATTAACGGTAGCAGATCTCCCATACGCCCCCATCTCAATCATTCAAGAATCATAAATGACACCGCACCACCACTAACCCGTCACACTCTGATTAACTTCAAAAATCCGATAAACGTACAAAGATAAAAGAATCGCAACAATGCACCAACCAATACCTCACAACACACCCCCAACGAAACGGTACCTCGAATTAAAGCAGAGTGGCGAACACTGCCTCCACGGGAAAACCACAGCCCGGAAAGAAAACCCTAGAAAGCGGCATTATCCTGAGACGCTCTGCACGGAAAGAGAGGGGAAATTTTGATAAAGAAAACCCTACTTACAGAAAATGCAGACGCTGACACGCGTTCCTAGGTGCAGATACGTTAACCGAATAATAATAATAATAATAATATATATAGCAAAAATTGAAAACAGAAAATAAAAAACAGAAGAATAAAATTGAGATACGAAGTAGATTAGAGATAATACCTGCTCTCAGGATGTGCAAGAATTGAGTTTGAGGATAAGGAGGTTAGGCTTAAGCGTTTTCAACAATGGTTTCTTCAGAAAAATAAATATAAAATACGAAAATATTCTTTTCTCTCTGAGTCGAAGAGAGAGAAAGAGTTGGGTCTGCGTCGCGCGCAGAGGAGAGAGAGAGAGAGAAGAAAAAGATGGTTGGTGAAGTTGTCAACGTAAACAAAAATAAAAACAAAAACCAAACCGTTTGAGAAAAAAAGCACAAAACAAAACCAAGCGCGAGAGAGGAAGAGAGAGAGTGCTTCACTTCTTTCTTTCGCGACCCAAGCCAGATTTTTCTTTTTCTTTTTCTTTTTTTTATAGATTTATAGATATATAAATGATAAATGATAAATAATCTGGTAGGACCTGAATTCAATATGATTAGACCGTTTTGCCCCCACGCGCCTCTCATAATTCTTCATCTTTTTTTTTCTTTCCTGGGACACGTCCTAAAACCTTACCACCTTTTTCTTTTTCACATCAAAATTTTCCATGTGTCTGAAGTAATTAAAGAAAAAAATTATGAAAGTATATTTAACAAAAAAAGAAAAGAAAAAAAAAACAAGAATCCTTCTGATCGAGATTTGGAATACTTTCAATGCGAACACGCTAAGGACCAAAGAAATTTGTCTTTGGGTGTGTTGATATTTGCGACGGTTTGTTTGTAGTTTGTGCATATCTTTTTGTTGATAACATTTTGGTAATTTTTTAAAGGCTATTGGCTATTACTAATAATTACTTTCTTCACATTTAAAATAAAATAAAATAATTAATCTTCCACCAAAATTAAATATACACTCAATGAATTGAAGCTAGGATAACATCTATTGCATTATCTGGAATGGGAACCATTTTATAATTACTTTTAATTGAATTACAATTTAATAAATTATTACTTATGAGTTTAGGTTTTTGACAAATAAATCCTCTTCTTTCTGAGAATACTTTTATTGGCTAAACAGTTTTTCCTTTAAGAATTAATGCATGTGAGAAAAAAATGGTATTCTGCATACACATTTACAGAAAAACGTATTCCAAATAATTATAACTGACGTGACAATTTTTTATTTAACGCATATGCTATAGCAGGTTGAATTTTATTTTCTAAATATAATTAAATTAATAATTAAAATCATAAATACTACGCAATTTCATAAAAACATTGTGTCTATGTATATTTTAGGAAAGAAAGTACTAATATTAATAACGGTGGTGAGATAACAAAAAAAACCATAATAGATAATAGTCACTTTTTTTTATATTTGAGTAGTTTTTTTTATCTTTTTAACTTTAAAATATAATTAAAAAATAAAAATATTAAATATGGGTATCTCTTTATATAATATTATATATTTTTTAAAATTTAAAATATAATTAAAGATAAAATAGAAATATAAAATAGGATTAAATATATTTTTAAAAAAATTCAATTTATTGACTAAAATTATATTTCATCTCAATTTTAAAGTATACATGCTATTGTAGGATCGAGATATACCTTAAAATGGTCCCATGAGAAGCACTCCTAAACATCCTTCCTTCGTTCCATGTGAGATGTACTTCTCCCAACACTAAGGTAGTTTGAAATATACCAGGCAAAGACGTCTCCAATGGGGTTGAGGTGTCTGCAAAGACACACTAACGCTTAAGTCATATGTGTGTGTAAGACAGTAACAAATGCTAAAATAAATATGTAATAATTACCTCTTGAACATTGTTATTTATAGTAGTTTCATGAGCTTTTACCTAATAGGTATGTTACCTAAGCAAATTACCTTTCTTAAGTTGTTTAGTGTTTTGTTAATCCATCGTATGTCTTAATCTTTTTCTCAATCATGCTTAATCCTTATTTATGTGTTTAATCAGGATTGAGGTGTGTGTCGTCCTTGTCATTCAGGATTTGATCTGATACTTAAAAGTGGTTATTAAACGTTCAAAAACCAACCTAAAGTTTATGAACCTGGAAATTTGGCCTAGATATGTCATATATTTATTTTAAATTTTGTTAACAAAAAGGAAGACTAGATAAGTAGTTATTATCTTGGTATCTTTATTTATCTTTGTAATTTTATCTTTTCTTATTATCCTTGTAATTATATTCTTGTGTTTTAGAGGAAAAAAAGAACAATTTGTAAACCAATTTGCATATAAATAAAATGCTAACTCTCATAACTCTCACAACCAAGGGATGTCACTATTTGGCTAAGTATTTTCTACTTTGAGCCAAGAAAGTTATCTACATGTTTTGATTTTGATTTAAGGCTTGCAATTTTTTTACTGGAACAAGGTATCTTGCTATTATGGCCATGATGTTCTTACTGATATGACTTCGTCTTAAGTCATCAAGTTGTTATGTCTTTACCGACTTGATGTTCTTATTGGTTAACAAGAATATATCGGTCATATATTACACAATACACATTAAAAAATCTAACTTGTCATTGAAACCAAAAGTTAGTTAATGGTGTTAGAGTTTTTATGTCCTTCCTGCAACTCTCCTCCTTTCCTAGTTACAATTAAGGGTTCTCAAATCTCTAGTTAAGGGTGAAGGTGGGTGTGGCGTAGTATGTTGTGCACAACAATGTGTGAAGGTCTGTCATTCAAATTTATCATTATCATTAACCCTTCTTTGCAACTTGAAACCCTATTTTTACTATCCTCTCGCAATGTCACATTCAACCCTCTCCCACAACCTCACAACATAACAATTTGATGTCTCCACCATCATATATAAATTTCCCTTTTTATTTTCCTAAAAAATAATAATTGAAACTATGTGGATAAACAACGTGAAGAAGAAGTGAGTGATGAGGATACAGGATGACTGAAGCCTCGAGGGCGGCCTCCTTTAACCAAAGGTGAAGTTGGGGTTGGATTAGGTTTTTAACTTTAATTCTACCATACAAAAGGGAAAAAAAAGAAAAAGAAAAAAAAAGAAGGGAGAATCTAATTTGTTTTTAATTATCACATCATTTTCGTGAGCCCAAATGTTTTATACATATTTTCACCCCATTATTTGCTATTTACATTCTTCACATGACATGTTAGAAAATGACATTTTATAATTTCTGTTTTTAGAAAAGAGTATAATATTAGAAGCAATATTTTTTTTTATAATAATTAATAAATATTTTGTATTTACACTTATGTGATGTGTCTCATTGATTTGTCAGTCAGCGAAGATATTATTTTAATAATTCGAAGTAAATGTTCCCGATAAGAATTTTTTTTAGAGAATGGTACGATTTTACTAGTTAGAAGAAAATATTTTTAGGAATAATTATGATCAATTATATAAATAATATGTTATGATTTGATCACGATCTTTATGTGACAAAAAATATGATTCTAGTAATTACAGACAATATATATTGTTAATAATCGTGGATATTATGTGACTATCTAATTTCTATAATATGTTTCATCATACCAATTCCTTCCTCATATATTTTATTATAGTTAAAGACTAGGATTTCAGTGGTATCCCAAGGTGCCTATATAAGCACAAAATTTCTCTCATGACAATATCAAATGTATGATCGATTGACATATTGTATGATTAAATGTATCTGGAGTTTGCACGTTAGATGATCTTGGATATGTCATTTATATGTTCAACCATCTTTTATTTTATTTGGAATGTCATTTATCTTGATAATTAAAAAGGTTTTTTTCGTAGGCTTTAATTCTCTCTACAAAAATAAATAAAAAATTATACTCCTTCATAAGCTTTTAATTTTTTTAATTAATAATAATAATAATAATTAAAAATTAAAAAATCATTTTTGAATATCATGTTAAATCTGATATTTACTTGATAACTAAATCTTTTATCATGTAGAATCTCGTGTTCTCTTTATATTAATATATATATATATATATATATATATATATATATAGATTTAAAATTTAGAAAATAATAATAATATCAAACAATCATTTTTAGAAGAACTACGTATCCTTGATTTTCTAAATGGAAATACATAGGAGCGAGGTACAATCCTCTGCCCAAAAAATACAAAAATAAATTTGTTTTTAATCTTTATTATTTTGTATGTGTTTTTATTTTGTTTGAATTTTGGGGAACAACAAATATTTTAAACATCAAATTTTATCTTGCATACTTAATTAAAGAGGGAACTGTCTTGGGTACTAATACCTCCCACACGTAACCGACTCCCGAATCCAAATTTGATTTCAAAGACTATTCTTTTCTTAAGATTTTTCTATAATTTTTCATAATAAACTATGATGGCGACTCCTATATTTTTTTTTTTAAATTATTTTTGTCATCCTATCACGATCTTAGTTGCGACACTTTAGATGACATTTTACATTTTTTTATAAAATACAGGAACAAAATTGGTCCACACTTTGAAGCATGTTTTATCTAAACAAGAACGTAGTTAACCTTTAACCTCATATAATATGTATTGAAAATATATTGCTATAAATATAAAAAATAATCTATCATATTAAGTAGATTGTTTAAAAATATTGCTTGTAAAATTAAAAACACAATGGAAATTATAAATTTTACACATAATGTTAAATTTTTTTTTAATGATAATATAGATAAATATTATAGACTTTAACGATGATATTATAATAAACTTTCATATTTAACTATTATAAACAATATTATCAAATGAAAATATTATTAAATTAAATTTAAAAATATATATATAATATCTCTATATAATATATATATATATATATATATATATATATATATATATATATATATTAATGATTCATTATTGAATAATTAAATGCACTTATTATCAATTAATCTAAAGTAAGATGAAGGAGTAAAATCAACAGTATCCTTAATTATAATGAAAGTTGAACTTAACAAGAGTGTGTACTTAACTTATGTTATCAATAAAATTATAGGGACAAATATGAATAAATATAAAACTTAGAGGATGATGTTAATATTAGTGGTGGAAAAACTTGCTTAATTAGGAAATAAAAAATTTGATCTGCAAAACTATAATTAGATGAAAAAAAGCATAAAAATAAGTATCATTAACAAATGAAATTCGATACCTTTAAAGATAGTAAAAAAGAATAGAAAATTATCGACAAGATAAAAATATTTCGGAAAAAACCCTGTAACAAATTTTTTCTTACATTAAATGATAACTAAACATTTTATCTATTCCATTATTTCCAAATTATTATATCTGTTTAAAGAAATTAAATAAATAATTTTTTGAATATTTTGTCTCATTATAAATAACACTTCCTTCACATGGGTCTCCACATGTTGGGTGAGATCATGTAAGTGAGTCTTCATTAGATTAGTCACTGTATATTTCAAAGTTTGTTCGACCAATTTTGCTTGTACTTTAAGAACTTCAACTTGGAATATAATGTTCATATCATTCTCTTCCTCTTTAAAAGGTTTTATCAAATTCGATAAAGGACAATGATATTCTGATAAATTTCTATTATAACTTGAAGTGACATCTTTTAAATGATTTTTGAATATAGAGAAATGAGAAAATGAAAAAAATAGAAAATCATTTAGAAGATATTACCTTAAGTTATAAAAGAAAATTGTCAAAATTTAATGGTTAAAATAAATCATTTTCCTTCGATAAATCATCACCTACATCAAAAGAAGAAATATTAATCATATTAAAAGTATTACTTACATCATTCTTATTTGACAAATATAGTTTGTAGGCATTATCATTATTCTCTGCAAATCTTTGAAAATAAATGTTTCCTCTTAGTTAAGTTTAGACATAGTTAGTAATGAAAACTACTTTTTCACTTATTGCACAAACTTATCTTTATATAGAGAAATAGGAGTCCAGATTCTCTGGTGGATATATTTTAGTGTTGTTTTCTAATGAGAATTAAAATTACACTATATTGGTATTTTAAAATTTTAAATTACCATCAATATATTTTGATATTACATAAAAGGAAAAAAAAAAAGCCAAATTCGAAAATGATATGTAATGGTAACACATATCCAAAAAGTTAAAAGATTAAAACCATAAATAAATAATTTGAAAGGGTTAGTCAAAAAATAAAAAATTGATGTGTAGCGACACACACACACACACATATATATATATATATATATATATATATATATATATATATATATATATATATATAAATTGTGTCATTTAATTATTATATTATATATCAAAAGTTTTAATTATTACTATATAGTCATCTTAATACATTGACAAATATTAATCTAACTCATTAACATTATATCATGAAGCACAAAACATACTAATTAATAGTGTTATATAATCCAAATTCAATCATCATGGTATAACAAGTTTCAGAGTCTATAATAAATAGATGGAAATAGGACATTATATAAGTTATACAAGGCTTTCACTAGAATTAATTTCACAACAGCAGCCATTAATCTACATTATATAGGATTTGATCATATTGTCAAATCCACTGTCCATGCATGTTTCCAACGCTTTCTAATGCCAAATGTTGTTGCTGTAAAACAAATACACAACATTTAAAATAAGTGTTAGTTTCATAGTTCATGAACTTTTCTGTCAGGACTATGCTTTAAATTTCCTTCACGAGATGATAATAGCCAGCTAATATATCTATTAAGATATGAGACAAGTATAGAAAATGTGATAAAAGATAGAAATAAATGATTTATAAGTTTTGCTTCTGATCTGGTGATGAAGTGTCATATGTATATATTCATGAGTAACATATAGAAGTGCCTCATAAATAGGCTTATATAAAGCGATTTTTTAAGGTAATATAGGTTTTTTATTCATGAGTAATAAGCTTACTTATTTTTTTAAAAACTATCTTTTAAATTTCAATTAATATGATTATCCCAAAATAAAAAGATTGCTTCTGATTTTATAAGACAAGTTTTTATTATTGTATTTTTTTTTATATGAAAACCACAAAATTCAATTTGTTCTTCAACTACAAATGACGCAAAATGAATGCACCTAACAAATTAAAATTAAAAACAAAAATCTAATACGTATCAATTTTTTTTTTCTGGTTGTTCATGGAGCTTGATCAGTGTTCACACAAATTTCACAATGTATAAGATCCTTTTCAGTATTACCATCAATTTGATAATAGGTTAAATTTTACAACTTAAAATAGTTAAAAATGCGGCAACCTTTATCTCACAAATGAAAAACACTACTTTAGCAAAAATAAATTGATTTAATTTAAAAGATTTTTTTTGGCAAAAATAGTTTAAAAAAAAATAAGTACAATTTAAATAATTTCTTTATATCTCTCTTGGCATTCATTCTCTTATCTCTTTTTTTCTTTCTATAAATACAGTATTTCATATAAAAATCTTCAACTTTATTTAGTTCATCCACATCAAGCCTCTCTCATCCCTCTATGAGATTTCTTTTCACAATCACAAATAACTTTGAATTCAAATCATGCAAATTATTATTTTTAATCATATGCTCCAAAATACACACACATATATAATATATAAATGTAATTAAGTTTAGAAAACTTGAAGAGAAATGCATTTTAGTTAAAAATCAAACACACTATTAAACATATATGATACCAATGATATGGATACAAATTAGAAATATGAGTGTTAGAATTAATGCACGCACACAGGTTGCAACTTACCAGAAGGAAATTGAGTTCCTTATTTTGCTCCTCCAAAATCTTGCCCTGACCAATATCAAAATATATCAAAGGTATTAAACAATAGTATATGTAATACTTTTATATATTATGATTATGATAACAGATATGTCAACAGCACCAAGTGAAAATAATTAATTATCACAAAAGATAAGAATAACATACAGAAATCAATATTTCTTATTTAAAAAGGTAGATATATTGGACTTATGACGATGAACTCTTCATCGTATACAGTGTGAAAAAAACGAGTCATGTTTCTTTGCTGGTTTTTTTGTGCTGTTTTTTCTGAGTATTAAAAGTATACTGTATTAATATTTTAAATATTCTTTTAATATATTTTAAAATGTTAAAATTAGTGATAATTAGTGTATTATAAAGACACAATAGAGAAACAGCACAAAAAATCACATAGAATCCAAATTCGAAAAAAAACCTACATACATTTCTCTTGAACATCCTGTGCACTTCCACCTGTGGCACAAACAAGACAAGGTTTGAGGAAACTTGTTTTCTGTGTTTCATATGTTTCATAACCAACAATGAAATGTAATCATTAAAATATGATTGCCTTTTTCTCACGGACGCCATTGAGGCCATTTTCAAGGGCATCCTCCAGAGCCATCAGTTCCTTGTAATTCAGTGACGTAATGTCCTCCCCTTTCAAGTGCCTGAAATATAAATATATACACTTAATCAGTAATAATTAATTAAGAGATGACGTTGGATATATACATATAATCAAGGTGCAATAATTAATGTTTATTTACACATTTACCTGAGCTCAATTTGCATGCTGTCATTCTCCTTTTTGAGTCTATCGATTTCATTGCTGAGGTTCTGCAGTGAGTTCAACAACAATATTGTGTAAACTCCTAGCTCAGAAAGAAAGACAAAAAAAATGGAGTTGAAAGGAAAATTTATCAAATAAATGAACATTATTTGCAGTAGATCTGGGTCTAGCTAGTGGCTGGTTTGAATATGTCAGTGAAGAAACGTGTAGTCAAGAGAGAGATCCATCGACCTAGCTAGGAATAGAGACATATTTGTCACATCTTTGTATACCATTCAGCTTTTGAAACTTTTGCAAAGAAAAGGAATTAAGCGAGTTCATAATATTGTTTTATAGTCAGATCTGTTCATAAAGACACATAGGAAAACAGCGTACATGTTCCAAATCTAGATCTAATCACAGAATCACTGGTTCTTGGAACTGAACATATTTTAAGAAAAACAACAACATATATGCATGTTTGGCATCCCAGAGGGAAATCAAACAAAAACTACTTAGTTTGTTCTTCATAAAGAAGAAAAAAAACCTAGCTATGTATATAATATACCTCATGTTTGGCATCCCAGAGGGTCTTCCCAGAGGCTCTTTGGTATCTGTCTAGGATGTCAATCAACCTTAACCAATGAAAAGATCCAAGTTACAAACCAGAAAGAAAAATATGTGAGTTATTCTGCACTGTTCTTGATGAAACAAAAAGAAAAGCAGGAATCTAGAAAAGCAAAGATGAAGAAGTGAAAGAAGTCCTTATAATTACGTGGTGGAGGGGCTGATGTATTCGTGCATCTTTCCAGAGGCACCAAAGATGATAAGGGAAACTTGAGCATCACAAAGAACACTAATTTCCTTTGCCTTCTTGAGGATCCCGTTCTTCCTCTTGGAATATGTAACTTGCCTGTTGCTTGAGTTCTCAATCCTTTTGATCTCAATCTTACCCCTCCCCATCTCTCACAAACTCTCTCAACCTTTCTCTTCTTTATTTTCTCTCTATCCCTTTTGTTTCTTAATAACTGCAGTGAATGAAGAAGTGGGGAGAAAAAGAGGGTATATAGCAAGCACCAAGAAAAGTAATAGCGGAGCATTCCATTATGGGTTTGTGGATGAACAACTTTCTCAGTGGCACAGAAAGAAAGTGTTTGTTTAAGGGTTTGTGACAAAGCCAATTCAACTGCATGCCTTTATTTCACGTTTATTAATCTGGTTTTGTGTAATTTCTTGGTGATCCATTTTCTTAACCCTTGGTTATTCCTTTGCAATGAGTTTCCAAGAGTACGTACGTAGGTGGATTTTTATTAGGGTTTAATTAAGTGGTGTGAGTGATTAAGTTTTCTAGGGTTTGAATGACAGGTAGTGGAAACTGGTTGTGGGGTGCTCAACCATCAAATCGAAAGGAAAGGATTATTATTCCCATTTGTGTGCAAGGAATAAAAGCTTTTTAAAGTAATGTGTAAAAGGGTATAGGGGAAAACAATGAAAATGTTGCAACCACAATGGAAAGGAGAAGGCTCAAGCTTATCCATCAAATTAATGGAAGACCATAGATATGATGAATTGGAGTTTGGGCAAAGCATGCACTACTAAATGGTGACTCCCTAACTGGAGCCTCTGATTTGAAAGCTGTGGTTGGTAGAAACTGCAACCCTCAAATCACTACCTAGATATGCTTGACATGACAAACTTAAGAGGGAGAAGTTATATATATATATATATATATATATATATATATATATATATATATATATATATATATATATATATATATCACCACAGGTATATATCTTGCATGCTTGCTGGTAATAGTTAAGAATTGAATTTTAAATTTAATTAGTTTCGTAAAATTGGATTGTAAAATAAAGTTTGTAACTGTGAATTGATATTATTTTTAGTCGATGTAAGACTTTTAACATATTTCCTCACATCGAACTATATATATCTTGAATGTGAGACTAAATATTAGTAAGTGATCTGATATAACGACTCATAGTAAATAGAACAATAAATTCAATAAAATACAATTTTGTTAGAATACCCTAAAATATATAACTATAATATTATGTTAAGAAGTTAACTTTAAACTTAATATAAAAAAATCCACTTGTAAAATGAAATTTAGGTTAGCTTATATCCTATAAATTGATTAAATTGTTTTAAATACTCTTTTAAGTCTATGTTTATGTTTAGCGAGTCACATTTTTGATGAATAAGGGAGGTATATGTAAATAGTAATGGATGTTAAAATTTGTTAGGTTAAACAATGTGACAGAAACAACACTTGGAGAAAAGCTGCAACAAAAGGGGAAAAAAAATACTGAAGTGACAAGAATTAGAGTTGGGTGTTGGTAAATACAATTTTGTTTCATCACATTGAGAAGTTAAAAATATTATGCAGAAGTGTTTCATTAATTTGGTCAAACGCGTGGAACATTTTAGAGCATATATGCGTATTCGACCCACCTTCTTTAATTGGAGTTAATAAGTGGGTCTCACTCATAAATAACTGTTTTTTATCTTTGTCGATTAAAAAACAGTTCAGAAAACAGTAAAACATTCACTTGAATCAATGCTTAGTAATCTCAAGATAACTTTTTGAAGTTCTGTTTTTTATTATTAATATTAAAAAACACTGTACTTTTGACTATTGTTGTAAATAGAAGATCGACATAACATGTACTTCTTCTCATTTTGTGTCCCTAACACAAATAACACAAAAGCTCAAAAGCTTGCAAAAGAACCCGAATTTCTCCAACATACCTGCAAGCACCGAAAAAAGAAATTATTTACCTTATGTTTGGATCGAGCATTTCAACAATGCTTAGAAATTGAAATGTTTTGTATTTGAATTGTTTGTAATTAAATTCCATTCATTTTTCAAATAACTTGTTTGGATAAGGAAATTAAAATACCTTACATTTCAATTTCTTGTTTGAAAAAAAAAATTGAATTTATTGTAAGATAAAATTTAATTTTAACAATATTTATTTTACGCTTAATTATGTTTTGAGTTCATGATAAATTTAGAAATATGCTCGACAACCTAGATGGGTCGGGCAGACCGAACTACGCAACCGGATTGGTTAGATCCAATGACCCACCCAAACTGGACCGACTGGGAAGAGCAGATAGGTTGGGTGGCCCAATGATCTAGAGGCCTAACGGCCCATACTGCACGATTGTATCGTCAAGTTCATCAACATGGCCTGGTTCAGCCTGTCTAGGTCATTGGCCTAATGCTCCAAATGGGTTTGACGACCTGAATGGGCCCGACGATCAAAGCGGGCCTGACGACCTGGACGGGCCCAACGAGCTGGATGAGCCCAACAATCCGGACGGGGCCGAATACCTGGACGATTCTAAATACCCGAACGAGTTCAACGACCCGGACAGGCCCGTACACCCAAACCAGCTCGAAGACCCGGACGGGTCCAACGACTAAGATGGGCCCGAGGACCCAGACAGGCCCGACGACTCAGATGGGCCCGACGCCCTGGACAAGCCCGACGACCCAGAAGGGCCCAAGACTCGAACGGGCCCGACAACTCATACGAGCCCGTTCAAACTGTCGGGCCCGTCCAGATAGTCTGGCCCGTACGAGTTGTCTGGCACGTTCGGGTTGTCGGGCACGTTCGGGTCGTCGTGCCCGTTCGGATCATCTAGAATATGAAGTTGAGTGAGAAGAATTTCAAATTCCACCTATTTTGAGGGTATTTGAATTTCTACTAATTTAACTAATTGAAATCCTTCAAAAAAATGTTTGCATTTGAAATGCTTTTTAATTTCTCTATCCAAACAAAGCATTTCATTACAAAGAAATCTAAATTCTTCAAAAAAATGAATTGCTTCGTTAAAATACTCTATCCAAACACACTCTTAGGGTTTCACAAAAGAAACAATAATTAATATACACTCTGCTGTATTCGTTGGAATACTTACGTCGAATAGAGATAAGGTCAATTCACAATATATAAGTGAGATGCAAACCTCACCTTGTAAGTTGGTTTTGTGAGATTGAGTTAGGCTTAAAACCCACTTCTAACATCGTCATTGCAAAATGCATTCTAACTAAATTCAACTTGTCATTAATATATTTTTTTGCCAAATTGAAAGTTAAAACCAGATAAATTATACTTTTTTTCTTTTCATTTTAAATAGTCTTAAAGTTAAACCATTTCTTATTTTTAAGGAACGAACAAAACTAGTTTTTTTCATTTGTAAAAAATCTCTTCTTTTTAAACTTGTTCCATTAAATTGTTTATGTAGTAGAATTTTTAAGAAGTATGATCGAAGTTTTATTTTATTTTTACTGAGTATTCTTTCATGTACAGTATAATATCCAAATATGTTCCACTGTTAGAATAGTTATTATAACGTCCCATTTAATTATTAAGCGAAATTGAAAGAAATGTCACACAAAGACAGTACAATAGCGCAGTCCTGAGGTCCTTAACACAATCCCTACAAACTGGGCACACCACGATGCCAATGGGAAACCAGATAAAAGTCTAATAGATGAGGGTAGAATAGTAAAGCATAAAGCAATACATGAGTCATAGCCCTAAAGAAAACCCATGAAGAAAATAAAGTCCAACCCAGATGGCTAAGCAGTGGAACCGTCATTTCCTTGTTGACCGCGAGAATCTCGCCCATCTGCTCCCATCAATTAAATTGACGATCATCACAAGAAAGAAGAGCCACATACAAGACAACCATACAACAAACAAGGTAAGCTAGAGTAAAACAGTTCATCAAGTATATACATATCATCACCCAATCCAAGCATTTCATATATCATCCAAACATGTTCTGACTTCTCAAACAATACACTAGACCCTGACTCGACTCATCCGGATACATATAGTCTGGTCGGATTCAGCAGATGCTTGCACTTGTGGTGAATATCTCTGCTCACCCCCGAGCTATGTGTTACAAGTGTTACAATGAATCATTTTCCCTCACCACAAGATTAGCCCTTAATGAGTTTTGGGCCTCCTGCTACTCTCACCACAGGAGTCAGTCCGCTCTAAATGAGACCAACTGACTCCTTAGAGTGTCAGGATGCAACCTTACCTTGAATCTTTACTAGACTATACAGATGGGGCACCATCATGAACACCCACTAACAGGGGTCATGGAATTACGTCCCGACCACTGAAGCGCAACCCCGAAGGCCTCACCTAGATGCTCCAAGGAATTACATACTGACACAGACCAAAATCATACATCAAAAATCAGAGAACACTAATCATGCTTACAATTTCATACCAACCTTTGAAAATGAATCCTCATTCGTATCACATGTTGAACCCATACCACTGGTCATTACCACCCCATGAGTATAGGGCCTCATCCTATAACAATATCATGCCTATTTAATTTTCCAACCTATTCATTGATTTCACATGCCAAGATCCCTCAATCGTATTTATCCAATTTATAATACAGAACATACCATGCCTTTCACTTCACAGACTTCATACATCATACAAAACACATCACAAACCAACAATACAATTACCAATTTAACAAAGTCATCCAACCTGCAGCGTATCTCGCTCAAGCCAAGAGCCCTCGCTCAGGCGAGAGGGGTACTCTCGCTTAGGCTATAGACTCTCGCTTAGGAGAGATCGCGACTAGTGTTGGGACTTTCTCGCAGGATCGCTTAAACGAGTCCTGGCTCGCCTGAGCGAGACAACCTCTCGCCCAACAGTGAGGTCTCTCGCCTGGGCTAAACCACAACAACATTCCAGGCCTTCACTCCTCCTCACTTAGGCAAGTGGCTCTCATTTGAGCGAGACTGACCTCGCTCAAAACCAGAGTCCTCCGCCTGGGCGAGGGTTCGCGAAACCCTTGGTTTGCACCTGCAAGTCTCGCCTGGGCGAGATTGACAGATCTCGCCACTGCTTCTCCTGCAACAGTCACATGCTCGCACCCAAATAACAGTACATGTCGTTCACGCATTCAACAAATCATACAGTGCATACAACATCCAACAAACTCTAACTCATTCAGAAAACAATCAAAACTCCGACTCTAACTTCCCCGTACCTAGAAAAGCTTAGTAGAGACCCAGACGGCACGACCACGAGCACAGCAGTTCTAAGGATGAACTATGGGGCTGAAAACAGGGTGGAACGGAACCAGAAGATGGAGTTAACAGAGGCTCTTAACTGCAATTACGAAAAAGGTGAAAAGGAACCAGTACGAACAAGAAGGAATACTTACATGGAGTAACAAGCTCTCTTAGCTCAACGTGACAGTGAAAGCAAACCCTAACAGAGGGGTTGACGGCTGCAGTCCTAGGTTCTATGAAAATTAGTGGGGAGTGTGACTTAGGGCAACGAAAAATGGTTTTATCTACTGGGCCAGCCCTTAGGCCCACTTAAAAGGACACCCCCTCAAATTTAGGATAGAAAGAAACAAAATATTCTTAATGGGCCTTACAGTTATTGTTGAAATTTAAGTGTTTATTAAATTAAGAACAATCTCATGAAATATAACTATAACTTAATGCAATGATGATTTTGAAATAAATTATAATTTATGCCATCATTAATTAAAAATAACTAACTATTTTTATTTGTCTTAGGACCATTTATAATCGATATGTTATCAACTATAAATTTTTACACCTATTTTACTAAGGTTTAATTACTTTATTTTTAGTTTCATTATTTTATTTATTCTTTTGATCCTATTGTTAATACAAGATTGAACCAAGTAGCTTACTTTTTAAAAATACATGGTTATTTTTTATTTAATCAATAATTTAACAAATAAATATCGATGATTTTTAATTTATGTAGAATATAATTTATAATTAACCACGTCAATTTTAACATAACAATAGGTTATATTGTTAAGAAATAAATAACTTAATTAAAATTTGTAAGAATTACATTGGGGAATTCGAATAAATATTTTACTAATAGAAAAAATCATTTAAATAAAATAAATTAATAATAATATAATAATAATAATAAATTAACATATAATTGGTCAAACCAAAACTTCATATTTTTAAATACGTTAGATTCAGACCTACTAAAATTTACTGTAACCTCTTTTTACTCCTAATAATTATTAGCTCAAACTCTAAATATTAATATTGTAAGTGAATTTTACTGTAACAAATGGAGCGTAAAAAGTCAAAATGAATTTGCGAAAACAAATGCGTGTTCACATTTTTTTTGCAAATAGCACAAAATCATGAAATTATAATTATAAAAAAATTATTAATAATTTCTACGATTTAGTTTGAAATAGTTTTTAATTACTTTGTAGATAATTTTTATTTATTTAATTTAAAGGAAAATATTAAATTTAAAAAATACATATTAAATAAGAAAATGGTTACATTAAAAAAAATCACTTTAAAGGATAAAATTAGAAAAAAAATGTGAAAAAAATAAATAAATTTTCTTTACCGGTAAAGATTAGTTGTTAGTTTTTTAAGTTGAATCTACCATCTCTTTTTTTTTTTCTAAGCTCATCAAACTAACTTGAACCGAACCCTAGATCTTTCTCTCCATTTCCTTTCATCTAAAAACTAAATTACCTTATGACTCCTACATTTTTTGTTATCGGTTAAAAATACTGAGAATCACAAAATTCAGTAGAGTAGATGAATTTGAAGTGATAAAAAATGCATTTGACATTCAAATAAGTATTCAATCAATCTGACGTATTTGAAAAAAAGTTGTTCAACAAACACAGAAATGAGAGTTTTGTGGTTAAATTTTGAAGAAACATGGTGATTTGAATCCACAAAATGTTATTGAATATCAGTATTATCTAACAGGTCAGTGCAGGAGACTTGGATTGTTGTGGTGCAGTGAGCAGAGCAGCCATGAAAAAGAGATTTAGGAAGAACAGCTAGGCTTCACCTACCACCAATCTATATATGTACTTGATTTAGCAGAGAGAACCCTTTTTTTTTTCAACTCTTCAACTTCAATTAACCATTCCAAGTCAATTTCAGAAAGCTGGTTTTGTTTGGGAAGCAACTAAGGTTCTGATTTAACAGCATCTGATCTATATATGCAGGCTAGGAGGCCAAGCATTGTACTCAAAGTTAGTTTACTACTACAGTGTGATCTCCACAATCTGACCTTGGGATAAAGGAAATGTTCCCTGCTTCATTTTTTGCGTGCTACAATTTCAACATCTCACACCTCCATTTCATCTTTTCTACATCTCTTCATTTTTTATAGGCCTGGAATGGTAAGACCTGGAAACATAGGCACACCCTAAAAGGGAATTCAAGAACAGAGATTCTAGTTATACCCAAATAAACATTGCAGCCCTTAGGACCACTTTCACCCTTCACCTGCACTGTTACAACCTTTAGAGCTATATGATTTTGTTTTGTTTTTGTTTTCCAATGAGATTTGTCAGAAGCTATTGACTCGTATTTCATTGAAATGTAGCAGTTTTGTTTTTGTATTATTTGTAATTCGAACCGAGATGTTTGATATTGGGAATTTGAATCTGAGAAATTGTTTAGACTAAAAAAAACTGAAATGGCAATTGTCACTTTACAGATTAAATGTATGAAATAGAACGAGAAATTAACCTTGTGTTTGAAAAATTGAGGATTGATTGTGAAAAAGGTTCATTGAAAAGTAATTAAAGCTCAGGAGAATTAAGAGTCCGTTTGTTTTATTTTTTTTTTTTTTTCCACAATAATCTTTTGTTTAATTTAATTGCTTTTAGAAAAGTAATGGGTTTGATTAAGTTCTCTAAAAGTCAATGTTTAATTATTTTAGGTGTTTTTGATCAGATTTAAAAAAAGACAGCAATATTAACTAACTTTCAAATTATTCTAAGTTTGAACTGCGATTACGTTCATTTCTTAATCAATAGCATATATATACATGCATCCGTGAAGAAATATTTTTAATTCAGCGGATTTGATCAGAGTTTGGTGCACAAACCCAGATCTATTTCCCACCCAGATTCCAGACTACATTCAACTGTAGGTGATAACAGCATATTGGAAGATCATTCTCATAGATTACTGAATTCCAACAGCCGAATCTTCATCAAGTTACAACAAATATGCATATGATCAAGCAACTGGCACCAATTTCAGAAATGAAAGCTTGAGTGTAATTGCTTCAATGCGTGCCCAAGTTCGACCTGCTTACCATACCGTGTCTATCCATGAGGCACTCTTGGAATACCTTTTATCACTCAAAACCAGTTGGAAATGCTGAAGTCTCTTAGCTTTTTAAGATGTCTCTCCATTTCTGCTCTGCTAGTCTCCCACTCTTGCCTTTCTATAACTGTCGTTGGATCCTCTTTTTCACTCTGCAGATAAGATGGCATATCAGAGGTATAATGTAAAGATAAATAACAATTAGCAAATGGTTCAGGAAAGAAATACTCACCGCATGTATTATCTTGAAGGAGCTCCCACGATCAGATATAACAAGTAAGTCACTCCTTCTATCTCTTGTTCTTCCTCCTGGTGCTGTTACCTACACAAAGGCCAACTTATGATTAGTGTAAATATTAACATTATGGAAAACTCAATAATGAGTCCCAATTATCTCAAACATAAGCCTGGATGGGGGGGGTGAGTGAGAAGAGAGAAGAAAAAAAAGTATTCCCATGTTTATGAAAAAACTCTCCTTTAAGCACTTTAAGCGACAAGTGAAAGAGCCATGCAAGGCAAAGAAATTCAATCAGAGTAACGAGTTCTAAGTTCTGACACGTCAATTAGATTTCAGCAGTTTTGGTTGGATTCGTAAGTTTCTTAAGGCAGTAAAATGTAAAATATGGTCATGGCCAGAAACTATTAAAACAGTCATCAGTTTTCATAGACATTTTTGATAAATAGTTCACCAGTGACAGTCAGGGAAACTTTATTGTAGCAAGAATTCTAAATTACAGACACTAAAAAAATGTAAAGCCAATAAAATTGGAAAACCCATCTGGAGTTGTCATGCTTATATGCAGTACAAGAAATCATACAGCAATCGATGTACCCCACACAAAAAGCTGTATAAAACACAATGTCAATCTCAGTTCTCGACTAACAATAGAAATTTGCAGAGGTGGAAAGAACATTTCTGAGCCCACATCAGTGGTTTGGGACCTAAGATCTAATATGGGCTTTAATATCATCTTTAAATTTAGACTAGAATTCAGCTCAATCAGACAAAATCTTCTTATAAAGGGAGAACTGCTAAGACTCTATAAGGATTGGATTGGTAATATCTCTAATTGACATGAAATTTGAACACATCTATGCATATAGAAAATAACAGTACAACCTAGAAGTTGGCATGAATCCAAAATTAAACCAGAGCTTTATCATGCGATGGTATTTTTCAGGATTATAACTAAGATCCTAGCGCTATATGCAAGAACATTAGGTTTGAGCAAAGGTTCCAAGAATACAGTGTCTAGCACTGAGAAAGAAATTGGTTAACAGTAAAACAATAAAGGTAATTTAAATTCAACGCTGAGAAAAATAACGAAGACTAGTTCTGCAATTTCCAGCAGAAAATATTCCACAAGCAACTATACTGAGAATAAAAAAAGAGTTACCAAAACTTTAGCTCTGGTAATTGACTTGGTTTTGGAATCAATAACATAAATCTCTTCAAAATCCAGCACAAACTCAGGATCACCCAACCTCCGATTTTTGTAGTGTTTTGTCAAGTATACCTGTGACAGGAAATAAGTTCACTGAGGTTGACATTTTAGCCAAAAACCAAAGAGTGACATTCAGTTAGTAACTATGTTAATTTATTCTTTCTAATGCTTGGACTTGTTGATATAAATTTAGAATCAATTTTTTCTAGACTATGATACCTATAAGCAAAGACGCAAGAAACAACTACCACCCTCAAGGAGAGGGGAAAAAAAATCCTAACACAATGAAAACCAGATCAGAATTTCCACACACACACACACACACAAATCCTAACACAATGAAAACCAGATCAGAATTTCCACACAGACAGATCGCCTACCTACAAGTGGGATAGAACCCTCTTCGAGAGACAACTAAAGTAAAGCTCATCGCCCCACTGGATTCTATGAGAGGATTATTCAGTAATATCTCACAACTCTTGAGACAAACTCTAGAGCATGCAATCCTTCACACAGTCACATTTACTCTTATAATTCGTATATCCATCTCTTATCCCCAATTTTCATTACATTTAATTAACTAAAACACAGAATTGTAAGAAGCACAGTAACTGCAATTGACGTATTAATTGCAGCCTCAAATAGAACAAGCTGTTCATACCTTCAGGATCTCCCTCTCAGTTTTATATAAAGGATCTCGAGGCGCATCAATAGGGGGCTCTGTCACATTGTAGCTTCCGTAATCACTCTGCGCACATCTAATGTACTACACATTTAACCAAAACGACAACATCCATTAAACACATTAAATATTATATACGAAAAATGAATTACTCTAAAAATCATATCCAGAATGATTCCTCGTTGTTTACATTTTACATAGAGAGGGGGGAGAAAACTAATTAAATGAAGTGAAATTTACCTTCTGGGGCATTGGAGCGAGAACCCTGGGAATTGAATAAACATCTGTATCTGGAGGAGTGACATACATCTACGAACAGAGATTCAGTTCAAGTACTCCACGATGAAAAGCTGAAAGCCACGAGAACGAAAAGACAAAGGTGGAACTGGAAGCGTAGTAGGGTTACGAACCTCTCTGAAATCGTAGACGTCGTTGTCGGGGTCGGGGGGCTTGCGGATGAAGAAGTCGCAATCGACGAGGCTGATCTTGTGGAATTCCTCCTCGTTGATTTTGTAGTCGACGACGGTGTCGGAGTTCCAGCCCTGCGTGGAGACGAAGCTGCCACTCTCGACAATGGTGATGTCCTCGTCGGCAGCGACGGCGACAGGGAGGAGGGAGTCGTACTCGATGTCGAAGTCCTTCTTGTTGTCGAGCTCCTCCATTTCGTCCTCCTCCATCTCGTAGTGGTCGGGGCCGGCAGAGTCACCGTCGTCGTCCTCGGCGCGAGTCAGGAAAGGGTTGTGTGGAGACCTGGAAGGCGTGCGAAGGAGAAAAGAGGAGTGGGAAATGGAGAGTGGTTTGAGTTTGAAGGGAAGGAGAGAGCGATGTGAATGGGGATTGAGAGAGAGTGGCGGCGAAGAGAAGAAGAAGGTGGAGGTAGTGGAAGAAGTAGTCATGGTGGTGGTGATGATGGTGGTGGGTTTTGTATAGAGGGTTTAAGGAGGAAAAGAGGAACACAGTGAGTAAGTGTAACTCATGGTGGATAAGATTTGGGGAACGCTGCGTTTTAAGTATGTGTATCTAAAAACTTCTGAAAATCATCACTCGTATGATTAATATCTTAGATGGATATTATTTTTTTTTTTTTTCTAGAAATGTAACCATTCCACAAAGTTCATAAACTCGTAAACTCCAAAAGAAAAATAAAATATCTCAATTAAAATATACTCATTGTACATATTCAGTTGTCCAAAATATCAGGTTTATATCCAAACAAAATTCAAATAGAAAATAAAAAATTTAAATTCAAACAATGATGTTAAATTCACAACAAAATACAAATATAACATAAGTATTATAGGAATTCTAATTTCAATGATGGAATCAAGTATTTTACAAATAAGGACCAACGATAATTTTAGAAGGAATTTCATCCTCCCCTTATACACCAGAATGGATAGATAGCCTTAAGAATTGTTGTTTCATGGTGAAAGTGTCAAATTGGAGGAATGGGTATCCAACTTTTTATTAAAATGGGATCACTCTCATTGAGAGCAACAAACAAATCAATGTAACCAATTAGATTTTGTGTACAAATAATGTCTGAATGCATATAAATAATGTCTCACGATGATTAATGCATGAAAAATACCTTATTCAATAAAAAACAAATTAACGTGCAAAAATTATGTGAAACAATTAATTATTTTGTGTGATAATGGAATGAATTAAATGTAATAAAATTATAAATTCACAAACAAGTCACAAAAGATAGGTCTAAAGTTACATTCATAATAAAAAGTACTTGGTAAATGTAAAGATATATGTCAGGAATGTATATACGTTGTCTTTCTATTTTCTATTTTGTCTTAGTGTATGTTAGTTTCTTTTATTGTATGGTTATTCATCGTTTTCATATGCCATGTGTTTAATATATAGTTGTTATATCTTCTTTTGTAAACACATTCACACATACGATACATTATAGTTTTGTTTATTTTCTCTCTTATAATTTTATATAATATTAGAGTTATGAGTTAGAGTCCATCGTATTAAGATTTGTATTTGTTGGACATATCATTTCACCTATTATTTGACCACAGTTAATACATAATTTCATGCATGAGATGTATACCTCAACGAGCATGAGACAACTTACTGAAAAAACTAGAGGAGACTGTTATGATATTTAGTTCAAAGAATGATATTTACGTCGTGACGTATTTCTGAAAAAATGAGAAGGTGATTGATAAGTCATGGCATTGATTGTCATAGGATACATGATAAGATAAAAATTGAGTTTTTATAATTCATAACTCCAAAAGGTTCTCACTAATAGAAGTCTCATTTCCTGTCAAATTCATACATATCATCATATTACAAAGTTCATCCTTTCATGGGATAAATTAGGCAAAACCCTTTGAATTCCACATTAATTTTGAATAAGTACTCTTTAATATTCACTAATATTGCATTTAATTTTTGTTATATGAATTATTATTTCATATATTTAATTAAAAGATAAAAATTATAAAGAAAATTCAAAAGATCTTTTAAGAAGATATCACTTATCTAATGTGTATTAATAAATTCATTTAATATATATTAATAAACTCGTTTAATGTGTATAAACAAACTTGTCTATTATATATTAAAATGCTTGTGTCATTAGTGAATGGACAAACTCGTCCAATGTGTGTTAATACACTTGTCTCATCAATGTATGAATATACACGTCTAATATATATTGTTTGACTCATCTAAGATGTAAATGAACAAACTCGTCTAATGCATACTAATATACTTGTCTCACTTGTGTATGGACAAATTCATGTATTATACATTGTTAAACCTGTATAACTTGTGTATGGATAGACTTTACTAACTTGTGTATGGATGGATAGACTCGACTAACCTGTGTATGAATATACTCGTATAATATATTGCTAAACTTGTTTAATCAACATATGGACAATCTCATCTAATATACACGGTGAGGATCATTTAATCAGTGTATGGCATAATTAATTTTAATTTCATCCAAATGTTTATTTTTAATTTAGTTAACAATAAAAAAAATTAAAGTTTTCCAAAAATCAAATTTGTTCTAACCGGTATTTGACGAAATGTCTCCAGGGTGGAGTATATGACTCTTAAAAGTTAAGTTGTTGCTTCCTGGTGAGAAAGCTAAGTTTCAAAGGGGATAAATCATATTTACATACAAATGACTTTTTGATGCCCAAGTCGTCAAGAGTGAAAATATGTATAATATGTACAGTGGCGATACGAGTGTAGAGAGTATGAAAGTGAGAGTTGAGTTTCATAATTAAATATTCAGTACTCCATGTGATGAAAGTATTATATTTTAGGCTTTTTATGTCATGAGTAAAAAAATATATTTAAACAAATTCTTTGGAGTTATTACATAATCAATTTTTATATTGTAATATTTGTGAGATTTAGATAATCAATTATTACATCATAATATATATTAGGTTAAAATATACATTTGGTCATTATTTTGGCTCAATTAAATTTTAATATATATTTTTGTAACCAGGTCTCAATTTTCGTCAATTTTTTTCAATTTAGTTTTATTTGTTAATGCCGTTTAAATAATTAACGGTAATGAACAGTGTCTGCCGCGTGTTACTTTGTGATTCTTTTTTATTTTTTTTTTTGAAAAGTGTGCACGTGTCAATCTAATCGTGTGTCATGGATTAGAGTCAATGTTTTAGATTCATTATTTTTGTTCAATTTAATCTCAATTTTTTTAAATAGAACAATTTTGTTTATTTTTTCAAATGGAGACCAAATTTAATTTTTATATAAATGTTATAATGATATTTTTATTAATTTTTTCTGGTTTATGATTACAATTAATTTAAAATTAGAATAAAATTTGTAAGGATGAAGCCTAATATCACTCATCTAAAAGTTTAAGAGGTTAAAAAGTGATTTTTAAAAATGAAACCCTAAACCACTCCTTAAAAATCACTTTTTCTCAACTTCTTAAACTTTTAGATCAATGGTGTTAGTTCTCATCCTTTAAATTTGTTTTAATTTTAAATTAATTCTAACCTAAATAAAAAATATATTAATAAAAATGTGAATTTTAATAAAAACATCGTTATAACATTTATATAAAATAAAGGTTTAATTACTCGGAACATACGCAGTTTGGTTCCAAAATTTTAAAATGGTACCCACTTTTAAATCTGTTTCAATTTAGTACCAAAATTCGAAATTATGCATCAATGTAGCACACTGTTAATTTTGCGTAAACGTCATTAACGACGTGCCACATGTCAACCTCTAGTTTTTTTTTTGTTTTTTTTTTAAATTACCACGTGTCAAATCCTTGGTATGACACATGGCATTGTTAGTGACACGTGGCAAAGTACCTCTCAAGTGTCATTGTATTGATTTCAATTTAGTCTTCACATGTGTCTATTTGTTTCAATTTAGTACCCATATATGTTTATTTGTTTCAATTTAGTCACTGTTTTATTTTGTTTGAATTTTGTTCATTTTTTTTTTCAAAATAGAGAAATATTGTCTTTCTTTTAAGACAAAATTTATTATTTATATAAATGTTATATTGATATTTATTATACTCATGAATAACAAAGTTTAGGTAAATTTGTTATTCATGACTTTTATCACTCAACTTTAATATAAATTTCAATACTTAATTTTATAAGTTATTTTTAATAAAAAATATAAATATAACATTTATATAAATAATAACTTGGTCTTAAGGGAGACACACTATTTTTTTATTTTGTAAAAAAATATTCGGACAAAATTGAAACAAATAAAGCGAAGACTAAATTGAAACAAATAAATGGTTACTAAATTGAAACAATTAGACATATATGATGACTAAGTTGAAATCAAGACAATGACACTTGACAAATACCTTGTCACGTGGCGGTACCTTGCCACGTGTCATTGCCAATGTCACATTTCAAACCAAGGATTTGACATGTGACAATTTTTATTTTTAAATTAAAAAAAATTAAAAAAATTAAAAAAACCAGAGGCTTGACACGTGTCACGCCGTTAATGCTGTGAAAAAGTAACGGAGTGTACTACATTGATGCACAATTTCCAATTTGAGTACTAAACTGAAACAAACTTAAAAGTGTGTACCATTTTAAGATTTTGGAACCAAACTGATATATTCCGAGTAATTAAGCCAAAAATTAATTTTGGTATCAATTTGGAGATGGACAAGATTGTTACATTTAAATAAAACATTGGAATTAAATTAAAATAACGAATATAAAAACCAAATTGAACATTAAATATTAACTCTTAGATATATGACATGCTAATAGGTTAGTAAGTAGACATTTTTTTAAATAAAAAAATTAAATATTTTGAGAAAAATTAAAAAAATTAAAGAAACCCAAAAAAATCATCAAGTAACATTTCATTACAGTTAATTATTTATAGCCTATTGAATAAAATTTACAAATGTTGAGATTTTATTGAATAAAAAAAATATTAAAGTTTAACCAAATTAAATATAAAACATTGACTTTAACATATATGACATTCTGATAGGTTAATAAGTAGATATTTTTTTTTTCAAATAAAAAATTAAATATTTTGAGAAAAAATAAAAAAATCATGAAAAAATATTTTATTACAGTTAATTATTTATGCTGAGTAAAATTGAGATATGAATGAATAAAAAAATATTAAAATTGAATTGACACGATTGAACCGAAAAGAAAACTAAATATTTATTTTAACCTACATGTTACAAAATATATAAATAAAGTATGATAAAAAATTATTATATTAAGATATTAAAAATAGACATCTTAAAGATATTTGATAATATATAGAAATATGTGCAAAATTCTTACTAAATTTAAAATTATATTATTTCATAAATATAAAACACATGATATTTTTGGAAGTAATAGAATTAGATACCTAGTAGGGTAAACAAACCAAACAACACTTTTTGTTGAAAGCAGACATCACGTAGTTCATAACAGTTAGTGTAAAGGTATCCAACAAAAAATTATTATAAAGCTATTTCAATACAGTTCTACTCGAACCCGACCCATATAATATTACCCGACCCAGTTTCCTTTTCCCTCCCTGTTTTTTTCTTGGAAAAGAGGGAGCAAGAAAATTTTTACAATCAAACTCGAATTGCAGTTAAAACCCCAACAGACACTCATATTATTCGATTTTCTTTAATTTCCAGGAATCAATTTGTTGTGAAACTTTATGTTTGAATCCCGCGCGATTCACTTGTTCTCTGTCTAATGTTTCTCTCTCGCGCCCTAATTCTTGAATTTCTGTATCGTCGGTGAATTGGATTCTCATGGCGGAGGAGAAGAGGGCGTCGTCGTCGTTCGTGAAGAAAGGTGACCGGCAAATGTTCACGGTGGACCTCCGGCCTGGTGAGACGACCATAGTTTCGTGGAAGAAGCTGATGAAGGACTCTAGCAAGCCTAACGGATCCAATTCGGCACCGCAACAAGTCGCAATCGCTCCGGTGAGACTTTTCTTCCATCTCGCTCAGTTTCTCTCTCGATGTTGTTTCTGACAGCACTGTCAATTCGCTGCTATGTGTGAAGTATTTTCAGCTTTCGCTGTTAGTGTTTTGCTTCAATTTTTTGCATTTTGGTACGGTGTTGTTTTTGGATCGAATTTCGGGTTTGAAAGGGGTTTTTGTGCTAAACTGGAGTTATTGTTCTTCGAAACTATCAATCCTAGTTGACTTCAAGTTCGTTATTTTGAATGGTGCTGTATCTGTCGTTTTACCCTAATGTAGGATCCTATTTCAGTGTTTACTGGGCATGATGTAGCTAATACGAGTTGAGTAGATGTAAAGTGGTATGGTTAATCTGAGCTTTTAAAGAAAAGAAGTATAATCCGAGTACTAAAATGTGAACCAGGAATGTAAGAGCAATTGTTCTGTAACGTGATTCTTTTGATGTTTGTGAGGTAAACCAGTTTCGAAGATTTTGTGCTGAAATTTATTTCATTAGTTTAAACCAATAATATTGGTTCATACGTTAATCATTATTATTTGCATAAATTCTCCCCCTATTTAACAAGCATCTGCTTTATCATACCTCAGGGGTTCTTCCTTCTGTGCATATTTGCATAATGATGAGAATTTTATGAGATTGGTTTTACGCTTTCATTAATAGATACGGTTCGAGTGCTAAGATCTAGTAGCCTTTAATATTTGAGAATAACGTAAGATGTAGCGGTTAGTGGATATGTACTTGCAGTTGTAGATATGCTCTACTTCACTAGCATCTGGCATACGATTTTTCCTGGTTTCGAGTTTTCTTATTTTGAATTTATTTTCTTAATTCTTCACTATGTTGTTTTGTAATTGATAGGCTTTTGATACCAAATTCTCATTTCATGCTTCCGTGCACCATCCCCTTCCCACAAAATTATTTTCCAGGCGCTTTTATATTGTATATCATTGTAAAATCCAGCTTATTGTCATTTTGAAATTATGCATTCTCTTATGCTGCACTATTCTCAGAAGTCTCTGCCCATTTTTTTTAAGGGTGAACCTGTTGATGTTGAAGAAAATGATCCCTCTCAGCCAAACCGTTTCAGTGCTGTAATAGAGAAGATTGAACGCCTTTACATGGTATTTTTTTTTCTTACTAGGATTTTTACTTTATGCTCTTCATCAGCAGCATGAATTTGTTTTTTGAACCTTTTATTAATATTGTAAATGTGTGTTTAAGTATTAATATGTAGCTTCTTATTGGGAATAAATGGGACTCCCAATTGTTTCAGGGCAAGGATAGTAGTGACGATGAGGATCTGCTTGATGTTCCTGATGATGATCAATATGATACCGAAGACTCTTTTATAGATGATGCTGAACTGGTAGGTACTTCACATATTTATTTGGTTCATTTATGACCCTCTTGACCTTGTATTGCTGAAACAGGAATAGTACTGTTTTTTGTGATGGACTTTTTGTTTTTGGATATTTTTTTATGTTCTTAAATTGTTCCTTATGCAGGATGAATATTTTGAGGTTGATAATTCTGCAATCAAACATGATGGGTTCTTTGTAAATAGGGGGAAACTGGAACGCATGTAAGTTTTGTGGTTTTTGAATATCGCATTTTGTTTCTTATCAATACACACAAGGTTAAAACAAATCATAGAAGGGTTACTTTCAACTTACTTTGTTTTGTTTGTTGATACCTGAGGTTGGTCTATTGTTACCATTTTATTGTATTTGCTTTTAAATAGCCTCGTCTTTTAGCTGGCTATATTTATTCATGAGTTATAACCTTTTTGGTTTTTTAGATATCTATGACCATGCTTATCTTTATTAGATAGTTTTGCCTTATAAGTTTTTTCTGTGTTCCTTACAAGATTGACATGAATTTGTCTTATTGGCAAACAATTTTTCTTTTCAATTCAACTAAGGAAAAAATTGTAGCAATTTATTGAATATATTTTGTTGAAAATGGGAGCAAATAGAGTCTAACAACCAATCAAAAATTCTTCTTACTGATTGTTGTTTCTTTCTATATTACAAGAAATGAACCTCCTGCACCACCTAACCAGCAACCAAAGAAAAGACGCAGAAAAGATATAATGAAGAATGGTGGTGAAAACAGCGATGGCCATGGATCAAATAAAAATGTAAAAGTTGGCAGGCCAGCATCTGGCAAAACAGCTTCACTGCATGCAAAAAATATGTTAAATTCATCTGAGAATTTGGTTGCACCGGATGAACATTATGAAGACTTGAAACTTTCAAATCAGTCAGATGTCTCTGGAATTATTTCAAAAAAGAAAACTGTTGATACTAAACCGACATTGGACTCTTCCATCTCTTTGAAAACATCAAATGATGATGTTCCCGGTGTAACAGATGCAAAAGATGCTGACAAGCAAAGGATAGGAGTTTTTCAATCTAAGAGCATTAGTGATAAATGTAAAGACGGAACTGGATCGTTAGATGCATCTCATCAGAAGTACAATGAGAAAAGTGCTTATGCACATTCCAAATCCCAACCTGGAAGACCCCCAAATAGTATTGATGATTTGGAAAATATTATTCGGACAAAAGAAAAAAGTGGTATGTGTGAACTGCCAGATCTTAACCTGTCTGAGGGAAAGTCTGCTACCCAAGCAACAGTAAGTTTTTATTTTGTTTGCTTTCTGTGCTCCCTTTTTCAACTTTGATTTGATAAATACTTGAATAAAACAGTGATACCAACAAAAGAGGTCCTCTGCACTGTATTGTTTTCATCAATTCATTTTTTCTACTAAACAAAAGGGTTACCCCTCTCGAAGTCCCAAGTGGCTCATGTTACTTTCAACAATTGCTTTCAAAAGAGCATTCTCTCAACAGAACCACTTTTGCAACTAAGGGAGCAAGTTCTCTGAAACTGAAGAATTACACTGCCTATGTTTGAGATATCAACGAAAATGATTATTTCAATATTCAATATGTTTATAGTCATTTGTTATTGTTATTAATTATATGAAATTAGTCGTGTTTGATTATGTTAGGTGGAAGGTGATTTTAAGATAGTCTATTTTGATTGCATTGCATAGAAGAATCGGTTTTCATAGTAAAATTACAAAAATGGTGTATGAAGTGTTTTTGTTGTAGTTGGTTTTGTATTTACAATAATAAATTGTTGGGAAAAATGAAAGTTAAGCCAAAGAGTAGCTGGTAATGTTGAATCACAGGCCTCAAAACCTTTTACTGTATAAAAAATCCTTTTCATTTTGTATCACTTTGATATTTACCAACATGCCAGCATTTTTGAGAACAACTTTTATTCTTGGGAAAAACTTTTACCTTCCAAAAATATTCCAATCCAATCCATGCTATGTGTCAGATGAAAAGAGAGATAAACTCCCCAATGGTGAACCGATTAATAGGGCAATAGAATAAGCCTTGTTGATCCCTTTTCTTTGCATGAAGATGCTGGTAGATGTTAAGCAGTACCATAACTTAGTTCTGTACTAGTACTGCTTTTACCCAGGCCTTTGACTATTTCTCTTGGTTGTCATGAAGCATGATTTTCATTTGAAATGACAATTACCTTATTTAAAGGATGTTGGCATGCAGGGATGGGGTGTGTTATATTTAAAAGCAATTGAAATAACAAAGTAAACTATCCTTTTAACTATAACTTTTGAACTATAGAGATAATGATGGTTGTGCATATGAATATCTATGGATGAAACTGTATATGTTCTATTAGTTTCTCTCTTGATGATGAACTTATTTGAATGTTACGCAGAAATATGAAAACATGCAGAAGAAAGAGGGTTCTAGTGTTAGGCCAAAAACTTCAATGCTTGAAAAGGCTCTTCGTGAGTTGGAAAAAATGGTTGCAGAATGTAAGATTGGAATTAATGTTCTCAATTAACATGGATAGGAATTGTGAAGTGTTTCCTTCTGATGCTAAATTTTACTTTTCTTTTTCCTTTGCTCCTTTGAAATAATGTTACAGCCAGGCCACCAGCAGTGGATAACCAGGATGCTGTGAAAAGGAGGTTGCCTAGAGAAATAAAGCTAAAGCTTGCTAAAGTTGCTAGACTGGCGGTACTGGAAAATGATACTTTGTTGGCTTTATGCTTCTGGAGATTTATACTATTTTATACTGTTTACTTAAAGACTTTTAACATTGAAATATTAATTATATGTTTTTGCTGCATCAGGCAACCCATGGGAAAGTATCAAAAGAGTTAATTAACCGTCTTATGAGTATTCTTGGCCATCTGATTCAGCTAAGAACATTAAAGGTATTGCATCCTGTTAAATATAAACAGACAACACGTTAATGTTAGTTCTTTCAGTTTCCAACTTTAGTCTCCCCTCCGCTTCTTTTAGCTGACATATATAGTTGATATCCAAAAGCTGTGTTTGAGTATGCTTGTTTCTCAAGTTCCCTGTCTACTGTTTCTGTGTTTTGTACATTTTTTTAGTTAATTTAATTATTAGAATATCATTTAAGACCAATAAAATATGGTTTGTGGGCATTCTTGACCTAACCATTTGCATGTTTATTTAGGATTGTCCATTGAGAGACTAGTTAATTTTGGTGATTTTCTTAGAAAAATCATTCAATTTTCCTTTCCCGTTTTTGCTTCTGTTTGAGTGCGTTAATGTGATGTAACTATGAAGCTATGGCAGTACCATCTATTAATGTCAAAATCGTGGTGCTCATTATTTATTTTAGGAAGTCTTCTATTTTATCCTTCCAATAATTCAATTCTTTATTACATTTGTATTTTGCCGTTAGTACTAGGATCATGTATTTAAAACAATCCCATAATTACATGGATTTATTTCCTTCGAATTAGCTCTTCAGGCTAATGTATTTATAGGTTCAATGGCCTCATTATTGAAACATAGAAGAAATATATTATTCTTTCTACATTTGAAATGGTATCAAAGTTATTGAGAGCTTCTTATCCCAAGTATCGTAAGTCAATTATTTGGCTATTACTATTAGCCGATCCATAAATATCTAAGAATAAGAATATATATATATAAGTGAGGTGAAATCTTCACTTTACATGCCGATTTTGTGATGTTTAGTTATGCATAAACCCACTTACTAAAATAGTGTTTTGAGAGGGGATTCACCGTGGAGATATAATACAATACCAAATAAGACATGAGTCCAAACTCACATAAGAGATTGACACAATCTTCAACTTAAAATCTTAAGGCAATAGGTTTGTGGGTTTGGTTCCTTGGATGTTGCTCACCTTTTTCATTTCTACTCAATGTGAGACATACACTTATACATGGATTTTCTAATTATCTCCCTCTCAAGAGTGGAGTCCCTTCAACGTTGGTACATTCCTTCAAGCGAAAGTATTTCTAACCATGGATATCTTACTATCAACCCTTACTTGTACTATCTTTCATCATAATGGGACATACCGTCATTGAAATAGGGAAGACAACCTACAAACTAACTAGTAGTCCAATTGATTCAAACATAAGGTTGACAAGTAGAGTGGAGGATATCGTAGTGGACAAAGAAATGTATTAATGACTTGTTGACATACTTATTTACTTATCACATACTAGGCCAAACATTGTTTTTGTTGTGGATCTAGTAAGCCAATTTATGCACCAACCGAAGGAGGCTCATTTACAAACTACTCTTAGAATTGTTCATATTTAAAAGGGATTCTAGGAAGAGGGATTTTTTTAAACGAAACAAGAGTTAAAGTCTTGAAACATATATGGATACAGATCATGCTGGGCCAGTTGTGAATAGGAGATTAACCACCGAATTTTGCTCCTTCCTTGGTGGAAACCTAGTTACTTGGAGGAGCTAAACAAATAATGTAGTAGCCATGTCAAGTGTTGAAGCATAATTTTGAGCAATGACCCAAGGAAAATGTAAATTTCTATTGTTGAGGATTATATTGGAAGACTTGAAGATAAAGTGGGTGAACCCATGAGTTATGTTATGAAAATAAATCTGTGATTAATATGGCCCGCAATGACCCAAGGAAAATGTAAACTTTTATTGTTGAAGATTATACTGTAAGACTTAAAGATAAAGTGGGTGAACCTATGAGTTATGTTATGAAAATAAATCTGCGATTAATATGGCCCACAACTAGGTGCAATGTGATAAAACTAAACATATTGTGGCGGACAAACATTTTATCAAAGAAAAGGGAGACAATGACTTGATTTGCACCCAATATGTGTCCACTTATAATCAACTTGCAAACATACTCACTAAAGGACTGAACTGTATTAACTCTGAAAGAATTATATCCAAGTTGGAAATGAATAATACTTACTCACCAACTTGAGGGGAGTGTCAAAACCGTTCTACTCATTATGGATTTTAGGAGGTTTTTTGTTTTATCCTTCCTATAGTTTTATTCTTTATTACAGGTGTCTCTTGCCATTAATACTATGATTATGCATTTAATAACAATCCCATAGTTACAGGAATTTGTTTCCTTAGAATTAACTCTATATTTCCTAAAATAACCAACAGGCTCATGTATTTATAGGTCCAATGGTCTCATTTTGAAATATATTATTCTTTCTAAATCTAAAACTTAAAAAGTGATAATACTTTGTCAACTTTTAATTCAATTAGAACTGTCTTCACGAGTACTAAAAATTTCATCTGTAATTTCTCTTGTTTTTCCTTTTTTAATCTTATAGTATCTTGATAATTTTCTGAACTGATATTTGCTGTTTTTGTTCAGTGTGGTTTATGTGTATTTAGGTTCTCTTAATTCCTGAAACGACTTATCTTCTCATATAGTGTTTTTCTACTGCAGAGAAACTTAAAAATAATGATCAGTATGGGCCTGTCAGCAAAGCAGGAGGAGGATAATAGGTTTCAACAAATAAAGAAAGAAGTTGTTGACATGATTAAGATGCTGCCCCCAACTCTTGAATCCAAGGTTAGTGTAGTTTCACTTGCTTTTGCTTCCTTTATCATATATTGGTAAACTGGCTTACATGCGTTGTATTTTCACTTATGTTGAATTCTGATGAATTCACAATGTCTAGAATATGTAGCTTGAGATTCTTTAAATTGTTGTTTTATTTGTCAGCATCATGTGATGTGTTCTTTGGTGTGTGTTTTGCATGTTCATCATTGTAGCCTTTGTGATTCATCATTATTGTTTATGTCCCTCATCACAATTCGTATTATTTATCCTGTTATCCTTTTTCTGGTTGCTCTTCCATTGGATCATTGGAAAGAGATTTAATCGGTTTTAGTTATGATACTCAAATTTGTGTTTTCTTTCTGTATCCTTTTATATTGGCACTTTATATTGACATTCACTTATATATATTTGCCAACTTATATTTTGATAATTTAATTTTGAACACATGGTGTTTTCAGGCACTTCAGCAGCAGCAGAAAGGTGAAGCATCTGGTGATTTTCAAGAATTTGGTCCAGATGGAAAAACAAATACAAAAAGAAAGTTTGCCATGGATGCTGCATTGGAGGACAAGATTTGTGATCTCTACGATCTTTTTGTTGATGTATGGATTTCATCTATAGATATTTATCTTGAAATTCTTGGTTGTGATAAAGCTTTCTTATTCAACCTTGCTTGTGATTGCTGTAGGGGTTGGATGAAAACGCAGGTCCACAGATCAGAAAGTTGTATGCTGAGGTGGTTCAAATTTTCTAAATCTTCCTCTCAATGCTGTTTTTTCAAGCAACTGGGTTGCTTGCATTGTATTTTTTGTGCTGAGGATGAAAAAGTCAAATCAACTTGGTTTTTATGTTTGTATATGATTAAAATGTTTGCAATTTTTTGTCTTGAGAATTTATTAGTATTATGAAGTATACATTCAGGGAACTTTTCTTGACTACCACTTTTTTCCCAACAAACAACTCTCGTCTTTCAGTGGCATTAGTTCCACTTAATAGTTAATATGTGTTTAGTTTTTGTTGTGACTTGTGTGAAGTTTATCTGTTTACTTTGGAAGAACAAATATATATTTTCTTAACTTTCAATTTTCTTGTCTCCAGCTTGCAGAACTATGGCCCAGAGGTCACATGGACAACCATGGGATCAAACGTGGAATTTGCAGGGCAAAAGAGAGGCGCAGAGCACTGTACAACAAGCATAAGGTATGGCTTTTGCAGTTAATAATGATTTTTATATTAGCGGAGCATTATTCAACCTCACTTTCTCTCAGTAGAAGATTGTCTGTGCTCTAGGCTGTAAAATCCTATATGATAGAGATATCTACAAGGAACGTTGCAGGAAATTATTAAAAGTGATTTCAGTGAATAGTATCCTTGAGAATTTGGTTTTTAATCCATGCTACTGGTGTGACCTAGGAGGATAAACTAATATTCTTGTTGTATTGGAAGTTTTAGAAATGATTACCCATAGAAATTAGTAATGAACATCATATAGGCAGTGGAAACTTCTTTTACCATTTTCATTTCATGGTAATATGGTATTCTATTTCAATTACATCTATCTTCTCTACTGGAAGGACATATCGCTTTTCAAACTATAAAGTTGATGTTAATTCAGACAACTGAAACTGTTTAGGCTTACAAAACTAGGTTGCTCCAAGGATCATGTTTCTTTTTTCTCATCATGTCTCCAAAGTTTTGATTTCCTTTAGTTTCTCTTCAATGTTCATACTGTATACTTTCTCTAGAGAGTAAATTTAGACCTGATTGAATCCTACAAAATCAGTTTGTGGACACCCATTTATGTCCCGAGGATTAGATATCTCGAGCATGAGATTACATTTAGGTGGTCCAATAGTGATGACATATCTAACAAACCTTACTGGGATAAGTTTTGATATTATCTTAGAAAGTAAATTTAAGTCTATTCAAACTTATAAAATTGATTTTGAATTTGAGGTTTGTATTTACTTATATATATATACACTATCTAGCTAGCCCAGGATCTAAACTTTTCACAAACATAACATGAAAAAGGAGGACATTGTATCTTTAGTAGATTTTAGGTTTTAAAAATTCATTTTCTTCATTTGATAGGGAAAATAATTGATCTTAAAAACGAAAGAATAAGATTTGATTCTTTTTATGCCCAGATGATCATCGGGATTTTATATTGATTTTTATCTCATGGGTTTACTTTGTTGCTGATCAGGACCAGGAAAAAATTAAGAGGAAAAAGTTGCTGGTACCTAAGCAAGAGGAGAACGTCCGATTTGATGCGAATTCAATTACTTCACAACAGAACCAACGAGAGAGATCAGCTCCCGAGTCCAGCAGTCATGGTTTTACTTCGGGGAGCAAGCAAGTTTCTAATGCAAGCCCAACTGGGCGGGTACCCAGTCCAATAAACGGTCTAAAACAAGAAAAAGCAAAGGGAAGTTCAAGCAGTTCCCTGGATGATGTAAGGGTTGCAGAAGCTGTGCTAACAAAGAAGGTAAAGAGAAAACCAGAAGTTGAGTTGGAAGCACATTTAGTTTCTGAGAAGGTGGCTTCCTTGCAGGGAGAAGAAAGGCCTAGGTCCCTGAAGCAGCAGTCCTCAGGGCCACTTCCCAACAAATCAAATCTTCAGCCAACATCTGTTCCTGATCTTCAACACTCAAGCTAACGTCATTTCATGTAGGTTTAGAGGTTTACGAGTCCCAATGCCCCTTTATTTTTTTCTTTCCATTTTTCTTCTTATCCCCCTTTTCTATCAAATAGTCCCTTCCTATCCTATCATTTTTGTAATTAAATGTCCTTGCAATGTTCTTCCAAATATAGATAGATTTATTGTTGTTAGTGATACTGGCCAAGCTTCTTATTTGGCTCTTACGCTTCTCTAAGCCAATTGTTCTTCTCTACTCCGCATGCAATTTTCGGAAGTTAACCATGCATAACATCAATTCATAAACGTCTCTAACAATGCTGGTTGAGTAGAGAAAGTTACATTAGCCTAGTTCCAAACCAAATATTACTTAAGGAAATTTGTATGCTTCCACAACGAACCCTCATTAACCCAATTTTAGTGTAGTGGCTGTACTTACATCAAATTTCTATACCCGATGAATAAAAGTACATATTATTTTATTGAAATAAAAAAATCGAAGTGCTAATTTATTTTACATTTTATTTTATTGATTTTAATTATGAAATTAAAATGGTTGCATAAATAATGTGTAAATTGAAGGGCTATTGAGTTGGAAAATTTGTTAGAAAAAAAAATCATTAGTTTCCCAGGTGTGAATTTTTTATCACAGCTAAATTTATGAATACAATTATTTTAGATTTACTTTTGTTCTGAATATATTTTGATTTTAATACATTACATTTTAGTAAAAAATTAAATGAATAATGTAATTAGTAAGTATAGGTAAACGTATAAAGTGGAACGGATCAAGACGAAGGAAGAAAAGAAAAAAGTAAAGAAAGGAAAATGGCTGCTTCTTCTGCTGTCCGCTTTTTTTCTTGCACTCCATGAAAGTTCTAACTCTTCAATTATTCTCATAAAAATATAATAAAATTTTTTATACCTCTTTATTTTTTACATTTTTGAAATGAACGTTTCAGAAGGTATTTTTAATGTGGAATTTTTTTTTTCAAAATACTCAATCTGAAATATAAAATAAAGAAAAAATTAAGAATGAGTGTTCCAGAATATTTGGATTTTGAAAATATTTTCTAGAATAGTTATTTCGATTTTTTTTATATATTTTGGATTGGATACATTTTTTAAGTGTACAAAAAATTAATTATCAAGACAAAATAAATGTGTAGACTTATTACCAATGTTGTTACAAATGAATTGATTATTAATAATTAAAAAGTATGGATAGTTGAGAGATGTTAGAGTAGTAACTAATTTCAGCAAGTGCACTTGATGTATAGCAGTATCAAACAAGTGTCGCATCCATATTGATTTGTTAATATTGTCTAATATTTAGGGTTGGATTGAATGGAACAATTTTTGCAAAAGTAGTGTTGATTATAAAAACAAAGTTAAAGTAAGACTTGGAAAATATAATGATAAATGCGTGTTGAAGTTGAGTTTTATCTATTCTTCTTCTAATGTATTGTTACTTATCTTTTATTCTTTGCATGTTAATTATTCAATGCCTCTCCTAATATAATCTACTTTTAATATAGAGGAAGTGCTTAAAGAAACTAAGAACTGGACACCTACAACTAAGAACAAAGTCTTGTATTTAAAGATAATTTTAGACGGTGGTCAGCCTCATTCATTAGTGCTTAACAACAAATGTTTCTTGTCAAGGTAAGTTTTCTTCTCAGCTCAACACTTAAGTTTTTCTTCTTTGGAGAGTTTCTTTGGCCATTTAGCCCCTTTATTTTGTGCTTCAAGTTCTCTTGCAAGCGGTTTCGTTTTGTGCTCAACACCATTCTGCGCCGCTTAGCTGGAAGACCAAGATTCATTGGTTTATATTTTCTGCTTATAGGGCTCAACGCCAACATTTGTGGCTCAATTGCATCTTTATTGTTTTTCCTCCAAAATGCCTGAAAAAAAATCAAATATCATCAAATTCACTAATTTCTAATTCTCTATATCTCATTTTGTTCTTTAGAGCTAAAAAGAGTTATCTTGCTTACAAATGTGATCAATTAATACATGATAAATATCAAATTAATATGAAATTTTTGGTATTTCAGACACTTATAAACTGTGTAATTAATAAATTAAATTATGCATAAGTTTAGTGTGAAGTAATTTTTCTTTTAAATTAATTACTTAGCCAAGTAGATAATAAGTTAACATAACTAGTGTGGATCCATAATGTCTTCGCAAAAGCTTTTAGTCAATGTCCAAAAAGTGAAAAAAAAAAGGTTTTTTTTTTTTTTTTTTTTATGTGTTTTTTTAA
>Ga0214544_1000696_pt1 | contig 64656 bp, 19 predicted proteins | sample CNSS3metaG_FD_160074 | JGI IMG/M metagenome (GOLD analysis project Ga0214544, IMG submission 160074) | Root nodule microbial communities from cowpea collected in UCLA plant growth center, Los Angeles, California, USA - CNSS3 | ecosystem: Host-associated > Plants > Roots > Nodule | place: USA... | reverse complement strand
TCATTAATATTTATCACAACCTAATAAAAGATTGAGAGTTCCTAAAAATGATTAAAATCAAAAAATAATTTATTACAATCTAATAAAAAATGAGAATTCCTAAAAAAATCTATGATAATAAAGTCATAAGTCAAAATCGGTTATGAAAAAACACATCATAGATTACTTTTACTTCTATATTCATAAAAAATAAATATAAGACTCATGAGATAAAAGATAATGCTAACTATTAAACAAATATTTCAGGATGAAGTAAGACATGAGAATTTCCTTTTTTTCTTCAATAGTAAAAGAGAAAAAATGAAATTAAAAGAAAAAAATAATAAGTTTGTATCCAACTTCTTTTTTAAAAGCAAAAAAAAAAACATGTGAGAATAAGAGATAAATCTAATATGTAAAAAAACTCAAAAAGATAATAAAAAAAGAAGTATCTTAATAAATATTTTTTAATTTTTATTATATTTGATTTTATGTTTTATCATTTATTATTATTAAATGTTTTACTTTATAAAAAATAAAAAAAAATACCTAATTTAAAAATCATATTTTTTTAATATAAACTACATATAATTTAAACTTTTTAAAAAACATTAAAATTTTCTAAATTACATATAATATAAAAAAATTAAAAAAATTTGGGAGGGGGGGCCATGGCCCCTCCCTGCTCCTTAAAACATCCGCTGCACTAATACACAAACATAAACATAATGATGCTAATCACATTATAACATTATTGATAATTAAAATATGCATCAAGTAGAATCACCTACTACCTTTGGGTATATAAATCTACTACCTTTGGGTATATAAATAAAACAAGTGACGCATACAAAATTATCTACAATCATGTTCATTAATTATGAGAACAATTAATCAACCTTTGGGCGATCCTTAAATGCCTTATAATTAATGAATTTTAATTAACCCATAAATTTAATTATTCATAATTTAGCGTCCATACTATAGGTAATTAAAATAAAAAATATTAATAATTTGAAATCATATAAACTTTAAAATTTTTGCCACTTTGGTGACTAACAAAATTTATCATACTTAATTTCAAATAAATAAATACACATACATTTAATTGCTATAAACTTTATATAGCATCCTCATTAATTTTAATTTAACAATAACAACCATAAATATTATTACAAATTAAAATAAAATTATTAATTATTTAAATAAATAAAATAATTAATATTAATTTATTGGTAACGTAAACCAATCAAAACATTACCTATTTTCCCTAAGCACGTTCAGACATGGGTAGTTTTATTCCATTCACTACCTCATTTCAAAAATCACGTTTAGGTTTTTTAAACTTTCAATACCATTCACTTTGCCATTCACATGGTAACCGTTTTTAGGTCATTCACACGTTACTTTATTCCAAATTAAAATAAACAACTTTCAACTTTCATACTATTAATGCAAAATGATGCGACGTAACTTCGGAAAAACAAGAATCCAATTTAATTCAAGGCATGGCATAAGGAAAAGCTTTGAATTCTATTTGCAGTTAAACCTTGCATTGCAATTATAAACCCTCATTAATAATTAGGGTTCGTGAAGATTGGGGATAAAAATAAAATTGGGGTTTATAGCATAAGGGGAAAATATCATAAAAGAAACATCACATAATAGGAGAATCATAAATCCTACAACCTTGTTCTGATACCACATGTAAAACTAATTAAGGATCTTTAAGATTTATAATTCTCACACGATAAATCATAATAGAGCACTAACCTTGATCCATGAGAGATCCTGTGAATATGCGTTCTTCAATTTTTAATCTTGTGTGCTCTTCATTCACTGTTTCTCAATCTATCTCTTTTGCCTTTCTTTCTCTTCTCACACGTTCTTGATAGGTTATTGTGAAAAGAACCTTATGGCCAGAGACAGAACCCCAATTTCCTTTATAAACCAACGTCCATCAAGTTGGTTTTTATTTTATCTTTATCTTTATTTTATTTTATTATCATTTCCCATAATAATAACCAATAAGTCTTTATATTTTATTAAATCACAATTGGGTCCATCATAATATTTCAAATGAGTCACTAATAGAATTAATTCGTCAATTAATTCTAACAAAGACTTCACCCTAGTAAAAGACTTGGACCATCCCATGAAATATCTTTTAAAAAATAATATAGTATATTTATATTCGTTTAATTTTTTATTCTAAAATATATGTTACAAATTATCTTTTAAAAAATAATAAAAAAAGTAATTATGTTATATAGATACAAATTACATTTTGCTATAATTACTTTTTGTTTAGTAATTATTTTTAATACATAAATTCAATTAAAAATTATAGATTTAGCATGCATATATTTGTTAATTGTAATAAGTCATTTTTAAAAATAAGATAATAAAATAATAAGAAACAATTTGCAAGCTAAATTACAAAATCTAGGGAGAAATTTTTGAACGATATAAGACAAAAATATTTATCAATGGCTTCCTTGTATTATTTTTTTTGTCACCTAGTTCATCCTTAAGGTAACCAGTATGTATATATGTAAATAATGGGCCTGTGAACAGTTTTTTTTTGTTGCATAAGGTTGGGTTTCATACAATTTTGGGTATGTTTATTTAGGGGGTTTTTTCCTGCACTTTCAAGATTTATTTTGTACCTCCAAAAAAATTTTAAATTTAAAAAATATTCTTTGACCATTTTATCATAGTAATGTAGATCATATTTCCAAATTATTTTTGGATGTCAACATTCAATAAAGAATTTTTAATCTCACATATATATATATATATATATATATATATATATATATATATATATATATTATTCCTTTATTTGACTAAGAAGTTATTATTTATGTATGTTTGTGGTTTTGTTTTATTATTGCTTATCAGATGAATTTCTAGAAGTGAACTTCCGATGTATATATTTATATATTATTGGATGTCGAATTTTGGTATATATATATATATATATATATATATATATATATATATTATTGTATATATAATTTTTATATATATATATATATATATATATATATATATATATATATATATATATATATATATTACGACAGTTGACATCTGACAGTATATAAATACAACATTTATAAGTCTACAATATTCACTAGATGTCGACATTTGGTAATGTCTTTTATCGGAAGTCAACATTTAAAAGCAGTTTTTCTGGTAAGATATGTGTTACTCGGTCAGTCAAATTGTTAAAGGGTATTTTTAGAATTTGAAATATGTTTGGAGGTGTAAAAGAAATTTTAGAAGTTTCGAAAGAAATCCCTTTATTTGGATCATACCGTTGGGCTCTCATTCATAGAACCCAGCTACTTTCTGAATGGGGTTTCTTCATGTACCCCATAATTTCTTTTGCACCCCAGGTAATTTTTAATTTTCAAAATTGTCCCTTGACTATTTTGATCTGCTGTAAACTTTTAAAAAATTAAAACTCACACTCTCTCCTATTTAATGAAATTTACCTCACCCTTTGAAATCTATGAAACCCTAATGGCGCATCAGAAACCCTCCCCACCCCACCCCAAACCCCGCGAAGCTCACATTCTATTTTTCTTCTCCTCACATTCATGTGCTCTCTGTGTTGGTATTCTCATTCACTCCCTGTGTTGGAGTGCTCCCTGGTATGTGTAGTCGTGTGTCCTGTAACCCCGTTCACACCCCTCTCCTCTACCATTATTCACACTATTCACATTCACAGCTTCGGAAATCACTCGAAAAAACTCTTTTTTTTCAGAACTTAACTTCCGGAAGTATATAGCCTGAATCTCAAACATTCAAAATCCTTTTTCAGATCTCAACTTTCGAAAGTTAATTGAAAAATTCTTCTTCTGGATCTCAACTTCCGGAAATCATGTGAAAAATTCTCTTCTAAATCTCGACTTGCGAGAGTCAATGGAAAAATTCTTCTTCTGAATCTCCACTTCCGAAAGTCACTAAAAAGAATCCTCTTTCGGAACGCAACTTCTCTAGAAGTGTATAGCTCAGATCTCAAACATTCCAAATCCTCTTTTGAAAATAAATGGAAAAATTCCTCTTCCGAAAATCAATTGAAAAAACCTTCTTCCGAATTTGGACTTTCAAAAATTATTGAAAAAATCTTCTACCGAATCTAAACTTCCGAAAGTCATTTGGAGTGCATTGAGTCAATAATAATTAATAAAAAGCATTAAATAAGTTTATTGACCCAGAAAAAACTTATAATTACATTATAATTATTGTTGTCAAATATATTTTTTAATTTACATTTATTTTCCCGAAAGGCATCAATGAAATAGTGAAAAACTGTTGAGGTATAAAAGAAATTTTGGGTGTGCAGGAAGTAACCCCACTTCTGAATTCATGAATTATTCCTCAAACAAAGAACTCAGGCAAAGTTTTGTTTACTCCTTTTTCATTAAGGGTTTTCTTCCTACACTTCCGATATTTCTTATGTATTTTCAAATTTTTCTTAAAATCTAAAATTGTTCTTTGATGATTTTAAAATTTTAAATCAATCACTTTTCTTATTTTTCTCTCTTATATAATAAAAGTTATTCTCTCATTCTCTTTTAACTTAAATCTAACCGTCGTCCTTACTTCACCTCCAAACCGTGCCTCACTCTTCTCACTATCTCTCTAAGCTCCCCCTAAAGCCACACTCCTCATTCCCTTCTCTTCGTCATTCCTCTACTTTAACATAGATAATTATATCCCTTCGTAGTTTTTCATTTTTTGTGTTGTTGTTGTCATGTTTGCTATGCATATATAGGTATAAGCATCATTTAGTAGATTAGAGTATAGATCTGTGAGTATAAATGCCAGAAACGTAAAACCACGAACTGAAAGTCGACTTTCACAAGTGATTTAATTTCAGAAGTCGACTTCCGTAAGCCACAAAATGACAGAAGTGGACTTCTGTAGACGAAGATAAGTTTCAGAAGTGGACTTCCGTAGACCACTTTGAAACTCAAATTTACTTGTGATTCCATGAAAGTTAAATGGAAATTGTTTATCTTAAATAACTTTAACCACCTATAATCTAAATTAGTAATAAATACTACTTTTTTTTCAAAATAAAAACAAAATTAAAATATTCCTCCAACAATAAAATAACTATAAAAAAAATAAAACATACATAAACAGTAAACCATAAAAAAAATAATTCAAAATAAATAAAATTAAATCAATAAAAAATATTCATTCAAAAATATAAAACAAACAAATAAATAAATAAATAGTAAACTTAAACAAATAATAATTAAAACACACAAAAATATAACAATAAAAAATATATAAACAAAAAATAAATATTCATGTAAATAAAAATTAAATAAAAAATACAAATAAATAATAAATAAAGCATAAGTTATTATTCAAACCCTAACAAAATTACAAAATAAAAAAAATACCACTTAGTCTATGAGGGAAGCATCCTAAGAAAGTGGAAAAAGAAAAGAGAAAACCATGTTATGTTACCTTAACCCATCAGGATGGAAAAGAAAGAAAGAAAAACATATACTACCACATCCGGAGAAACAAAAGCAACTCACCACTTTCGTAAGAAAAAAAATCTACTCACCGGAAGTCGACATTTGTTTAATTTCATTTTCAGATGTCCACTTCCGTAATATTGTGAAAAATTAACTTTGCTTTAAAAGACCGGAAGTCCACTTCCGTAAGACTACGACAAAAACTTCACTTTCGTACCGAAAGTCCACTTCCGTTTTATATAGACACTTTCGGATGTCCACTTCCGAAAGTTGGGATTTTTTCATTGTGTTCCGGGTCGACTTCTGTATATGGGCAAAAGAATAACTTCACTTCTGTAAAGGACGTCCATTTCCATTTTACACAAACACTTCCGGATGTCCACTTTCGGAAGTAGGGATTTTTTTGTGTTCCGGAAGTCGACTTCCGTATATGACTAATGGATGAAAAATGACTTCCGTAAGAAGCTATCTCCACATCCGTAGAACATTAAAAACCCAGTTCAGTTTTTTTTTATTTTTTTCACCTAGCATTAAATATGTTTATTGACCCAGAAAAAGCTTATAATTACATTATAATTATTGTTGTCAAATATACTTTTTAATTTACATTTATTTTCCTGAAAGGGCATCAATGAAATAGTGAAAAACTGTTGAGGTATAAAAGAAATTTTGGGTGTGCAGGAAGTAACCCCACTTCTGAATTCATGAATTATTCCTCTAACAAAGAACTCAGGCAAAATTTTGTTTACTCCTTTTTCATTAAGGGGTTTTCTTCTTGCACTTCCACTATTTCTTATGTACTTTTAAATTGGCCTTTGAACATTTTAAAATTTTAAATCAATCACTTTTCTCATTTTTCTTTCTTATATAATGAAAGTTACTCCCTCACTCTCTTTTAACCTAAACCTAGCAGTCGTCCTCACCTCACCTCCAAACCCTCAGTCTCACTCTCCTCACTATCTCTCTAAGCTCCCCCTCAAGCCACACTCCTCATTGTTTTTTTCTCTGGTCTCCCTCTTCCTTCGTCATTCCTCGACATTAACATAGGTAATCCCTTCGTAGTTTTTCATTTTTTGTGTTGTTGCTGTCATGTTTGCTATGCATCTATAGGTATAAGCATCATTTAGTGGATTGGAGTATAGATCTTTGAGTATAAATGTCTGAAACGTAAAACCACGAACCGAAAGTCGACTTCCGCAAGTGATTTAATTTCGGAAGTCGACTTCCGTAAGCCACAAAATGACGGAAGTCGATTCCGTAAGCCACAAAATGACGAAAGTGGACTTCTGTAGACGAAAATAAGTTTCAGAAGTGGACTTCCGTAGACCACTTTGAAACTCGAATTTACTTGTGATTCCATGAAAGTTAAATGGAAATCGTTTATCTTAAATAACTTTAACCACCTATAATCTAACATTAGTAATAAATACCGCTTTTTTCAAAATAAAAACAAAATTAAAATATTCCTCCAACAATAAAATAACTATAAAAAAAATAAAACATACATAAACAGTAAACCATAAAAAAAATAATTCAAAATAAATAAAATTAAATCAATAAAAAATATTCATTCAAAAATATAAAACAAACAAATAAATAAATAAATAGTAAACTTAAACAAATAATAATTAAAACACACAAAAATATAACAATAAAAAATATATAAACAAAAAATAAATATTCATGTAAATAAAAATTAAATAAAAAATACAAATAAATAATAAATAAAGCATAAGTTATTACTCAAACCCTAACAAAATTACAAAATAAAAAAAAACCACTTAGTCTACTAGGGAAGCATCCTACGGAAGTGGAAAAAGAAAAGAGAAAACCATGTTATGTTACCTTAATGCATCAGGAAGGAAAAGAAAGAAAGAAAAACATATACTACCACATCCGGAGAAACAAAAGCAACTCACCACTTTCGTAAGAAAAAAAATCTACTCACCGGAAGTCGACATTCGTTTAATTTCATTTTCGGATGTCCACTTCCGTAATATTGCAAAAAAATTAACTTTGCTTTAAAAGACCGGAAGTCTACTTCCGTAAGACTACGACAAAAACTTCACTTCCGTACCGAAAGTCCACTTCCGTTTTATATAGACACTTTCGGATGTCCACTTCCGAAAGTTGGGATTTTTTCATTGTGTTCCGGAAGTCAACTTCTGTATATGGGCGAAAGAATAACTTCACTTCTGTAAAGGAACTCCACTTCCATTTTACACAAACACTTCCGGATGTCCACTTTCGGAAGTAGGGATTTTTTTATTGTGTTCCGGAAGTCGACTTCCGTATATGACTAATGGATGAAAAATGACTTCCGTAAAAAGCTATCTCCACATCCGTAACATTAAAAACCCAGTTCAGTTTTTTTTTTTCACCTAACATTTCAGTACCTGAAACATAAACTTATCAAATATAAACTTATCTTGTAATGCATACATTTTTTCTGAGAAGAAATGAAGCAAAGTGGTGAAATACTAGTGGATCCTGAATTGCAAAATTCACACTTCAGCCAGCAACAAAAGTTCTTTTACTGCAAGTGGAAGTGAAAGTAAAAGAAGAGGGAGAAATACTTGAGGATGCAACGGTCCATATACAAACATTACTATCAATTAATTCAGGTAGCCAATGTCACTTCATAATTGTTTAATTATTACATTTACCTGATTAAATTATTTTATTTATTTTATTTTTTAATACATAAATGGAAGAGCATGAATCTTTGGAGGTACAGAAAAAATATTGGAGGTGTAAAAAAAAAAAACCTTTTATTAAAATGTGAAGCCCACCTATCGTCTATATCGACGTGCATGCATATAGCCGATCACACTTGTTTCTTGTTTTTATTTTTTAAAATTTACTAATTTTTAGCTTCGACCTAACTTACTCTAACCTAATATTTTAAATTTTCAAAATTTATTAACTTTAATGTGGTATAGTCCACGCTATGGTTTAATGTATTATCCATGCGTATCATACTTGTTGTTTGTTTTATTTTTAAAATATTCTAATAATTTTTAGTACTGATCTAGTTCACTCTAATTGAATTTTTTTTAATTTTTAAAATTTGTTATAGGTTAGCGTTGGCTTAACCAATATCACCTTTTTAATTCTGAATTTATTCTAACTGAATTTTTTAATTTTTTTAAATTTTAGCGTCAAATTGACGCTATATTTTTAATTTTTAATTTAAGAATTAATTTACTCTCCAGTTTTGTGTGCACAAGTTCACATTTTATACTTATTTTTATTTTATTAAATTTAATATTATATTTTTTGGGTTTAAAGTGTTAATGGATTACAAGTCTTTTAAATTGTGTTTTGTCCTTTTGCATCTATTTGGTTGACGCAATTAGATTGTATTATTTTTTTAACATTAATAACAAATATAATTAAAGAAAGATTATAAGTTGTCCCAGTTTTTATACAAGAACAAAATAAAAAGGAAAAATAAATAAAAAGAAAGTCCATTAGACCAATCTTCTCATGGACATTTCCTCCTATAATGTCAAACAAAATCAAAAATTCAAAGAGATGTTGCCAACTTATAACTTCTTAAACAAACATAGAACATAAATTTTGATAATCCTAAAAAAAAATATATATATATATATATATATATATATATATATAAGATTAAATTAAAGTTAACCTACAAATAATGTCTCTTTTAAAGATTTGTTTTTTAATAATGTCACGTTTTTTTTAAATGTCTCTTTGCTTACTAAAAAGATATATAAATGTGTTTAAAAGTCTATTTTTTATGACAAGTCTTAATCAAAAGATTACGCAAGTCTTCTTATCCAAATAAACCTGTTTAACCAATAAGCCAATTAGTAATTATCAAGTACTTTATAATATTATTATATGTTTTATATATATATATATATATATATATATATATATATATATTACATGTGTATTAGATATAATTAATATAATATAATATAACAGACCGATCTAACGGCATTAATATACACTTCATTCTAAGTTCTAAGACCTAATTTTTTATTTAAATTAACTTTTAAAAAGTTGAATGGTGTGTTTTTGATTAATATTATTTTCCTGTGAAATGCTAATGAAAATAAAATATAATATTTATTGTACATATTTTAAATGAATATCTTTCCGCGAAAACTAAATATTTTCGGTGCGATCAAAACCTTTTCAATTGCGAGAATATCCATTGGATATTCCTCCTTAGAAAATTCTTGAACGGTGGAAAATCTGAAGTTACAAAATAAAATAGCTATCGTTCACAGATTCCTCAATTTGCGCCAGATTTGCTTCAAATAATTATAATAAGGAGAGAAATTTTTAAACGAAATTTGGTGAATAGTTATTAAAACAATATTCTTAAATAATAATTAATTTTATTGAAGAATAATTAATTAATTTATAAATTAAAAATTATCAGTAACTAAAATAATTTAAAAAATTATAATTAATCCCTAAATTAATAATTAAGGTAGTTTTTAATATAAATTGAATTTTAAATTAGACACTAATATTAGTTATTAAAATTTTAATTATTAAAAAGATTAATTTTTAAATTAGTTTTTAATTAAATAATTTATTTATAAATTAACTTTAAATATATTTTTTGTTATTAAATAAATAAATAAATCTCTAACTTATATCTAATTAAATAATTAACCTATAAATTAACTTTCAAATATATTTTTTGTTATTAAAATTAATTATTATTTAAGAATTTTGTAGTGAACGATGTATATATTAAAAAAAAAAAAAAAGTCATTATTATTAGAGCTTTTTATTTGAAACTTTAGAAAGGTATTTTAATATAAAGGGTCATTACTTACAAAGTCAAAGATAGAGGGGCGGTGGAACTTACTTTTTTATTTAAGTTTTTATTTAAGGGTCTTATCTCCAAATAAATAAATATATATATATATATATATATATATATATATTAAATTTTAATATATTTTATATAGTTAGTACTTTAAAATTTTTGTAGACCAAATGAAGTGTATAAAGAATACGTTAACTTTAGTTTCAGTTAGAAAGTGTTTCAAGAAAAGCACTTTGGAGAAAAAAATATATGGTTTGTTTAAAAATTATAAAAATTCTTTATTGTACCGAAAGATGAATTTAGAAATAAGAGTAAACTACTTTTGTTATATAAAAGAAGTAAAAAGAAATGCATAATTTTGAGTCGTATAAAATTTTAATTATACACTTCTTCATCCATTTAGCATGGAGCAGCCACTTTATCAATTACTTATTCATGAAATATACTAATTAATAAGGTTTAACAAGTTGTAACATATTAGCAACAATGAGAAAATTTTAGAAAACTAAATGTACAATTAAACTTTACAAAATTTAAAATGGATCATTTATTGAAGTGAATTTAAGTGAAAGATGTGAAGAGAATATAATTACTATGGCATTTTAAAGTAGTTGACAGAGATAGTGAATAATACAGACAATGAAATTATCATGACTTTTTGAACCTCAATATTTACAATGAGATTATTGCAGAAAAGTTAGTGATTAATATCCACAAGAAATACCTTATTTTAATATTAGTTACATGATATTGTAAGATCGAAAAAGTCCTATTTCAAAAAAGAAAATATTGAAGAAGTCACCAACTACATTGACCTTGTTCATTTTCCCATTTGTTTTATATTTAATGATAGATTGTTCCACAAGGTGCCCTCAAATTATTGTTTCCTTTTGCCATTTGACATTAATAAAATAAAATAATATTCCATTAATCTAGTGTGCAACTGCTGAACTGATTTAGATACTTTATATTATATATATAAAAAACAATATATTTCCATTTATTTGCCACAAAAGAAAATATAAAGGTGAGAAATAAATGGTATAATATGACAAAACTAGTTCACTAAAGTAATTTAATTATCTTATTTGAACTCAATTTTTTCTCAGAATAAAATTTCTTATGTAGAACTGTCTTACTTTTGTACAAGGGATATTGTTATTTGTATATATCTAATAAGTATTTTCTTAAAATATTAATTGAAACTGAAAAATATTGGTAGGCACTAAATGTGACATCCTCTCAATAGAGATATGAACTATAATTCATTATTTGACAAAGGACTAATCTCACAAATAGTGTCTTTTTAAAATTAAATATGACTTAATTTTCTCTTAAAAAAAAAAAAAAAAAAAACCTAGGCCCTAACATGGCATTTTGTATCTCCCATAAACAGTTTACAGAATGAGAAGCATTGTCCTTAACTGTGGGTCAAACCTGGGTTTTCAAAGCAAATTTTGAACCAAGAATTACTCCATATATGATTCCATACATTATTAGCCAATAAAATAAAGATATTATTCATTTATATATTTGATTAAGTTTATAATACTTTTAACCAATTCAAAAATCATAAAATATAAGTTCTCACTTTGTCTCTTTACACAACTCTTAGCTGGCAGAATCATGTGTAAAAAGAGAAATTGAATACCCTCAATTCATTAGATAGTAAATTATGAGTTAAAAATTGCATTAGGCAGCTTAATATAAAATCCTAAACATAGATATAGTCATGTGAGAGAAAAGTGACTATAACTATATATAATTATTAAAACAGATTGAAGTTACGTATAAATAATTTGTTGAGTAGGTAGACACATTAAATTTGTGAGATTCTGATTTGCTATTGACCATATTATATATACACACACGTGAGTTTTCATAGCTACAAAGTTAATGAATTATTTATTAGAGCATGGAAGGTTGTGAAGAAGATTTCCTTCTTATCCAATGAGAAATGTTACTTGAATAGTTGGAGGTTAGGCACAAGGCATTAGTGATTGGCATGTAATTCCAATGGAAGGTAGAAAATAGAAACCCTAGGTGCCAGCTATAGCTGCATTGCCTCTTTGACAATGGTGGATAAGAGCAAATGTGAGATCCTTTGGATTAGGTAAACTACTACACGTGGAAAACTATATCGGTCACAATCAAGAATGGTAGATCAAGAAACTAAATATCAATCTAATTCATGTAATTATTCATGCAATCGTGCCCACATTTTATGTTCTTGACCAGTCAAAGTTTCTACCCAGCAGAAAGTTAATACATCCAATGGAACATGTTGCCAACACGTGTCTTAGAATGTTGGAGAGAAAAAAGTGGGAGGGCACTAATCTTTATCTGAAATAATTATTAAGTATTAATTAGAATAATTCAACGTCGTTCAACTTAATCAAAGTATATATGGGTTAATACTGTTACCAAGGTTCACATAAGTTGTAATGCTTTTTGTTTTTTGATTAAACAACTAAAATTTAAATTGTTATAATATTCTATGACGAAGAACTCGTTAAATAATGGTGTGGTCAAATTATTATATATAAATAATGTAAATCTTATCTTACTAAATCGATTTTTAAGATTAAATTCAATTTAAAGTTTATGTTTAATTTTAACATGTTATTTAAACTTATTTTCAATCTGATAGACTCACTACTAGATTTACTTATGAACTTTTGTTTTTAGTTCACTTTCATTATTTTGACACTCTTTGTGAAGTTTTTTCCTCCAGCTTCAGCTTCAGAGGAGAAAAAGAAAATCCCAGTACCACGTCAACCTCCATAATAAATTTTCGGCTTAAATATATATTTAGTCTTTATTTTTGTTGTTTTTATTTAATTTGATCTCTATTTTCGTTTTGTGTTCAATTAGGTCCTCATTTTCATTAAATTTTGGTCAATTTGATCCTTTTCATCAATGGTGTTTAAATAATTAACATTTTTTAATAGTACATGTCACCTGTCAGCTATTGGTTTTTTTTTATTTTTTTTAAATTCTTTTAACTTTTTTTAATTTCAAAAAAATTGTTCACATGTCAAATTTGAATAAAAATAATAAAAATAGAAACCAAATCTATATTTAAGCTTATATTTTCTCATACTTTCTAACTATTTCACTTCCATTACTCAACCACCTATTGCTCCTGTATACTCGACTAATTCATCTCCAACAATATTTAAAGACTATCAAATGGTGTATCACACATCAATCCATTAGTAAAATTGTTTCAGTATATGCACTACTAATTCATTTGTTTGTCTTTGTCGATCACATTCTATTATCCATGGATTATTAACTATAGCACAATTTATCACATATCTACTAATAATTTTAGTTCCTCTTCATTTACTAAAGTTATCAATTTACCTTTTATAATTGTTGCCAATAGTTCATAAATGCAAGCTTGCACCATTGCTACTTCCCATCCCCTCTCATCATTTATTGTTGACTTTCAAATTGTTCTTTTAATTTATTCATTCATTAGTGCATTTCGGACTTTTTACATCGTAATATTTGCCTCTATTCTTGAGCAACCAAAGCATATAAACATGCGATGACATTTTTAAAATTAAAGTCAACTTTCATGTCTCGGTTGTGATTTTAATCGAGGCATATAGTTTCAAAAAATTTTACGATTCTCGCTGTTTTTGAATTTGAAAATTATAAGATAGCTTTATATCTCGGGTACTCTTCAACCGCAGCATAATACGTTTTCTGCTTTAGTCACTTTTCACCTGATATAGTTAAGTTGTAGTATTTTAATATTTTTTTCATTTACCTAACTGAATATGCCTCGGTTCTAATTGAACTGAGACAGTAAAGCCTTTACACTTCGGTCAAGCTGCCAATTGAGGCATATAAGCTTCCTAATAATAATAAAAAATAAAATTAACAAGGCAATATGCCTCGGTTTCGAATAACCGAGGTAGTGGGGCTTCGTAGGCTTAAAAAACCCCAAACCATTTCACTGCAGCAGTGTCGTCCCTTCTTCTTCTTCTTCGAGAATCCAGCTATTGCGCATCGTCCAATTTCGCCTGCACCACTGCCACATCGTCGTCGCACCATCGTTGCACCGTCGAAGAGGAATTTTCAGCGCCATTGCCTCCGTTGAATCTCACGGCGGCTTTCCACAACGATGATATGTGCAATGATGAGCCTCATGTCCCTCGCCTCTTTCTTCTTCTTGTCCTCCTCGTCCACGCGCAGCGCCTCCTCCAACCGCCAGATAGTCGTCCCCCTTCCCCTGACCAGTCCATCAGCAGCACATTCTCGAACAACGCCTCGAACGAGAGCAGGTTCGCCTCCAAAACTTTCTCGTAGTAGGCGCACGCACCGCCGATGTTGCCCATCTCGACAACGAGGTGCATTACAAGGAACTTCCAATCGACGGCATCTGGCTGCGCGGCGATTAGGCGCTTGAGGATGGCGAGCGCCCCGTCATCCTCACCAAGCTCGAGCTTCTGCTGGAGAAGGGACTTGAGAGCAGCGAGAGGGATTCTTCGTGGTTGTGGTCGGTTTGGAGAGGGGGTAGAGGTGGAGGACAGGTGCAAACGGAACTGAATTGGAGGGCGACGATGGCGAAGTCAACATCGTGGAATTAGGGTTTACAAAGGGTGGATTGAGCAGAGAGTATATTTAATTTTTTTTTCTGATACGCAATAGGCCTCAGTTTGGCAGAAACCGAGGTAGGAACTACTTAATATGCATCGGGTTCATAACCGAGGCATAAAGAACTAGCTTTTTACCTCGATAGTATATGCTTCAGGTCGTCACCCGAAGACAAAAGGTGAAAATAATCGTTGTCATTTCTCTTCCCTGCACCGGTGTTTGTTGCTCGAATGACCCAATCCCATGACATTATTCTCACCTTCACTAAAACTAATGTTACCTTGAAAGATCGAATACCAAGTTGGACAATTGACATTGCATGTGAGTCACATAAACTTGATTATCTTTATCCATCACTTCTAGTATTTGCATTAATTGTCTCTCCAATGATGATTCGTGCTTAATTAGCATATCCCGAATTAACAAAATTGTAGAATATGGTGTCATGTATAAACCATTTGTCTACTTTGTTTTGTGATTCATGACAATTAGGAAAACATGTTTGTCACTCATTTCCTTCTTAGTAAACAAGTTTTTTTTTCCTTTTTCTTTAGTTTACTCTGATATTTGGGACCCTTCCCGTACTACTACTTTTCGATTTGAATTTTTTTTTTTACCTTTGTTGATTTTTAATCGGGCTATACTTGGATTTGGTTAATGGAAATTTTATCATAAGTGATTTAAAACATTTTTCATAAATCAAATACACAATTTGGTATATCCATACATGACCTTCATAGTGACAATGGTTTTGAATATTTGTCTAACCAATTATAACAATTCATGAAATTCAATAATATCCTACATTAAACTTCATGTTCTCGTACTCCAAAAAAATGGAGTAATGGAAAAGGAAAACACATATCTTATTGAAACTACTCAAAGACCTCTTCTTTGTAGTTATATTCATCATAATTTTTGGGGGAATGTTGTCCCTGTAACATCCCGATCGAGTATTACAAATTTAAATAAATAAAATAGAAATAATAATTAAACATTATTTATTATACTGCCTTTTCCCAAAATGCGGGAAAATTAAAACATTTATTTCATCAGAACATGGTCCAAAATCCATATTGTATAAAACTCGAACCAATATATAAAAGTCTGTAAAAGAAATGTTTACAAAATTATTCAAAACCATAAACAATAAAAACTTTGATAAAGCTTTTTCCCCAGTCTAGCCCTGCTCCGACTCTATGCTTCACCAGTACCACCTACAACATCATTTGTTCTCGTGTAACGTAATACACGATCATCGCCAAACACAATCAGATAGGGTGAGATCATAAACAGTTAACATATAAGTTAATAAAATCAAGATACACCCAACTATTTTATTCTAGATAATTCTTGGCCAAGACCTTATTACCCCAAGGTTTTTCAATCTACAAATTACACAAATAATTGACCATGGACTCAGGATATATGATGCTTCCACGAACCTGCCCACTCATGGTCCTGCCTCAACGGACATCCCCGCTCGTAGTCCAACTCTACGGACCTCCCCGCCCGTAGTCCAACACACGTGATCTACCAACTACGAACCTACCCGCTCGCAGCATCTCTCAAGTGTTAGCACGGAACATACGAACCTCCCTGCTCGTATCCCTACACGAGAGTATCAGGATATGAACCTCCCCACTCATATCATCACGTGTTCACCACCATCCATGAACCTACCCGCTCATGGCACAACATCTCTCGGTCCAAGTCTTACATCACAACATCAAAACGAAATTAAGAAAAGCACACTTCACTATACAAGGTACATACTCAAGCTGGTCTTAAGGATTTCAATGCTTCCACGAGCTTGCTCGCTCGTGGTCCAACTCTACGAACCTCCTCGTTCATAGTCCAACTCTACGGACCTCTCCACCCGTAGTCCAACACACGTGATCCAACAACTACGAACCTCCCCGCTTGCAGCAGCCCTCAAGTGTGAGCACAAAACATACGAACCTCCCCGCTCGTATCCTCACACGAGAACATCATAATATGAACCTCCCCACTCATATTATCATGTGTTCATCACCAGTCATGAACCTACCCGCTCATGACAATATCAAGCATCTCCCAGACCAGGACCAACACAACAAGCCATGCAAAACGTATCACAACACACCTGGTCACTGCACCATCATCTGGCGTAGCATAAGCACCGCTAGGCAAAATGGCAGTGCAGATCGTCTGGCGGTTCCACATCACCGTTGGGCGCAACAACTCACAAGACTTTCCTATTTCCTACTATCGCCTAACGATTTACTCTACACCGCCCGACACTACACCAGTAGTATGATACTACTGGTTTTAGGTACTGTAATTCAGTTCCTAGCCTTCACCCATTCAGTCATCAAACATCCAGAAATCAAAATAGACATTCATATACTCCAAATTACAACATCACAACAATGCATCTTTCAAGTATAAGCACACATTCCTCTCTTTTATAATTTATATATACTCACATCTTAAATCATTGCCAACATTCAATTTGAACCCAAGAGTAAATCATGCTCCTATGAAATTATGAAATAATAAGACAGTAGGCACATAACTCATACACCACATATGACCTAATAAAATCTATGTACTTATTCTGCATACCCTCGCAATCCCATTACATTTAAAGCATGATTATCATATTCCCACACTTTCCCAAAACCCATCATGATCATGCAACACTCGGTCATAGTGATATCATCAATAATGGCTTTTTTCACACACTTATAACATCATACATTCGAGCTAACATATGTAGATTTATATATTCAACATGGCTAAGCAAGTACTACCAAAACATACTCATCAATCGCGCGCGCACACACACACACACACACACACACACACACACACACACACACACACACATATATATATATATACACACACACACACACACACATTCACCAATCAAGGTCATACCAACACTTAAGCACATTTAAACATCCATTGCTAATCATACTCTTAAGGAATTCAAACTACCAATCATCAATAACATATATCTCTAGCTACAAATATCCAATTCAAATCTCCACCGTTCAAAGTAAAGAATAACATGTTAGGAATCACCTGTCAAAATTTCATCTAAATCAGACGATTATCGAAACCAGAAATGCAGTTTTACAAAACTTGCGCAGACCAAAAAATGTAGTCGCTAAACGACTAGATCTTGCCGCCCAGCAAGAATACACGAGAGACCTTGCACCTGGCGGTAGGAAACCACCGTCTGGCGGTCCCTGCTTCGCAAAAAACATGAGAAATAGCATTTTTTCACGAAAAAAACCCTATTCCACACGTCTATGCATCACTTGGCAACAATTTATCACCGCCGGGCGGTTCCCATCAGGGACCCATAAATGCACATCAAAAGGTATGTGTCTCCTGGCGGTTTCAAAGGCTCGCTAGGCGGTTTTTGGAAAATTTTCAGAAACTCAACCCAATTCCAGAAAACACGAGAATCAAGTAATCATACATCACATTGTATACATGTTTACGCAATTAAATTAGAAAACTGAGAGGTACAACTCCCTAACCTAGATTTTGTGCTTCCAATTGCCACTATTGTAAACCTTGATGATAGTAAAATCCACTTCTCGTCTCCTTCCCCTTTTCCACACGTCAATAGGCTTCTAGAACCACTCATAACTCTCTTTTTCAGTACACAAAGTTGGTGTATGACTAAAAGTCCTTTTCCTCTCCTTACTTCCGTTCTTATACTCACCTTACACCCTACTTTTAAGTGCCTTAATGGCTAAAACTAAAATACCATTAAAATGTGTTTAATGGTTAATCAATGGCCATTCAAGAAGGTTTTCCAACCCTTTCCAACTCTCTAGACGTCTAGGGTTTCTACCCTTCACATTCATGCTGAAAAGAAATTTGGCAAATAGAAAGTTAAATTCATATGCTCAACAAGGTTTGAACACATGACCACATAATAAAAATTCAAGGGCACAACCAATTCAACCAATCCATGTTTCATGATAATTCCTATAATTCTAGGATTGTATTATCACTCATCATGTTCAAGCGTTTATTATTAAAATAATAAACAATTAAAATAGCACACAAATGGAATACACAAGACTCAAACCTAAGTCCTCTCACATGACCAAGTACTCTCAACCACTTGAGCTAGTACTATTCCACATCATAAAAGCCAGTATTAAATGTCATACAGGCTCCCACTACCCACATTTATTAAATAATTATTTATTTAATTATTTAAATTTATCGGGTCTTACAATCCCTACAATATGTTATCTCATTAATCGAATCTTATCATTTGTCTAAAACAAGATAAGGTAACCATACTTTGTGTCGAGTTACGAGGAAAAGACAGGTGAAGAGGAGAAGAAATAAAAGAAGGAAGATGATGAAAATAAGGAGCTAGTGCTGGTGGTCATCGCGATGTTGCTGACGATGACCAAGGAGGAGGAGAATGGAAGGAAGAAGAACAAGAAAAAAAGAAGAAGAAAGAAAAAAAAATATTAGGAGGAGAAATAAGAAGACCCAATAGTGATATTTACAAAGTTTTACCAACAAAATGAAAAAGCTCATCAGTAATTATTAATCAATTTTTTTTTCGTAATTACTGATGGAGACCTATCACACTAACACAAAATGTGCTTATTACGTTACGTGATTTATGTCCAATCATTAAGTGTCAGACATAAAAAATGCACGGTGGTATTTTTGTAAATAAGTTGTCAAAATTTACGTTTGACCAAAGAGGATCAGACGTAAAAATAAAAAATTATGTTTAACCTAGAGGGGTTAGACGTAAATTTCTTCATATACAACCCCTCAAGTCACTTTCATTTTCATTCTCTCCTTCTCAACAACGCTTATAAACACGCTCATGACCACTACGACCACTCCATTGGTGTTTTTTTTTTCTTATTCTAATATCAAAATCTCCTCACCACTTATGTTTTCCCTCTTTTCTTCACAGCTTGCGAACCAGCTTACAAAGACGTCGCAGACCATCATCCGAACACGTCGCGAGCATCGTGAACCTTAGAAGGCCTCCACTGCGTTGTAGATTTCAGCAAAATGGAGAGATGTGATTTCACAATTTGCTATGCTAATGTGCAACTTGAAGGTCTCCGGTGTGGTGCATGGATGGCAACGAGATCCAATGGATGTCTGATCTGCTGCTAAGTTCCAGCGTGCCTCGTGCGGTAAGTTTGTTGGGGGCGGTGTTGGTTTGATGGAGGAGTTATTCCAATTGCAGATCTTGTGATGGTTCACGTTTGAGTTACGATGAGGATTTTCAATAAAGTTGGTCAATGGTTGTCTGACGAGTGTGCGTGATGGCCCAAAGAAGAATGAATTTTTATGTTTGCTATGTTGTCACCAGATGTAAATTTACTTTTGATATTTTAACAAATGTAAATTTACATCTCGATTATATGTCTGGTCTAGACTAGACGTAAAAAACTAAAAATATCAGATGTAACAAGCCCAGTTTGTGTTAGTGTCAACAGATTTGTAGCCACATGTAATTATTGACATTTTTTCCGAGTTATTGATTTTCTTGTGGTGTTTATATTCACAATTTTAGCATCTATTATTTTTATTTTGATGTCTTATGATAATCATCTTTAATTATTGTACATACTTTAAATGATCTTATTGAAGAGTATTTGATAGTCATAGAGCACTACAAGAAAATCTTCAATTAGAAACAAAAAATAGTTAGTCACTATAGTGACCAATTTAAATACCAATTTACAAAATGAAAAATTATTGACTACTAAAATAGTCAGTATTATAAATAAAAAATTATAATTAGATTATTTATTATTATTAAAATCATGGATTATTTTTATAAGATTATATTAGTTAATGATAATTATATTATTTATCAAAAGGTTATGTATTCACTTGTCAAAATGTATACTATACATTAATACAAACTATTTCTCAAAACATTTAATTTATCCTCTAGTTATTTGTTTTTTTGGATGCACATCATCTTCATTGCCTATGTGTATGGATGTCAAAAAAATCCGTATTCGCGATTATCCATGGATAAAATTCGCAACGGGTAGGAAATAGATATTGTAAATGGATACCTATAAGTAACGGGTAAGGATATTTTTAATACTCGCATGTTAATGGGACGGGTACGGGTATCATAGTATCCGTACTCGTGGATACTCGTACCCGCTATACTCTAATTTAAATTAAAAAACATAAAAAAAATATGATTAAAATATTAACATATTGATTTTGAATGAGTTATTTTTTTATCAATTAGTTTTAAAAAAAAAATCATTTCTTTATAAACTGTCATTCAACACTATTTAAATGGATTATTTGGACTTTGTTTAAAATTTATGAATGTTATTTATTGCATTTTATTTGAATTTATGATTAAAATATGTTGTTAAATATTTTTTTTTAAATACCTGCGGGTAGTTGTGGATATCTGTGGATATTTAAAAATTATGCGGTTACCCGCATAACGGATACCCGACGGATATGGGTACGAGTACGTGGCATATTTTTATCCAGCGGGTAGTGTACGGGAGAGCTACTACCCGTACCCTACCCGCCCCGATGACATCCCTACCTATGTGTAGTCAATAATTTAAAAATATGTTCCAATCTTACGAAATATTTATTCATTCTGTAATGTCCCAAAAACTGAATAACCTCGATAAATGATACCTCAATAGGTGTGAAAGTATACAATACGTTGAACATACCCATATTACAACAAAAGGGGTCCTACATGGCCCAACCCAAAATGTACTGAAAGAAAACAAATAAAAACACAAGGCCTTGTTCAACAGTAAGAGCATAAATAACATAAAATCTTCTAGTAGTGGGCCCCACAGTGGGCCCGACCCTGTCCAAACCATCAAGCTGCAGCATCCCTATCAACATTACCACTGCCAGAGGTTTTCACATCTGCTCACATCAACAAGGTTGATGATCATCGCAAAAGAGAGTACCATACACAACATACAAGCAAGCAAAGGGTAAGCTAGTGTAAAGGAATCTCATTTTATAACAGTTCACAAGTAATTTCAAGCCAAGCATAAATAACAAGCATTATACCAAAGCTATCAAAATATATGAGACTCCAAGACTTGACTATCCGGATATGCATAATAAGGCACCACCACAAGACAGTGGAATCAAGTCCTAGCAGTGAGGCATCACTGCAAGGCCTTCGCGGAATTACACCCTTACAAGAGGCACCACCATGTGGCCTACGTGGAATTACGTCCTGGCCTTGAGGCACCACCACGATACTCGTGTGGAATTACGTCCTTATCTTGAGGCACCACCGTGAACTCTCACCTCGAGGTTCATGGAATTAAGCCCAATAGCTGAGGCACCACCGGGAACTCCTCCTTAAAAGGGTCCACGAAATTATGTCCAATAAATGAGGCACCACCTTGAGCTCTCACTATAAGAGTCATGGAATTACGCCCTACACACACATTGAACATGTTACACCAACCAATCAGAAGCTCCCATAATGCTAACCTCATGTATAACAGCCCCATCATGCAACTCATGCTTTCCAATTCATATAACATACAACAACATACCATTCCCACCGCAACCTCATATATATAAATCATGGCATCATCCCCCAACCCACATAGTAAAGCATTTAGATCAAATAAGCAATCACACACTAGTGCACCATTCTGCAATAGCACCAAACCTACCCCGCAGTCTCGCTCAGACTAACAGGTCCCGCTCAGGCGAGGGGGTCCTCTCGCTCAGGCGAAACCCTTCTCGCCTAGGCGAGATCACGAAAGGGGGAGAGTGGACTCTGCGAGGTCTTGCTCAGGCGAGTCCCTTCTTGCTTAGGCGATACCACTTCTCGCTCAAAAAATAAAAACCTCTCGTCTAAGCGAGAGATCGAGCAGCGGGTCCTGGGCGAGCCTCTGCTAAACTCGCCTGGGCGAGAAAACCAGTGTCTGCCACTGTTCCTTCGAGCGACAGCCACACTCATGCATCCACACAGTCCATCAAGCATTTTCAACCGATTAAATCCACACACAAACCATCCAACCATCACATACTCATCAAACAGATAGATTCTACCGAAAAAGATATGGTAAGGTCTAGCTTCCCTTACCTGGAAAAGCTAAAAGAAACTTTGATGCGTAGACGTGAACACCACAGCTCTACAAGCAGCCCCAAGACTGGAACACAATGGAACATGAAACAGAGTAAGGTTACTACGAAAACCCTAACTGGAATAATCGAACCGCAGCCGGGAAAGATTAGTCATTAGCTAACAGAAACTTACTTGGAAAGTAGAAACGAAAGTGGGCTTGGTTTGATCGAGATTGCGTAAACCCTAGCAGAGCTCTCTAGGTCAGTGAAGGAAGACGGCTACGTTCTGCGATTGAGTGAGGGTAATTCTGTTAGGGCAGGTTAGGGTTTGGCTTTATCCCCTAGGCCAGCCCTTAGGCCCATTACACTAGGGCAACCCTTTTAGGTTATGGCAGAAAAGGGAAAAAGAATTAACTGGGCCTTACACATTCCTTTTCTTTTTATGATTTTATTATTTTGATGATTTGATTGTATATTAGGATATAATTTTAATGAAAAATTTCAATGTATAATCTTCTTCTTTTGGAAGATATTATTTACCCATATAACAAGAAAACTCTTAAATAATATCAATTTTAGTAATAAAAAATATGTTTAGAGATCAATTTAGAAACTAATTCTTTTGGTAGCTAAAACCTTGATGTTAATAACAAATTTAAAAATCAATTCATAATAGAAATTATTTTAGTTATTAATTTAAAGACCAATTATAATTTTTTTAAACTATTTTATTTATTAATAATTTTTAGTTTATAAATTAGTATTTAAATTGGTCACTACAGTGACTAATTATCTTTTGTCACTAAAATTGGTCACTATTCAATAATATTTGTAGTGTTAATTGTTATGATAATTGAATTGTTTGATGATAAAAAATTTCATTATATATATATATATATATATAATTATTATACATAATACTTTTTATTTATTTTTAATTCTTATAGCCTGCACTCGTACCATAAGGTGTCATATTTAAGAGTAAAAACTAAAAAGTAAAATTGATTTAACTATAAGAACCAATTTAAATTCAATAGTTATTTCACAATAGCGTCCTAAGGGTCATCGTTGAACGGAAGTAGGAATATTTGCAAAACGCGAATGTTTTTACATGGGTTCCAATGTCTCAGAATATATTATTTTCATTTTTTTAACTAAACTTTAATATGATTTTAAATAACATTATCCATAACCAAAAGCAATCTTGTATCAGGATACAATTTGTCTATCGTAAACATAATTTATTATTACGAATTTTAACCATGGTATTATTTATATAAGTCGTTGGTGTTTGTGAAATTAAACTCGAAAATCATTTGATATGAACAACTAATTAAACACTTTCTTTCAGTGAAATAAATTAAAAAAAAATGAACCAAAATCATCGGATAATCACACTCCTTCCACTGGTTTTTATTTTTTCAGAAGAAAAAGCACTATCCTCCAATATTTAAAAGCAAAAACAGTAAAAAGTTGCAACATAATCAGTGATGCTACTTAACAAATAAGTTTTTGGTACGATCGATAGTGTTTGGGTATTTGAATTTAAAGTGAACAAGTTAGCTAGTGAAGATAAGTTGCCTTTCTCTTTTGGCTATGATCATACTCCAACAAGAATTTAAAATAAAAATCCAAATATTATTAAATATCGTTAACAAATTTCATCCACACATCATTATTATAAGTGTGTACAGAATAAAATAAACCTAGCTATCATCGCTTAATGAAAATTGTATTTACGTAAAGTTACGTATAAGTATATGTATGTTATTACTTATTTTGGTAGATGTATGTATCAAATTATTATTCTTTATTATTTTTTTTTCTTACATCATAGGTGACACCATCAGAATGGTTAAGAGCCAAAGAGATTGGTGCATGAAAACACAGAACAGTGTTGGAGATAGCTTTCTTTCCTTTGTGGTCTCGATCGAATAAAGAATCTTTGAAGGATAATTATCACAGTACATTATTGTAGTTATGGACCAAGAAAAAAAGGAATAATAATTTAACACTAGTGGATAATCATCACCTTTGCTTCATAACACTGCCTTGCTTTTTCAATTTATGACACTGTAACTTTCTTTGGAAAATTACTTTTAATATTATACCCATGCATGTAAACACAGGACGTATGCATGGGAATATTTTAAAAATAAATTCTTTTAATATTATTTACGCAATCTTGATGGTTAACTAATAATAATTTAATTATCTATATGACAAATTTTACTGTGTAGAGAGATAACAGTATCTATAAGTTTTTTTATTATTAATTAAAATTCATTAAACAAATTGAAGATTTTTATATGTCGTATTTTTATTAAGGGTTAAATATGTTTTTGGTCCCTCAATGAATTTTGGAATTAGTCCATTTTGAAACTTTGGACCAATTTAGTCCTTCATCTTTCGGAATACGTGAATTTAGTCCTTTTAATCAAATTTTGGTAGGTTTATTTGATGTTTCGTCCGCATTTTAGGATTGTATTTGAGTTGTTTATACTGTTTGACACATTTTTGCTTTAGTGTTAAGTCAAATACTATTGTGAAACGCGCTTGAAATGTCAAATAAACTTAACAAATTTTGATTAAAAGGACTAAATCCACGTATTTCAAAAGATGAAGGATTAAATTGGTTCAAAGTTTCAAAATGGACTAATTCCAAAATTCACTGAAAGTTAAGGGACCAAAAACATATTTAACCCTTTTATTAACATGTAAAAAACATTAAATAACAATTATTTAAAAAAAATTAGTTACTACATTAAATAATTTAGATATTATTTTATAAATTAAAAATTAGTGAGGTCGAGAATAGTCTTTAATTTGCAAAGATTTTAAACATCAGAATTTAAATTGATGTTTAATATTGGTCATGAAAGTTTTAACTTATTATTAGTAGTTTGACTAATTTAAAATTTAATAATAATAATAATAAGTAGTTAAAACTTTGACGGCAACGTTAAAATCTAATTTTCACTTTGATTCACAAACTAAATATAAATATTTTTATTAATAATAAAATTTATTTTGGATATCAATAATTTTTAATTTATAAAATAATTTTAAATTTTAATTTATATAATGACTAATTAATTATATCTCTAAATTAAACATAATTTAATGGTTTTTTTTTACAGTGTAATAGATTTCAATCAATTTTACATTTAAAAACTTAAAAATATGTGTACATATACGTATGATTTTTCAAATGAGATAACTTCAATTAATTTTCTTGATTCGTACAAAAGGACAAATATTAACCGGTGTTAAAATATTTAAAAAGAGGAAAGATTCTTTAATAGGATACAAAGAAATACACTCATGTAATTTCTTAATATGTTGTAATATGAGTGGTTTTAAATATTTGTTGACCAGATCCTAAAAATACTGCATTTATTTAAATATTTGAATCACATCTACTACTAAAATTTAAACTTGAGAATATTTTTAAGTGGGTTTTGCAAAAATGAATATTTTTTTAGTTTATATTTGAATAAAAAAGAATAGGAAAGCGAGTTTCCATGGAGACACGAGAAAACATTGAAGACAAAGGCATGGAAGAAAGATAGATATTTAAGGAAATAGGAATGTGCATGGAGCATGATATTTTGGTTGAATTCAAAGTTCAAATACCTGATCTGCTATTTATAGTAAGTCTCATTTTTTTCTTCTACCTATTTGGTCCAAAGAATCAGGACCCAACTCCTTCTATCATTTCCAAGGTTTTTCACTTTTCTTAGGACTCTTCAAAACTACTATTATTATTTCTAATTGCAGAACAAAAACATTGCCACACTCGATTTCCCATAGCAAGCAATTGAAAAAGGGGTAAAAAGGTGTTCAAATAAATTATATAATGATTAACTATGAAACCCTATTAGCCACAATTAGAATTCAACAATCACTTCAATCATATGTATTATGGATAGACATAAATGCTTCCAGAAGGATCCAACCAGTTCATTATATACTTCTTTTGATTCTTCTTTAAATCATAAAGGGAAAGCCAAGTGCATTAGGTACAATACTAATTTCAGAAATAAGATAAAGTTATCACACTCTTACGAACCTGGACCACTTGGCAATGCCTCCAAGTGGTGATTTATTGATAATTAGGTTTCATCGCATGCAAAATAAATATAAATATAATGTAAAAATTATATATTGCTCTTATTACGTCCCATAGTTTTTAAATGATTCTTTCATTAGATTTGAGATCGAAACACATATGTAGTTTTTATATTTTTTTGAAAGGGTTAATTATGGTAGCTGATATGATTATAATTAATAATGATAGAGTAAAACATCACATATTGAGATGAAAAATAGTGTAAAATGTCAAAATTGTTTTATGAATTTAATTAATCTCATCATTTTCTTCATTTTCCCTTCTCCATCTCCTTTTTTTAGCAAAGTTTCGATCTTTTTCAAACTAGTTTTGAGGATTTTAGGGTTTGGATCGGTGAGTTATGAGTAGAATCAACAATCATGAATATGATACAAATATTGAAAAATATTGATTTTTAAAGGACTTTAATTTCTTCAGATCCTGTGGGATATTTTTTTTCCTTGGATCAAAAAGGAGAAGGGAGAAAATGGTAGGGTTTAATTAAAATTTATAAATGTATCATGTTTTGTTCTATCATTGTTATTCAATCCAACATCAATGACAAATGGAACCATATTGAATCTTTCTAAAAAAATATAGAAACTATATTAAGTAAAAAATAAATATAAAAAAATATTGAATTGTCATAAGTATAAGACTAAAAGCTATTATATATATATATATATATATATATATATATATATATATATATATATATATATATAATTGTCTACATATATTAATTAATTTAAATGTGATAAAAAGAATATATCAAATACGATAATTGATCCTAAATCAATATAAGATTCTATGACACTTGCTTTTAACTTTAAATCTAGACAAAATAAATTCATTAATTTTCTTTTATATCTATACTTTTAAGTCAGCATAAGTTTTTAGCTTACTTCAACATTTGGATACTTGGTTATGAAAAAAAAAATAGTGTATATTATTAATGTTTTTATTTTGGTTAATGATTCATGGAGAATATGAGAGGAAGTGGCGTGAGTCCATGCTTGGTTGATTATTACTTTTTTGAAAAAATGATTGTGTTCATAAGAATGGTTCCTTGTTGGTTTTGGTGTTGGGTGTAACTTATCTTGAGGAAAAAAAATGCAAGGTGACCCACCACAACACGTGACCTTTGAAATTATTGGAGGGTGCATGTCTTACGTTCTAAGCAATATATTTAGATACCTTTTATGGGAGATTCTTGTGTATATCCAAACAATATTATTTAAATAATTCCAAATTAATATAAGTCTCAGCCATTCAAAATAAAATATAATTTATTTACATTTGTGTATAAAATGTTTATGTACGCTATCGCTTAATTAAAATGTATGATTGGCTATCATTTAAAAAATTATTAATTTATCATGCCTATTTATAATTAAACAAACAGTGGAAAAAAAACATTTTATTGTAAGAACATATTCTTATAGCAATTAACTAGTAATTGTTTTTCAGTTTCATTTAGCTTTACTGGAGGTTCGTTACTGGGAGGTTATAATAACCCAGTAAACTACAAACATAGTAGAAATTTTAAAAATCTTTTAACACATTATATTAGAAATTTAATTAATACTTTAAATTATATGAAAAAATATCATATAACTTTCTAATATACTCTTTTAATTTTTTGTAATTAATTTTGTATATTTTATCAGTAAAAAATTGATCACATTAGAAAATTTACAATCTGCTCAAATAATTAAATTAGGCACATTGACTATTTTTTTTTCGGAATTACTCATTTACTTTTATTATTAATTTAAATAGTAAAAACACATTTGTTATGTATGTATATTTTTTTTTATGACAATAAAAAATAAAAAATTATTATTATTATAAAATTAAATGTAAATAGTTTTTATAATTTATTATAAATATTTTTATAATTAAAAAATGGTTAAATTTTAAAAAATATCAAATTTAAAAAATAATAAAGTTGATAAAATAAATATTTTAATTTAAAAAAACTTTTATTTAAAGGATAAATTTAGAAAACAAATGTGTAAAGAAAAAAAGGAGATCCTTTACTTTATATATAAGAAAACTAACAAATTATTTTTCTCCAAAAAATTTCATAAAATAAATAGAATGGATGAAGTACAATTTTTCCTTATCTATAGCTACACAAGGGATATGCCATTCATGGTAGTGGCCCATGATATAATTTTTAAAACATTATTATATTGACACTTTTATATATTTTATCAGTATTTATTAATTTTCTTTTCTTTTATATCAAATACATATTGGACACACCCCAATAATTCAAGGTGTGAAGTAGCTTTTGTTCTTGTGTTGGTAGATAACTTTAAATGCAGAAACAACTGACTTTAGTGATATCTGTTTCGTAGATCGAATCCTATTCATACTTGGCATGCCTTAGCAACAGTTGGTAACTGTTTTAATATTTTGGGTTGAAGAAAAAATTGCGGATGATCCAAAAATATAATAAAAAATTAAGGAACAAAAGAAAATATTTGGAACATAACGTCATTTACGTGTTTGATACACAAAGTATACGAATAATTTTAAAGCACTGAGCACTCACTATAATAACAAGTCTACTTAACCTGATTAAAAAAATATTATTTTCATTAAATCTAGTAGTTTCTTTTTATTTTTTTATTGGGTGGATATCAATTTAGTTCCTATGAAGCACGACTAAATTATTCTTTTTAAAAAATTAATTTAGGGAATGTATAAAAAATTTAAACTAACTATATATTAGTTAGATAATGAAATGATTTACATGTACTGTCAAATTATTTTTTAAAACTATATTTTTAAACAAAACTTAATAAAAAATTATAATTAGAAAACTATTTACACTTTAAAAAATAAAATAGACATTTCATTGTTTAGAAAACGATAAATTGTTAGTATCCGACACATTTAAGAACTAATTAACCTGATCACTCACCAATTTTTTTTTATAATTTTTAATATTTCAAAATTATATAATTAAGACTGCTTTGAACTTTACTGAAAATTTAAAATTTAAATTATGCACACTATATAAAAGGCATTATGTAAGTGCAATCCTTATTGTCTATGAGTTGGCATGCACATAGAAAATCAACCTCAACCCAGGGAATTTAAGTTTTACAACACATGGAATGTCTTCATAGAATAAACCATTCAAAGACTTTGAAAACGAGTACATAAATAAATTAATAAAGTAGCATGTCAAATTCTAGGACAATAGTTGGTAACTTCTAGTAAAGCAAAGTATCACATTTTTTTTAATTTGTTTTACACAACGAAATCAACTAATAGTAAGAAAAGTTGCGTTAATCAGAAAGTAAAAACAAATTGATTCAAGTTTAGCTAATAAAAGTAATTCATAAGGTGAGAATATTTATTATTTTTCATGGACTTAGTTATATAATATATTTAGATTAAAAGCTAAATGTAAAATTCTAATGGTGTGTTTGGATAGAGTATTTTAACGAAGCAATTTATTTTTTTGAAGAATTTAGATTTCTTTGTAATGAAATGCTTTGTTTGAATAGATAACATTTAAAATGCAAGCATTGTTTTTTTTTTTTGAAGTATTTCAATTAACTAAATTAGTATAAATTCAAATACCCTCAAAATAGGTAGAATTTGAAATTCTTCTCACGCAACCTCACACTCTGGACTCTCTGGTATACCCAACTAGTCAAACGGACTAGGCTAGCCCAACGACACAAACGGGTAGGGCGGGCCTGATGACCCAGATAGGCCGGGAAGGCCCGATGACGCACAAGGGCCAAGCGGGCCTGACAACCCACATACCCCAGGTGGGCTCGACGACCTAGATTTGTTGGGCGGGCTCGACAACCCCACGATGTCGGGTAGACTCAACGACCTGTACGAGGTTGCCAACCCAAATGAGCCCAACGGGCCCGCCAACCCAAACAGGCTTGACCGACCTACCAAACCAAACAGACTCGACTTACCTACTAACCCAAATGAGATCGACCAGCCCGACGATCTAGGCAATTCCCATTGGCCCGACGACCTAGCCAGGTCAGGCTGACCCAACAACACAGAGCGGTCGGGCAGGTTGATGACACAAACGGGCCCAAAATCCCAAATGGGTCGGGTGAGCCCAATGACCTAGTGGGGCCAAGCCAGGACAATGACCTAGACGAGTCAGTTTGGGTCGATGAACTTGACGGGCAGGACTAGCCCGTATGGGCCATTGGGTTGGTCAGGCCTATCTGGATTGTCGAGCCAACTCAACCCTTCTAGGTTGTTGGGTCTATCCATCTCAGTTGGGTAGTCGGGTTGGCTCGGCCCATCTAGGTCGTCGAGCCTGTTTCCAAATTTATTATGAACTCAAAACATAAATAAGCCTAAAATAAGTATTGTTAAAATGAAATTTTATTTCACAAGAAATTCAAATATTTTATCCAAACAAAAAATTGAAATATAAGGTATTTGAACAAGTTATTTAGAAAATGAAGGAAATTTAATTGCAAGTAATTCAAATACAATGCATTTCAATTTCTCAACATTGTTAAAATGCTTCATCCAAACACAATGTAATGGTGTGTTTGGATGAGGCAATTTAAGAAGGTAATTTATTTATATGGAGAATTTGAATTTCTTCTAAGTAAAACGACTTGTTTAGATGAGAAAATTAGAAGGAAATTGAAATTGAGTAATTTTAAGAAGGTATTTCAAATTAATAAAATAGTAGAATTTGAAATTCACTCAAAAAGAGAGGAAATTGAAATTCCACAATTTGTGAAATTCCTCATTGTTCAGGATTAGAGGTGTCAATTTGGCTTAGACGACCCAAATGACCTAGATAGATTGTGCTAGGCCGACAACATACACGGGTCGAGCCAGCCTGATGATCCAGACATGCCCGATGACAAAGACGGGTCGGGTGGGCTGACGCTTAAGGCGGGCTGAGCAGGATTGACTACCAAAACGGGCCTGATGACCTAAATGGGTCCAATGACCAAGACGGGTCGAACGAGCTTGAAGACCCACACAAGCTGGATGGGCTGACAACCCAAATGGGTTGGACAAGTCCGACAACCAAGATGGGTCGACGAGCTCAACAACCAAGATGGGTTAGGCGACCCGACGATCCTAAGGAGCCCGATCAGCCCGACAATCTTAACGGGTCGGGCCGGCCTAACGAACCAAACAAGCTTGACGACGTAGACGGGATGGGTCGGGTCGATGACCTAGTCGAGCTGGACCGCCCTAACTACTAAAATGACTCGAGTAGGGTCGATGACCTTAACGACCCCAATTGGCCCGACGACACAGAAAGGCCTGATCAACCCGACAACGCAAACGAGCCAGACAGACCGGATGACCCAGACTAGCCAGATTGGCCCAACAACCCAGACGGGCTCGATCAACCCGATGACTCAGGTGGGCCCGACCAACCTAACAACCCAAACGGGCCTGACCGACTCAACGACCTTGATGGGTCAGACTAAAATGACACAGTCTTAAATTCATCCAAATTTGATCGAGTTGACGTCGACCAAAATTTGGAAAATTTTGGTCGAGTCAACATCTGCTGAAACTTGGCCGAATGTGACTTAGTTAGCTCTAACCTAAATTTGGTCAAATTGGACTGAGTTTATGCTGGCCAAAATTTGGTCGAGTCGGCTCGATAAAAATTTAACTGAATTTAAATATTTTAAGTTGACAATTATATTTGTTGAGTTTAGTTTCAAAACTTATATGTTAAAATAAATATTATTAAAATAAAATTGTATCTTACAAGAGAAATTTAATTATTTTATTCAAAAAAAAATTAAAATATAAGATATTTCAATTACTGTATCAAAATAAATTATTTTTAAAAAAATAAAAGAATTCAATTGCAAAAATTTCAAATGTAATACATTTTAATTTAGAATTGTTAAAATATTTCCTCCGAAGACAAGGTAAACCTAAACTATAGAAGAATGCTAAAAATACTAAAAAAATATATGAACTGTATACTAATAATGTTCTCCACGGCGAAGAGGATATTTTTATCCCTTTGGTACACGTGTGAAGGCACTCACAACACATCTTTTAGTTTATGCCTATCTACAGTTTATCTGAGGCAGAGTACAATAATAAATAAAGTACTCCATTTTTTTCTTTATGTTTCCATTATTAAATTTTTTTTAATATCTTTCTTTTTTATCCCTTTTATGATTTGATATGATAAATTTTATATATAGTTTTATAAGTATTTTTATGTTTTAGTACAAGACCAGATGAACTATATCAAATAATTCAAACCAAGTCTCGCATCAGTGGTAAGATATTTGGTTAGTATTTTTTTCCTTCTATTTATACGTCTTCAAATAAAATAAAAAAATTTGAGAAGTATATTCTTTATTAAATTTATATTCTTAGCTTCTCAAAATTAGGGATGTTAATGGGACGGTACGGATATCATAATCACATCCCCATCCTTATAATAAAAATTCATCCCCAAATCCAGCGGATATACAACTTTTGACCCATCCTCATTCTCACTGGGTTACGAATATATTTTTATACTCATACCCATATCCAATGGCGGATCTTCAAGCAATATTTTGGAAGTATCAAAATTTTGGTTGAATTACTCTTTGGTCCATTTTTTCGTCTAAAAATATTATGTTGGTCCTTTAGTATTTTTTTGTTTCAATTTGGTCTCAATTTTATAAAAATTAATGCAATTTTATCTTTTTCGTTAAATTTCTTGAAGCAGAACAATAATTTTTCATCAAAATTGACACTAGAATTATTTATGCCAATTACACCAACAAAACAAATCACTCTTATTCATAACTTCAATTTTGATGAAAAATTCTTGATTTTATTCAATAAATTTAATGAAAAAAGGACAAAATCACATCATTTTTCAAAAATCAGACTAAATTGAGATTAAAAGAAACTAGAGGATCAATTTAATATTTTTGAATGAAAAAAATGAACCAAAAGAGTAATCCTAAAATTTTTATATAAACTAGTCAAAACATTATATTTTTTTATAATAATAAAAAATAATAAAATTACAATTATTGTTATTATGATAATTATAAAATTAGATATAAATAATTTTTATAATTTTAGTATTCTTAATTTTCATTTATAATGATTAAATTAAAAAAATAAAAATATTAAATTAAACAAATAACCATTTAAAAGATAATATTAGTAAAATAATTATTTTTATTTAAAAAATATTTAAAAGATAAAATTGAAAAATAAATGTAAAAAAATAATTCCTTATATATAAATATAAATGTGTAAAAATTTATTAGAATAAAATAATACTAAAAATATTAAATTTGAAAAAAAAAACATTTAAAGTCATATATTAAATTATATAATATAAAATAAAAAAGAAATTTGGGGGCCATGGCCCCTGGCCTCCCTTGGTCCAAAGGATGGTTCGCTAGTGTCCATACCCATTCTTCTAATATTCCATCTATCAATTAAATATTTTTTATACAAAAGTTTAAAAATCACACCAAAAAAATCATGATACTATCAAATATTCAATATTAAAATAAAGTACTCTTTTTTCTTTTCATGATGTCAAATATTAAGAAAAATATTATAGTAGTATAAATCTCAAACTAAAGTATCAAATAACAACTAGAGAAAACCAAATAATTATATAAAAAATAAACAATTACACATTACTAAAATTTTATAATAACCAAAATATTTATTAATTTTACAAATGATTAGTGGTTTTCTTTATAATCGATCCACCTACACATATAAAAAAAAATGAAAAATTAGATATGATATTATAATTAAAATTGAAAATTTTAATTACTAGAATATAATATATTTTCTTCATCAGATTCATTTTCACTCATGAGGACATCTTTTTCTCTTAATTTTTTAACACCTACAAACACCAAATGTAGAATATTAAATGAGAATTCATAAAAAAATACTAACAATAAATATTAATAAATTTGAGTAACTTACCGGATGATTTGATATCCATATCCAACTTCTTGTACACATCAAAGCCTCTATAATAATATGATGAAGTGAACTAAGGTAAGGTGAGAACTTAATATATGATCACTGGTACTAAAGGTAGATTCAGAAGCTACAATTGTTATTGGAACAACTAAAACATCCCTTGCAACTGCTTGAAGAAATAGAAACTTTAATATTGAGAGAGTAAGAAATAGATTATGTTTATATATATATATATACACACACATTAGATTACCTAATAAATTATAGATATTTTAGTAATTTAAATGCGGACAGGTATTTGGGCAGGGATCTGTACATCTTCATATCCACGGGAACGGATTTTGGTAATACCCACTACGCAGATTTATTTGCCATGTCTACTTACGATGAAAATTTTCCAAATCAGTCTACTAGCATCATTTGTGTCTATACCATCTATAAATGACGTATAAGTTTGTTTATATTTCAAATACACAAAACACAAGTCAAAATGTCCATAAAACATTTATATTGTATATCATACCACCAAAACTCAGTTCATAGATGCTTGATCAGATCATCTAATAAAGTTCAACAAACTAGATTATGTAATCAGACTTATTTATCTAAACAATCTAATAACGGTCATCTATTTATAACATCTAGTGTTTACTAACACTTTAAAAATTGATTTTAATGAATGATTTTTGTTAAAACTCAGTTAATCTCAATTGAAAATTTCCGATTAGAACCGTGAATTTAAACTTAATTAATTATAATTTAAAAAAATAAAATTAAGTGTTTAAAATGTGATTGAAAATGTACGCATTAATTAATAACATAATGATATCAAACTTTAAATATTATTTTCATTATGCGTAATCTTCTCATATTCTCTTAAGATTTCAAAGTTTTGATATGTAATATGTAACCTTGTGGTTGGATGGAGTATTTCAATAATGCTGGGAAATTGAAATGCATTGTATTTGAATTGTTTGTAATTAAATTTCCTTTATTTTCTAAATAACTTGTTTAGATAAAGAAATTAAAATACCTTACATTTCAATTTCATGTTTGGATAAAACAATTGAATTTCTTATGAGATAAAATTTCATTTAAACAATATTTATTTTAGGCTTAATTATATTTCGAGTCTTTGATAAATTTGAAAACCTTCAATTGAGTCTTTAATAAATTTTGGATTAATTATGTTTTTAGTCTTTGAACTTTGACACAAAATTGGAAATTGTCCCTGTCTGAAACTCCGATACATTTTGGTCCTTACACTTTAAAAATGAATGAATATAATCAATTTAACCAAATCTTTTCAAATATTTATTATATTTGACGAAAATAATTTTTAAATTTAATTAAAATTATAAAATATAAAATTACAAAAATATAAAACATCTAATTGTATAATTATGAAAACAAAATTATAAAATTTAAAATTATAAACTATAAAATTACAACAATTAACAAATTATAAAAATATATGATTTTATAATTACGAAATTATAAAAATAGAATTATAATTTTTATTTTCTGTAATTTTATAGTTTTATAATTATAAATTATAAAACTATAAAATTATAAAATTATAAAACTTTAAATTATAAAATAAAAATTATATTTGTAAATTTTTTATTTTGTAATTATGAAATTATATATTTTTCTAATTTAATATTTTTTAATTTTTAATTTTAATTTTTTTTATATTTTTTCAGTTACATATTTTATACTTTTGTAATTATTTATCTATTTTTTTTTATTTTATAATTTTAGTTAAATTTAAAAATAATTTCCGTTAAATACAGTTAATATTTAGAAAATATTTTGTCATCATTGTCTTTTGTAACAAATATTATATGATAATATTTATGGAAATTGACAATGAAAGATAACTTTAACTAACACATAGTTAATAGTCGGTACTCAATTAAAAGGTTTTAAAATTTTAAAGAGAGACCACACAAATTTATTAGGGATTCAATTGAAAATTTTAAATTAATCAACGACTTAAAACATAAGTAAGCATTTATTTTAATATATAAAAATTTTAAATTAAATTTTTAAAATATTAATCAACTTAAAATATTTAAATAATTTATACGGTTAAAGGTCCAAAGAGTTGAGGTTGTGAGTGAGAAGAATTTCGAATTTCACCTATTTTGAGAATATTTGAATTTCTATTAATTTAGAAATTAAAATACTTTAAAATAATATCTACATTTTAAATATTTTTTAATTTTTTTATCCAAATAAAACATTTCATTACTAAAAATTTTAAATTATTTAGTCTTGAATTGTTTCGTCCAGACATACCATAAAGATTTAGCAAATATATTGAATGATTATAATTAATAAAATCGATCTCCTTATTCATATTACGTTCTTATAAAAATTGAATTTTTAATTAAAATTTATTTTGATTATATATATATATATATATATATATATATATATTAGTTTACAATTATTTAAAAATACTAATAATAGAAACTAATCACATTTAAATCCAATAACATCTTTTTGGTGATAAAGTTCTTCATTTAAACATTTAACGTGATTACATACCTATAATTTAAATTCAATAATTCTACTTAAGCAATAATCTCATATTCGTATAACTTTATTATACTAGGAAAATTGACGTGCAAAAGGAAAAAAAAGAACGAAACAGTTACCCAATGTTTGGAAATTGTACATGGATAAAATAAATTAGAAATAAATATAAAGCATAGAATATAGAAGATGGAATAAAAGAAAAAGTAAAAGTCCTAAGTATAAAACTAGGAACTTCATTTAAAGACGATGCTCGTGCCATGCACACTCTTGACTCAACGGAACACAATATTAAAATAAAAAAATAAAAGGAAGAAGAGAAAAAATGATCCTATTCATAGACCCAGTAGCATAAAATAAAACATCGGGTATTCAGTCAAAGTGTCAAAGCCACACGCATGATAATCCACGACGATGACAACGCCCACTAACATTAAAATATATTTTTTCTCAACAGAATAACATACTATTTTTCTAAAAATTATTCTTCCAACCTTCATAAGTGGACCAATACCAATACATTAAATTAATCACCTTATTGAACAATTCTACGTCATCGTAACAAAATCTAATTAATTTTAAGTTGTTCAACAAATAAAATATTAGCATTTATATGATAAAAAAATATTTTTTTTCATTTTTCAAGCTTTTTTGAATCCTTTTAAAAAAAAAAAACTTGTGGAATCCGTTGAAGGAGAATTTTTTCACGGAGGAGAAGAAAAAATAATTAGAAGAAAAAGGTAACATTATTCTTGTCGAATTATCCATCAATCAGTTTATCTTGTGGGTTTGGCAATGACACGTGTCGTCATCTTATCTGAAGAAAATGACGTCAGTAGCCGCCGCCATTGCACACAATAATAATCCGAGAGAAAGGACAAAAGTGGTAGTAGTGTTCGCAATTGCATAATATCGCAACGTAATTGGGCCATTATCATGAAGTCACAAACTTTCTCTTGGTAGATGGCTAGCCATCACCAATTCCTCATGGTCCCCACTTTTTGAACTCATCTCTTCTTCTCTCGTTCATGCCCCCTTCCCATCTCAACCTAATCTCTTTCCACATGGCGACAAAATCCCACAACCATAAAATCCCATCTCTTCTCCCCACCCCAAAAATTTCAATCCTCTCTTTCCCTCTTCTTTTACCCATTTCTCTTCTTCTCCACATAATGGGAAGCCCTCAATCCAATTTGCCACCTGGTTTTAGGTTCCACCCAACAGATGAAGAACTCATTCTTCACTACCTTAGCAAAAGGGTTGCATCCATACCCTTACCCGTTTCCATCATTGCCGAGGTTGATATCTACAAGTTAGATCCATGGGACTTGCCAGGTTTTTCTCTCTTCCACTCCCTCTAAACAATGAATAATGCATGACCCATGTGCCAATCTAGTGTGAATGTGATGAGAAATGTGGCGAAATGAAAAAAAGACTGAAAATTTTCAATTGGGTATTGCCCAAATTGTTTAAATTGTTCGAGTTTACTTATGATGTTTTGTTTGATGTGGTTTTTCAACAGCAAAGGCAACGTTCGGGGAGAAAGAATGGTACTTTTTCAGTCCCAGAGACCGGAAGTACCCAAATGGTGCAAGGCCAAACAGAGCAGCTGCTTCAGGGTATTGGAAGGCCACTGGCACAGATAAGACCATAGTCACATCATTGCAGGGTGGAGCAGTTCAAGAGAACATTGGTGTGAAGAAGGCTTTGGTGTTCTACAAAGGTAGACCCCCAAAGGGTGTCAAAACCAATTGGATCATGCATGAATATCGCCTTGTAGATAACAACAAACCCATTAAGCTCAAAGACTCCTCCATGAGAGTAAGTCCCCTACCTTTCATTACATTTTTTGTGTAAAAACAAGAACTGTGTTGTTTATGATGTTGTTTGGTTCTGATATGCATTAACTGTTGTTGCAGTTGGATGATTGGGTGTTGTGTCGGATTTACAAGAAATCCAAACATGCTCTAACTTCAACTGAGGCAGGTATAGGAGTTGGTGAGGTGGATCAAGCAGAGGAACAGCTATTCAATGACACCCTTTTGCCAATCTTAAAATCTCCGACACCTCCTCCTCAGAACACATTGATGTCTCAAAAATCTGTCTCCTTCTCCAACCTGTTGGATGCCATGGACTACTCTGTGCTCAGCAGTTTCTTGTCTGAGAACCATTCCAACCCACCAGGGATTGGATCAAGTGCAGGCTTCAATACTGAGAATTTGGAACACCAATCTTCTCCGATCAACACCCCCAACAATGGCTACACGTTTCAGAAGAACACCCAATTCAACCCTTCACTCTCCAACATGGAAAACATGAGGCCCAAGCGCCAATTTTCAAGCATTGATGATGAAACTCTGTACCCATCGAAGAAATACCTGAGTTCCTCTTGCAACTTTCCTTCCAACATCAACCCCCAGTACGAGAATCCACAATGGAACTACCTCGTCAAACAGTCTTTGCTGAATCAGCGGTTACTGCTTGGTCCTCAGCTTCAATTTCAAGGATAATCCAAACATACACCAACAAGTTATTAAGTCAGAAAAAAAAAAAAACAGAATTGAAATAGAAAAATTACAGAGGAGTAAAATATTCAAGAGCTGAACCCACCAAAGAACACACCAATTTCATCATTAGATAAGAAGGGTTGGTAATTTAGCACATAGATATTGTTATAGCGTTTTTTGTTTTTTAATTAATTTGTGCTGGAGAATGAAGAATAGAAGGTAGCTTGAAAGAAGTAACAGTTTGGTATAGAATCAAAAGAAATATTCCATCATTCAAGGGGTCAAGAAACTGTAGAAACAAAATATCCAAGTTTCTATGACAAATCAAAACAATTTGTGTACAGAATGTTAATTTGTACGTGTTTGGATTTGGAGGTTAGCTTTATTATATACTTTGTAGATAAGGTATTGTACTTGATTATGTTGATATTTTTCATTTTTCATTTTTCATTCATTTCCCTGAAAGGATAGCTAGCGACTAATTTTCTTTTGTGCTTGGAATGCTATCATTTTCTATTTCAGTGTCTTCAACAGTAGAGCTTTATCATTGACTGTTACTATTCACATGCATTATTGAACTCACATTGAACCTCAACCTGAGAACTAAGAAATCCATCAATTAAATAATTAATTAAAAACATGAATTACATCGATTGGTTGAGAAATGAAAACGTGTTGTGTTTATTTTCTATCTAATTTTTTCCCACTCCTTTTGTTTCTTCCATGTTTTTCTTCCTAAATATCTAGTTCAAGAATGGGTCCAAATTTTACATGTCAAGTCCAACTTTTTTGGTTCCTTTTCAGAAAAACTCAGCCAAGTCCAACTTTGCCATACCATAGGATAATTAGGCGTGCGTGACACCATATGGTTAAACTTTTCTTTTTTGTTTTATAATAAGGTGTATAAATTTAATGACTTTAGAGCACCCCCATTTTCTTACTTTATAGATTTTGAAATAAATTAAAAATTGTTTGGAGGAGTTTTCTTTTTTTGTAAATATTTCTAGAAAAAAGGAAGAAATTAACCTTTTCAACAAATTAAATTAGTTTATACATAAATTATTTCATAAAATATCTTTATTTTTTTATTTTAAATTATAAATAAAATTTAATTTTTCATTTTTAATATATTTTAAATTTTCATTGAAAGTAGAAAAAAAAAACGTTTTCTGATTGGAAAGTATAATTTACAAAAAAATCAATTGCGATTTTTATAAACTCGTGTAATATGCGTAATGAAAATAATGGGTAGTCAATTAACTATTATTCCCTTCATTTAATGCTACTTTCAAATTTTAAAACAACAATAATATTTTTTTTGTTATTTATACTCTTTCTCTTCATTCTAATATACTTTTTGAAGAAATAAAAAAGTAAATAAAAATTTTATAATTTTTTAAAATACAAAATTAATTCATCTTTTGACTTTTGACATAAAAAAAACTTCAAATAACATATAAAAAGGAACGGAAATTAAATAACACATTGGAAAATTGTCTAATTTGCCTACAATAAATAATATCCACATTAATTAATTTGATGTAACTTAGACTCTATCCAAATAAGAATATCCATAATCTTGAATCTGTCTTTTGTGATATATTGAAGTTTGCATGAAGAATGATCTTTATCTTGTACTATTTCCAACTACTTCCCACGTGTTCGTGATTAATTTTCATGATTGTAACCAATAGCCACAACCAAACCTTAAGAGCTACCAATACAATGCAATGTTGGTGTGTTCACCATACTCCACTTATTTTAATATATTTGATTCTTCAATCACCTTTTTGGTCACTACATGCAAAATTATATGTATAAATCAAGTAGCCTCCTTAGTCTAAGTTTTGTTTTTTATTATTTATAGCACGAAGATATTAACATAAGAAGATTACAAATAACCACTGAATAATGTCACTAAAATCACCGAAAAATGTCATTAAAAACACCGAAAAATGGAGTTTTTCTCATGGTCAACGTTGAACCGAGATGAATGTGTGCATGAGTTGGATACAAATCACGTAAATTCATAATTAATTTCAATCTGACTTGACCTGATCAAAATCAACATTTGATACTCCAATTGATTTATCTGTTAAAGTTAGATTTTTGGAGTACGTCATCAAGCTTATTAACATATGCAAATCTTTATTTCAATTTTATCATTATCAGTTCACCATATTTATTTAAATATTTTATTTTACAATTTATGTATATTTAATATTGAGTTAAGTATATTTTTTATTCATGAATTTTGATCAAAAATTAGAATTTGTCTTTGTTTGAAACTTTAAAATATTTTGGTCCTTAAACTTTAAAAATGAATAAATATAGTTATTTTAACTCAATTACATTAATTTATTTTTACGTGTCGAACGCGTTTCATGTTGTTTACACCGTTTGACATATTCTCAATTCAATATCTACTGAAAGACGTATTTGACATCTAAAAAAAATTAACGTAATTAAATTAAAATGATTATATTCATTTATTTTCAAAGTTTAAGGATCAAAATGTATCGAAGTTTCTGACAGAACCGAATTTCAATTTTGATCAAAGTTCAAGAACTAAAAGCATAATTAACTCTTTAATATTTTTATGTCTTGTTACATATAAAGAAGTAGGTTTGCAATTAAATTTGTAGTCACTAAGATGAATTTTTCTTTAGTAATTTGTAGTTATTATTTAGTGTCCAAAACAGAGCTAAAAGAGAGACAATGACTTTTTTTTTTAACTTATATAAATTATTAACAACCACATTTAGGACAGCATTATCTGTTGTTAAAGATATTTTTAAATATTTTATTTTAATTACGAGGTAGCAATTAATTTTTTTACCAATATTTATCCGTTAATTTCATCCCTCTCCTAAGGTATTTCTTTGAGAAACTACTGTTTGCTTCCAAGAGGAATCAGTTTGAGATATTCAGGTGAAAAATCAAGCAAACGCTAAAATGTCAAAAACTTTAAAATACACAAAATGGTATGAAAAGAATAATTCAATGGATTATTTGTCGTTTATGGCGAAAAGTCTCTCCCACCCTATGAACAGGAACCCAATATAACCCACTTTTTTCAAAATGATCTGTTATTATAATTTATGAAATTCAGTAACCTAATTGGTAGCCTAAATACGACCTTATTTAAAGGGTCTGTCTACATGTTACAAAGAAGTCAAGAATTAGTATTAGTTTTTTCCTATTATTTAGTGTTGAGGATTCGTGAGTGAATATTTGATTAAGACATAATATAAATCAATTAATATTAAAAGGCTAAAAGAATCATAGAAATAAGAAAATAATAGAAAAACCATGAATGGCAAATTTTTTATCATACAAATTTAATTGTTACTCTTAATGAAAAAAAAAAAAAGAAAGATACAATGTGTATGAGAACGTAGAAAATATTATTTTAAGAATGATAGTATTTTAAAATAATAAAATTCTATTATTTTAGTAATATAATGTGTGATTATAAATAGAAATTTTATAAAAGGATCTCATTACTCAAAAACATTTTATTTCTCCAAAATCCTTTTTTCTTAGTTTTTATCTCTCTAAGTTATCTAACCATGTGATCATCTTTTTGAAGATCAGAGACTATATATGGGATCCTCGTGGTGAGATCTTTAAGTTCATCCGATTAATTTTTCAATTTGAGTAAGTTGATTTTCAGCTCATCCTTTGGATAATTTTGATCATCTTTGCATGTGTTTTTCTTTGAGATCGCATGTGACTTTGTTAACTTCTATACAATTCTTTGTTGATCAAGGATTATGAGGATATGATCTGATCATTATGTGGTGTTTCTATGTGTAGATAGAATATCATGTGGCTTAGGAAAGGATGTGGAGTTCTTAGAGTCAGTCAAACTTTTGACCATGTAACAAAAGCTAGTGATTTTAGTGTGAGTGAGTTTGATGTGGCGGGTTGTGGTTGCTTTTGATCTCAATGAGAAAATTGTGTTGCTAAGGTAGATTTGTAGGTATGTATGCTGATGGTAGGTGAAATTGTGTTTGATTATTTGAATCTGTTACTTGTTTGATTTGTGGTAATTAGGAGAACTTGGAATATGAGTCATAGGTCACATTGGTACCAATTACTATGTTATAAAAACTGTTAAGGATCAATCCTAAAATAAGATTACCAATTTGAACAATGAAAACTAATCCATATCACCTAAAAACTAGAAAAAAAAAGGCAAATTGTTGTTTCTGATATAGCGTTAGATGCCGTCACAATGCCGACGGGCGCCAGGCCATTGACTTGGTATCTCTGGATGCCACTTTTGGACCGTCGAGTGCTAGAAGTCAGTGAATTCTAGGGACTAGGCGTTGGGTGCCACCATGTTTTTATTACTTGTGTTCTTTTGGTAAAATGAAGATTCCCACTTCGTTAATCGTCAAATCGAGCTGAAATTTTGACAATTGCTCCTAGACATGTGAATCTTCACTTTCATGGGTGGGATCTTTGTTTTGAAGTCTGTGGTTAGAGAAATGATTTTCACTGTTTGGATGTACTTTATGTTATTTGCCTTGTTTTGTCCGTTTATCTTATTTGACTGTTTTAAGGTGTTTTGTCGTTGATGTGAAGTATGTTTATGGATCTCATTATGATTTATTGAATATAATATGTTGTGGTGAGCATATGTGATGAAGTTTGAAGGATTTCAAGGGAAATTCTTGGTGTTGTTATTTTTAGTGTATGCCTTGATATAGGGAAGTCTGGAAGGAGGTATCTTGAACTCTAATAATCACATAGAGTAAAATGAATTAGGTGGTGAGAGTAACATAAGATTCTCATTTATGGACTTGTTCTCTGGTCATAGGCTAGGATTAACCTTGTGTGGTTGGGTGATGACCCATTGTGTCTTAGTACTTTGTAGAGACTAGAAATCATCACATGTGCATACTTTTAATGACACCTATATTTATGGCATGTATCCAGATAATTGAGTTTAGTGTCAACTGCTATTTATGCTTAATTATTTTTGTATGGGTTACAGTGTTATGGTAATCTGATTTATGTTTACAAGTATAACTTTTCTTTTATGCTATCTTACCATTTTGTTTCTTGTGTTGTTGGGTTTTCTCTTGATTTCTTTGCAATGATCACTTAAATTGTGTGAGCGGAGGATAGTACATGTGCATATGCTCCTTTAGCTAGACAATAGTGAGGTTGCGGTATAGATAATGCTTTTATGATGAAGTTTAGGCATAAATCCTTTTGTTATATATATATATATATATGACTATCTATTTTGTTTTATCATAATGTTGTGACATATCATTATAAGCCAAGATGATAGTTGGATAAACTTTGTGTTATGAAATAATTGATGACTTATCCAAACAAAGAAGGGGTGAATTGATTTTGAAACTTTTTCACACAAAAAATCTTTCTTTAAGTTATTTTTAAAACACTTTCAATTTAAAAACCAGAATGAGATTAAATTTGTGAATCAAGATTACAAGATTAGAGAGCTACACGATTAAAGAAGATAAAGCAAGATAAAGACGAACAACATATTATATTGATTTAGATCAATTGATCTTACATTCAGTCTTAATTATTCAATGTGAGAATAAAGAGTTTCACTAACAAAAACAAGTTTGTACATAGGAACATACAATTATGAACTCAACTACAACAATCATCTCTTTAACATCTTCAATAGGATATCAACCTTAATCCACTCTTGATCCACTAGTGTAGGGAAGGCAAACGACAGCGGTTATTTTGCACTTTTGGCTTCGGGTTCGCACCCGAGGTATATACTGCCGAGGTAAAAAGACTCTCGTTTATGCCTCGGTTATTAACCTGAGGCAGAAAAAGTAGTTACTGCCTTGGTTTCCTCCAACCGAGGCCTAATTGTGTATCAGAAATAAAAAAAAATATTGTTTACGGTGTTGGAACAACCTCCTCAACGGTGCAATGGTGGTGCATCGGCGGTGCAAGCAGAATGAAGGGCTGCGTGCAATAGAACCTTCGTGATGGTTGCTTGGAAAAGACGAAGAAGGAGCGGCGCCAGAACAATCTCGTCGAAGGTGAAGTGGCGGCGGAACAGTGCAACGACGACGTTGGCGGCGCAACAATGGCGTTGGCGGAACAACGCAGCAACGACGTTGGTGGAACGACGCAGCAGCGACGTAGTGGAGTTGCTCGAAAATGAAGAAGATGTAGCGACGGCCACAGAACCACCTCCGCCACGGTGCAGCGGCGATGCAACGATGGTGAAGCCGGAACGAAGGCTGGGGTGCAGTGGAAGAAGAAGAAAAGATTTGGATGTTGTATGGGGATGCTCAGAGAAGAAGAAAATCGAGATGGTTTACGCAGCTGCGAAAGGATTTAGGGTTTTTTTAACCCTACGAAGCCATACTGCCTCGGTTAATTCGAAACCGAGGCATATTGTCTTACTATATGCCTTGGTTGGTAATAGACCTGAAGCAAAAAGATCCCTACTGCCTCGGTTATAAAAGAACCAAGGCATATTCTATCGGTGAATTACAAAAAAAAATACAGCCAAGTAACTACATCAGATGAAAAAAATCTGAAGCAAAAAAGCTATTAGGCCTCAGTTCAGTGGTAACCGAGGCATAAAAGCAGTTAAAAAATTTCAAATTTTGTGGACAACGCGAATTCGTAAAATTTTTTAAGCTATATGCCTATGTTAGTATAACAACCGAGGCATAAAAGGTGCCTTTAATTACAAAAATGACATCGCGTGTTTATATGCAGCAGGTGCGCAAGAACCGAGGCATATACTGCGATGTAAAAACTCTAAAATGCACTAGTGATCCCATAAGAGGATATATTTCTTGTCAACTCTTGATCAATAACTTTAAAACAATACTGAAACAATTGAGAAAAAACAAATAAAAAAGAGTTCACCAAAGATTCAACACAGTAGAAGCAATCACAAGGATTTTGATCACAACACAACCCTTGATCATGAAATCTTGAAAGCACTCTTGAAAGTATGAAAACAACTTAAAAAGTTTTTGTCGCAACTGAAATCACAACGGGACAGCGAACCAAAAATTAAATTTGTAAAAAAATAGTTTGAAGTCGCCACCATAGTTTATTTTGGAAAACTAAGGAAAAAAAAAGATAAAACAAGGTCTGCGAAAAACCAGGTTTTGAGTCCGGGAGTCAGTTACGCGTGGGGAAGGTATTAGCACCTCGCAACGCTATGATAGTACCTTTAATTAAACGTGCAAAAAGGATGATGTGGTTTTTCAAAATATTTATTTTTCCCAAAAATAATAATAAATGAATTTACAAAAGAAACAAATTTTTTTTTTGGTTTTTTGGTTTTTTGGGCCCAACGAGGATTAATCCTCGCTCCTACGTATCTCCATGTGAATTGAGAATCATGGTTACGTAGTTCTTTATGAAAAACTATTTGGAAAACTATTTGAAAAATGATTTGAATTTTTTGATATTTTTGAAAACCTTTTTATTTAAATTTTTCGTATTTTGAATTATTTTAAAATTGGTGTCACGCAACGCGAGTGACCAGACAAACACTTAAAATAAATTCTTTTTTTTCTTTTATTTTTTTCATTTTTTTAACCATTTATAAATTTTTAATATTTTTTTAAAGTTATTTAAAAGTGGATGTGGATGTCATTGCTACGTGAACAACAAGATAAATATGAAAAGGTAAACAAAGAAAGCTATTTTTTTATTTTTAGATCATCTATATATATTTTGTAGAAAAAAAATAAAAGTTATATTGGATGTCATGCAACGCGAGCGGCTGGGCAGACACTAAAGAAAAGTGAAAAATATTTTTTTATGATTAAAAAAATGAAAATTGGAAAAACTAAATCAAAACATAAAAGAACTGAGAGTGACGTACCTTCAAAAATTTTCAATATCTTCTCACCTTTTCTCTTCTCTTTTTTCTTGTTTTCTTTTCTAATATTTTTGTGTTTGTTTTTCCAATAGAGATAAAAATGAGAGGTGTCTATGTGAGTGGTAATGAGAAAGAATTAGACAAGTATAGAGAATGTTTTCTTCTCTTGTTTTTCTACCTCCTTCAATATGTTTTTTTTTGGATTGAATATGTTTTTGGTCCCTCAAGTTTTAGTGAATTTTGGAATTAGTCCATCTTCGAAACTTTATATCAATTTAGTCCTTCATCTTTAGAAATGCATGGATTTAGTCCTTCTTACCAAATTTTATGAAGTTTATTTGACATTTTAAATGCATTTTATGATAATATTTTAGTTAACATTGAAGCAAAAATGTGTCAAACGGTGTAAATAATTCAAATATTATCATGAAATGCGCTTGAAACGTCAGATAAACTTAACAAAATTTGGTTACAAGGACTAAATTCACGCATTTTTAAAGATGAAGGACTAAATTGGTCAAAAGTTTTGATGAGAGACTAATTCCAAATTTTGCTGAAACTTGAGGGACCAATAACATATTTAACCCTTTTTTTTTGAAAGAGAGATAAAAAAAGGAGGTGAGTATGTGGGAGTGGTGATGAAAAAAAATTAGAGAAGTGTAGAGAATCTTTCTTCCGATTTTTTTCATATGACATAGTGCGTATTTATACTCACACCTTGCAATATCAATGCAATCTCAGCCTTAATTATAATGAACAATATAACGAAATAATTGGTCATGATAGCAACACCTTATGGGAATCAAAACAGAGCACAATATCAATCAAGATCGGTAATATTGATTCTAACCATTAACAAAAGAGAACACAAAATCAATAAATAATATTGTTTCTTACCATTTGATGAGACATTGCTTCTAATTATTAGAACTACATTATTAATTTCTCTCTCAGGACCAGAGGATAGAAAGTATGTTGTTGGATTCATAAGAAGGAGTGCGATAATTAATAACAAATTGGACTATTCCTTCTTTTTTTTCCTTCTTTGTTTCATCTTTCTATTTTTTTTCTAAAATTAAAGTTTGAAAAATCTTTGAAGAAAAATTTGTTTCACATTTTTGTAATGGGCTAATTGAAAAAGCTTTCAATTTGTTTGATCAAAGTCAAACATTTCTTTATATCGTGGTCGTATGTTTTATGAAACTAACACCTTATGTTGTATTTAAATATTAGTTGTTTGTTTGCTCTCGTTAGGAAATTTAGCAATTTCTTGGTATTGATATCCTCTAATCTCCTTATTTAATTTGTTAAGAAGGACTGATTTATTATTTCATAATGCACATTTTAAAAGTTAATTCCAAATTTAGAAATATGTTTTAAAATGTACATTCTAGAATCCGTTCAAAAAGTACATTACAAAATGCATATTCTAAAATGTCCAAATATGTCCAAATTTAAAATTATATTTTGAATTTGAAAATATGTTCTAAAATGTATGTTCTAGAATATACTTTTTTTTAATGCATTTTTAAATTCAGTTTTTTTTTTATTATAGATTTGGTAATTCAGAATTTCTTTTTTGAATCCAAAAATATCTTCTGAATTGTACAACTAAAAATATATTTTTGAATCTATTTCAAAATATACATTTCAAAATATATTTTTGAATCTGAAAATATCTTTCAGATTACACATTCCAAAATGCACTAAAAAAAGGTACAATAATAACTTTTACCCTTTTATTGTAATTTTAATGAGGAATAATTTAAGATTTATGAATGTTATGGAAGTGCAGAAAAAGAAAAAGAGGTACAAGAAGAAACAACCCTCTATGCAACATCGCTTAAGCTTTGCCTTTTGATCACTTTCAGTTGCAGAAGATGGTAATATACGACTAAGACCTAATTAAGAATATCATCACATGCGTTCATGGGTTGGGCCTGATTTTATAAAGCCCAATATTCCTACGACTGCTTAAACATCAAAATATCACACTTTGTATACTCAACCAATATTCTTCGTGCGAATATAGAATTTAATTTATAAATATCTGGATAAGAAATTCTAAGAAAATAAAACAAAATTTTCATAATTTAAATTAACCGATACATCTCAAGTTTTTCGAAAAATAAAATAGAAGAGTTTCTAAGAAAAGGTTTCGAAACTTAATTTTAATCAAAGAAAAAATTTAATCCATTTTTTTTTCTATTATAGATAATGAGAGAAAAAATTACCAAGAATTTTTGAGTAGTTTATAATTATATTTAAAGTCTACATTTAACAATAACTACTTGGTTTTGGCATAAATGACAGATATAACAGAGAGGAGTGTAAGGTGAGCTTTCTTCTACCTTTTCACTTAAAATGCTTCAAGTGCGCAATTAAAATTTTATACTCCAATTTAAGTACATAATTTAAAAGACAACTATTTATTTTTAGGCTAAATTATATTTTTGTCCTATGTTTTATATATAATTTTTAGTTTTTTGAAAATTAACTTTGATCTATATTTTTTTTATTTTCGATTTTATGATAAGAGTTTGAAAATTTTGTGAATTGATTCAAAACGTACTTGGTTAGATTTACCTATATATGAAAAGAATAAAGCTCAATTGATATTAAAACAAAAAGGTTGGTAAATATGGTGAAAATCACATGAAAACTAAGTTTGATCAACTACCAACAAATTGAAAATTCCAATTTCAGGTTTTTTTTTCCAGTTGTTGGTAGGGTTCAGCTTTCAGAATGAGTGGTCATTTTGTTAAGATCAGTTGGATTCAAAATTTTCATCTAAATTAATTTAATAGGTAATTTCATGTCATGCATCAACTAAAAAATTATTTTGAAATAAAAATGATAAAAATTAATAAAACTAGATTGAGAGAAATTTAAAACGATAACAGACCGAATTACATTTTTAAAAGATAAAAAGTTAAACAGAATTTCATAATTATGGTAAAAGACATAAAACTTATGCATTAAAAGTTATAATAAATTAAATTTATAAATATAATTTAACTAAAATATATTAAATACATATCTTTTAATATATAAATTATATTTCACGACTTTATACTCTTAAAACTATTTATTCGGTTATAATAGATTAACGTACAAATGGTAAAAAACTATATGGCACGTGGAACAAGGCACTTGTGCCATGTGCAATTATCCATCATGAAATGCAAATAATGGTGTCTTTTACTGTTTATTTTTCTTAAATTTAAATACTAATTTGGTTTTCAATTTTTTCTGAATTTGTTTCATTCAATTCAATTTTCGTCTTTGTTTAATTTAGTTATTGTTATTAATATCATTTAAATGACTAATTAACAGTGAAATGTATATATTACGTATGAGTTTGTGGGTTTTTTTTTAATTTAATTTAATTATTTTTATTTTAAAAAAATAACATATTTAAGTTAGTATTGTATCATATGATAGAACAAATGTCACATATAAATGTCACATGTAATATAATATCAAGTATCAATGTTTTATATTTAATTTAATTTTTATATTCGTTATCTTTTATTAATTTAGTTTTAATTATTTTAAATAAATTAATTTGTTTATTTTAAAATTAAAATTTAATTTAATTTTTTATATAAATGTTATATTGATATTTTTATTAAAATTTATATTTTTATTAAGTATTTGAAATTTAAAGATATTTATTTTAAAATTAGAATAAAAAATTTAATGGTAGAAACTAACAGTGTTGGTTTAAATTTGAAAGGTTAAAAATTGCAACAAATATTAAAGAAAATAAAAATTAACATGATATTAAAAAAACACCATTGTAATTATTAGTGTGATAAAACAAAGAAAGAAAAGAAAACCTTAAAATAGTGTATTATCTCCTCCGGTGACTCCACCACGATGGCTTGCACTGTATTATCCTTCATATTCCAATCCTCTAATTTGAAGCTACTTAGACATTCAAACACTGATGAATCCAAAGATGCGATTGTTGATTTATCAAATTCGTCATTTCTCACCAAAGATCTGCATTTGTATTCATGAGATATATACGTTGAATGTTCTTCGTGTATAAAGACTTCACAGAGCTTGCTATTAATCATAATCTTTTTTGACATTTTTACTTCCGATCCAAGCGACACATGAACCCTTATCCTTGCATATTCAATATTCTTCATATTCTCAGTAGCTTTGTCTATTGATACAAACGCTCCAACTAAAGACCCCATCTTTTCGAAGCAATCTATCCCCCATAAATGTATCAGAATCCTCTAACATCTGACTCATAATTCTCTGTTTCCCAAAACCACCTTCTTATTCAATGGAATGATAGATTCGAAAATGGTTGAAAACCATTCACAATGTTCCTCTATTAATTTGCTAATATTTTCTCCTTCCTCGCCTGTTAGTAACATGGTATATGTAGCTGGAAGGGAAACTTTATTTAACCTATGCATGACTACTTGATTCAGATACCATAAACATATATATATATAAAATTAGTTGAGTTCTCAAATAAACTGGGAAAACGAAGTTTTCAAACAAAGTTCTAGTTTGGCTCTTCTTCCCAAACTGGTTGGTCCACACTGTATTTAATAACTTTGACTTTACTTCAACGAGATTCCTGTTTATCCAGCATAAATCATAATTGCAAGAAGGTTGGGGAAACCTTGTAAACACGTAGGAGTTAGTATCAAGATGATCATAGGGGATAAAATATTCATTGCTAGAGGAATAGCAATAGAATGCAGAATACTAGACTTTGGTGATCAATTTTATTGCAGCAGTTTCTTTAACTTTTATGGGTAAATCTCATTATGGATACGCTAGGAGCTTTGGCATTGGAAAAATAAAGACCTATAGAGAAGTTAATGGAGAAAAAACTAGTGGGTAGGACTGAACCTCTTATTACTAGTATTATGTGGAAAAGCCTTTTAGCTCAAGTGTTATATCAGATTGATGTACACTTGGTTTTACAACTTAATGGAAAGTCAATCTTCAATGTTAAGGAGGAGGTAAAGGATACTCTAATTTTTAATACTTTTGTTCTCTGCCAATTATTCAACAAGTTCAACTCCAAAAGTATAGAGAAACTTAATGTATTCTGAAATGCCAAAAAGAGAATAGAGCAAAGCAAACCATTCCTCACATAGGTGGATCTAAGAGCATTGCAAGAAAAAGAGATGAAATAGCTACAATACTACATATATTTTAAGTAAAATTTATGTTTTAATTTTTGAATTGTATCATATATTTTTTCTTCAATTTTATAAGAAAAAAAATGTGGCCACAAGGTCAACAAAGCAGAGGTATGAATATCTACACATAAGCATGCTAATGGAACATTTGTTAGTGATGAAGAAGGGAAATTGGTGTAAGTTCAATTCTAACAAAGTCTATAATTATCATCCATACTTCATGTCATTTTAATTACTTTCTTCTCGTGTTCTATGTAGGAAAAAAAAATGCAAGCATATGAATCAAAATTATCGTCATCTCAATCAAAAGATATATCAAGTAATGATTCCTTAGCTTATGTTTTCGAAGTCAAGAACATTGTGGATATATTAAGGGTTTAGGTATGGGACCTTGCCTATCTAAAGTGTTTGGCTTCAATGCTCATTCATAAAGTGGGACATCTTCAAGTTTTCCTTCATATACACAGTTACAAAACCATGTTGGTAACTTTTTTTTATCACAATTTGTTTTTATTATTACAATCTGAATAACCCCTTCTTCTACTAGCTCTGAATGTGATGTCATGCCAGGAGCTTGTCTCTGGTCTTGAATGCTTGAGCCAGAGCTAGCGGACTACCAAAAGTATAAATAAACCCAAATAAATAATGGAATCCAAGACCATTTGCAAAACCAATCATGGTAGATAGAAGAACCATGCCAGCTAAGAATATCAGGGTAAATAAGCATAAAAAATTCATTACCATAGAAGACAAATATGAGATTGTCATTATTCAAATAGCTTGTATTCACTTCAACCTCATGGGTTTAAATAGGTATGAAGTAAACTTAAATCCACCAAGATGATAGCAATTTATAAGCATTTCACCTGTTATTTCAATAACCTCTCTTATGACGTTTCTACTTTGATCACATCAAACAAAAAACACAAGCAAGCAACATGGTGTAACAAATAATCGTTTACAATCTTGATGAACTACATTTTGTTACAAAAAGTAAAACCCTTTTGTTTTGACAATCAAATTTCAAGTAAAATCACAAGAACTGTCTTCATCTCTGTCATAATACACTTGCCATTTAAACTAGTTGCCCTTTTAGAAAATTTTGAATTCAATATTTTCACACTCCAATTAACTTATCATACACAGAAACCCCTTTACAATAAATGCTCATAATTGAAAGCTTAATTATGAAGGGAAGATTATAGTACCTTCTTTTGGTGCTAATTCTTAGGAGAGCAACCTTAGTTTGTGAAGTTTGTTACTCAATGGCAAGAGAAGCCCTGGTGCTGCCACATTTGGGAAACAGTGAAGTTATGATTTTGAAAGATAGCAACAACACATAAGAGCAAAGGGTCTCCATTTCATAATTTCAATAGCCACTGCATTGTGATAGATAGCTAAATAGATAAATAGCATAATGTATGAATATGAGTAGTATGAACAAAAAATATATGATTTGATCTCTTAGATAAACAAAGAGATATGATATGGTCCTACCCTAGCCAATGCAAGTAGCTCATTATGTATTCCTCTACAATAAAAGAGAGCTTGCCCATCATTGCATGTGATTGTTAGTACCTCTCAAGTTGTAGTCATCTAGGTTATGTTACTTGATTAATTGGATTAATTTTGTTTCAAAATAGGTTTTTTCATTAACATCATAAGTTAATGAAATGAAGACAATGATAACTTTCTTTGTACAAACTATCAAGAAGAATTGTCCCATGACTTTCCTATGTTTCATCCATCACTAGTAATATTGAAATCTTTAGTATATTAATATATTTTTTATACTATATAGAATGTTAATAATTATGATTATTATTTATTTTAGGTATCAGATAAAGAATGTGTTCCTAATAAAGAAACAAATGGTTCAGATGAAGATTAATAATTGAATAATGTTATTAGACTTTCACTATTTTATTTTTATGAAGAAACAAAGATATTGTAATATATATTTCACTAGTTTGAACGTTTAAACTTTATTATTTTCCTTGAACTTATAGATGATGTTTCTTGTTTTATGAATGTTATATCTAGTTATAAACAAATATCAAAATTTTAGAATTTTTGCTTTTCATTTTATGTTATAGGAATTATGTGCATTAAAAAAGTGAAACAAATAAAATTAAGGGAATTTGAAACATCAAGTAAAAATATTAGTAAATAATAAACTGCATACAGAGGTAAAAAAAACTCCACTAGGGATTTCAAACTAATGAAAACTAGCAAAAGTTTGAAAATCCCTTAAAAGTACTAGGGGTTCTAGAACCACTAGTAAGTAATAGGGGTTCCAGAAATCGTCGATAAATAACGGGGGTTTTAGAAACCATCGATAAATAATGAGGGTTCTAGAAACCGTCGATAAATAATGCAGGTTCTAGAAACCGTCGATAATCTGTTAGCAACGATGTTGATTTTTTTAGGGAAAAAACAAATCGTAGGTAACATTCTAGTAGGGGTTAAATTTGCCAAAAATGCCAAAACTAATTCCTGCTAAATATTATTTCTCTTATAGTGTCATAGGAGGCTGCGTGTTGCTTCAGGAGATATTCACGTTATTTTTTTCAAGATAAGATAAACTCAAAGCATAACAGAGTACAAACCCATTAAGAAAGGTTGTAAAATATTATTCTCGTCAAACTTAAACTTAACTAAAATAACACTCAAGATCCTGAGACAACAACGGGTGAAGTTAATAATAGAAGGAAAGTCTAGGTTGGCTCCCAACTCCATCTCGACCGGCATCCTGCTCTCAAGGGGGTGGGGTCTTTGAGCGAACTACTCTAGGAGGTTGGCCGCCTATCCTAGATCTTCCCATTTTCAAGAGGATCCATTGGGAATTGAACTCTATAAGATCGAATTTTCTATTGTTCCTCAATAGCTTACCTTGTTGTGAAAGGAGGGTAAGCTGCGTGCAGCTCTACAGCGGCCGGCCCCCGGACTATGCAAAAGAATCAAGGCCAGACTTGTCTTCTCTGATTACGTTCGGAGGTGACAAGAAAGAAGGAGAACTCCTTCACATTCATAAGAGATCAAAGAATTAAAGGAAGTCCATTGTTGAGAGAAATGGTGATCTCGTCTTGCTTGTTGGGAGAGAGAGAAAGGCAAGCTATTGACTCTATTCTTGATAACCCATATACCCTCTTTTGACCACTCGGCCACTATCCCCTTCTCGGGGCTGAGGCCCCCCTCCATCAATGGGTTCTAAGAATGCCCAGAAAGTGGAAAGATGCTTTATTCCAACAAGAAGAACCAGAGTGGGAGTAGATGCTCGAAAGAACACTCCCCCCCATCTTACCACAGTTGTAACTGAGAGAGTGAGTGGTTAGCCAGTCCCTTTCAATAAAATCCTATAGGGAATGATCTTATCTGTCTTTAGACTCCTTTCAATGACACAAAAGACAAGGTTACGAAAGAGTTTGCCAAAAGGTCGCAAATCACCACTCATCCATATAGTTCTTCTTGGATTGGTTTCAATTGAGACCACAATTGGAAAAAGAGAGACGAAGGGAGAGGAATTTCGGCACAATATCTAAAATAGACCATTGAGCACTTTCTTAAACTGGCTTTACAACTACAACTTCCATTGGAACTAGATGTTGCCTTTCCTGGGGGAACCTTGCCTTGCATTCTATTATTGTATTCGCTTCAATCGCTCCTAAATCGGCGAATTTACATTATGATGTCGAAGCTGAACGGAGCCAACATGAACGAGTAGATACTTCCGTAGAAGCATAATCGATTTTCTGGTTAAATACATTATAAGATTATCGAGCAAATAGCAGTTGAAAAGGCTGTTAGTTTCTTTTGTGCATCTTTCTCCCATGCTTTCTCTGTTGACCGAGAATGTCATGAAAGAAACATCAGTCTACACAACAGGTCAAAGCCTTTTTTGGGGTCCAAGGGTCTCGCCCCCTACTACCCAATTCCTGACCCTACCACCTATATTTGATTGGATGGCGCAACCATAATTGAAGCAATGGATTTAGTAGCTAGCTCAACTCCATTTAACAGGGCCTTAGTGAGAGATGAATGTGCCACACTTTTCCCTGATTCAGAAAGCACACCGTAGAAAGATTCTAAATATGTGGAACGGTCCCAGAAAGGAGTTGAAGATTCCACCTGAACCAGGGTCGTGCTAAAACGGTTGACCCCGATCTTGTTCAAGTTGCTTTTGATATTCCCTAGCTTTTCCCCTCCGCCTACTATCTAGCTGCAATCCTTCCCTTACCGAATCAGGCCTTAAGCCTCTGAACTAGCATTACAAACAACAGCTTATCGATGCTCCTTAGCGGTGAAGTCCCTCAAGAGATGAAGACGTAAGCTTTCCTTATGATCCTTGGCCTTGTTTGAAAGTCTCACTTATCTTTCGTCCACCTTTTTTCCCTGACTTTTAGCGATAGTCAGATGAACTTGTTACTTCTTAAGGTTGTCCTCTCTCGGCTGGATGTTGATCCAAGGCCAATCCTCACTCGACAGCCTAAAGGCATGGCCTAAATCGATAGAAATGTCTCGCCTAAGAGTTGGGAACAACTAAAAACAAAGTGACAAACAAGTGCGTGATGATTAGCGTAGCGCATTGATAAATACTTTTCTCCAGCGACTTTTTTTCCTATATTCTAATGGCCCACTAATTTGATATCCATAAGGATATAGAGCGAGTCCACCCAAATTCTGTATTGATTCGCCTATTGGTCAAGTGGCCTAAAGCTTATATAAGGATGTCAATCATAGTTGCTTTTGTCCAAAAATCTCAGTCTCAAGGGAAGTTAGTACTTTCATCAGCATACAACTATCCGTTGTATTGCGCTCTCCAAGTTTGTTTGTGTCCCCTTTCTTCTTTATGATGGTTCGACCCTAATTCCAGCGAGGAGTGACTCATTGAAGCTCGGATATAGAAGGGCTACTCTAATCACTCCAGTCACATCCGGATTTGATCTATCTACTCAACAATTCATCTAGTGACTTATAAGCTCATGTTTCTACGATCTTAATTTGTATTTACTTACGTTCAAATGTGACAAGAAAGCTTGGAGATGGAAAATTCATCCGCTAGTTTTTATAAATTTGAGATTTTTCCACATCAACAACATCCAATGAATTTGCAAGGGTCCCTACTACCTAGATGCGGAAACTCGTTGGTGGGTGCCAGAGAGGAAGCCGGCCTATTAAGCGTAAGCTCTACGTGGATGCCATTACTTGACTCAATCTATCAAGGTGATGAAACAACGAAGCTCTTTCTCGATGTCAAGAGCACATATGACATCTTTCTTTCTGATTTGCTTTGCCACCTCTCCTAAACTTCCCCTAAAAGAAGCCTGGGAATTGAATTCGAGATTGTCTCACTCGACCTCCTCGCAAGAACACACCTAAAGATAGACATGAGCACCGGGCTAATCCTCTTTTGGGCATGTCTTTTTTCCCAAAGCGAGTTCGTCGCCCATCGTAGCAGCACCATCTGCAAAAAAATTGTCCCTTTTTAAGGCATTTACCTCAATGAACCTAGGAAAAAGAATACAAAAAATTTGATAGGCCATTGGTCAACAACCAACCACATCTATAGTTCTAATTACTCTGTGCAAGAAAGACTCTATTTATGGAAGTCGCATTATTGGTCGATGACATGATTTTGGAATATATGGTTCTTTTGGAAGATGGATCTATAAGAATTCACCAATCCCCCAAGCTAACCTTGGTATGGAAGTAATGCATGAACGAAACAAGGAAACCCATAGGTTGCTGCCACAAATTCCAGAAGTAGCCTGATTGACAACTTTTTTGGCAAAGTTACAACAGGCGAGGAAGGAAAACAAGGGATTGATTGCACTGGTGGCTTTTGGCCCTCGCTCGAAAGAAGTAACCCTAAAATTAGATAAGTTGCTTCTACTAGTGTCTTGCCTTAAAGACAAGCGTTTGACCAAGGGTTGGAGGAGTTCCAAGGTGAGCCTTGTTTTGTTATTCTTGCTGCTCTGGGATTGTGTGAAAATATTCTTTAGTTTTTTCCTTTGTTAATTCTAGGTTGTACGTCAATCCAGATTCGGCATAGATAATAGATCTTCCTATGTTATACTATTTCATGAGTTGATTTGGGAAGTTTTTTCCTGAAAGTTTCAACCTTTTATGTCTCTATATTCCAATTGACTTATAGGTAGTTCGATACTTTTGATTCTTGTCCTTTTGCCCACTCTCCATTCACACGGTTCTCAAAATAGAGGAGAAAGGGAGGGCAGTAGGTACCACGAGCCCTCTGTCCCACACATCTATCCAGCTACGTGATATCAGTTTTAGTCTTCGCCTCTAGAAAGCGCCTTCTAGCCTTTAAGAGAAAATAGTAGGTAGGTTTTTTTGCTTTTCCTTCTCGAGCTTCTATTTCACCCCTTAAAGGATATTTAGGAAAATCAAGTATCTCTTTCATTTTTTTAAAAGGAAGTAAAGAGAATGGGAGATTAGTGAAGCTAGCAATCGATATAAGCTCAAAAAATTCCCAAGCCCCATGCAATGTGGCATGGCTCGCTTGTGACTCATTGAGGAAGGGGCATGGTTCGAGATTATATGAAGCTATTTGATATGTATCGACTCGAAGAAGCAACCTGGCAAAAAAGAGATAAGGAGATTACCCTCTTAAGATAAGAGTTCGTTGGCTTCTTTAGCCACAAAGATAGTTATTAAATCGTTAGCGCCGTAGATATAAATTTAACAATAAGAGAAGTGTCAGAGTTCAAGCAGAATTACAGTTCATAGAAGATAAGTTCTAAGAATTTATTTACCGACCGTTTCCCTTGTGATAGACCTGGAAGAGGGGTTCGAGCTAGGATGGCTTCTGACCTAAACGGGGTAGTACCGTAGGGAGTTTTCCATAAAAATATAAAAAATATATAGTCATTGGATGAAAAATCAAATAATAGAAATATTCCTCGGGGCTTAGAGAGAGTTGTCTCTAGGTATTCTCTACTTACCCACCTGTATTTCCATCCCCGACTAAGGCCACCGAACTCATGTGGACACTCCTCAACCTGAGCGGCGGTTTTATTCCTAGGCTACAATAAGCAAATCGAAGAACGAGCCATTGTGCAAGAATGCGAGAATATAGCAGGAAAGCAGGCAGGGGAACAGGAGACAGTCATCTTGACTCCTTGAGGTAACTTTCTTACTTTTCTTGCTTCTTTTCAGCTTTCACCAATAGCTTTTGAGCTAGGCCGATGAAACACTTTACTCGTTTTTCTATATTTTCAAAGTGATTTGGATTTAAGGGTCATTATTTTGTCATGAAGCCTTCGATAACCCATGGATTTTACCACCCATCATGTTTTGGTCCCCTTTCTTTGTAGTTTCACCGATGGAGATGAAAGCCCTTTATCCGGAGGATTTGGGAAAGGTTATGCAGGCGCGTGTTCATTTGTCGTTTGCAATTCCTGTACTTTTTCACCCACAAGCACCTTGCATTATATCATCCTAATTACACGGTCAAGCCCCTTATAAGAGACAATATATTCTACGATATTACTATCTATTCAAGGTGGGGCTGGGCAGTAGCACCGAGATCTCATAGAGGAGATAACATTGTGCATATCAGGGCTATTTCTGGGCTTCCTTGAGTTGAGTAAGCTCGGTAGCTAGTCTAGTAAAGTAAAATAGTCTTGATTCTTTTCCCTTCACTTAACATAAAGTAATGGTTTTTATGCAACGTCGAAAGGGTCCTGATGTAGTGGGATCATTCGAGGGCCCTAATTCCAGCGGAGAAAAATATGAATGAAAAATCTCGCTAAATAGAATTGGGTCATGAATCTAAGAAATAGTGTCGCCCTACTGAAGTACCTAAGGTGCGCTCCACCCGGTGACTAAGAAATTGGCTTATGACCTCCCCCTCCATGCCATGCGGTAATTATTCCTCTAAGAAGCATATCATAGGTAAGAAAGGAAGCCAGGACGATGGAAGAGCCATGGCCCATATGATGGGTAACTATCTCCTACGGTTTGGAGAGGACTCAACTGTTACATGTATATCGACGAGGGATCTCAGATTGCATGGCAGGTCTACCCCTTCGAAAATTGGTAGATCATCAGTCTGACTACTAATAAGAGGAATCTGCCTATCGATCCAGACATTCCTTTAACATGTCATCTAAGAAAACCTTACTTCTAAAGCAAACCAGACTGAAAACAGTAGAGAAAGACTTTTTGAACCCCCTCTTGTATATGTAGAACAATAGCCCACCTTTTATACCTTTAATAGCGTGTCTAACAACGAATGCGAGAGAATGAGACTCATAGGTAGTTTACTATTATCAAAGAAGTCCTCCTTTCTGCCTTTGTGAGAGTTGGCCGAGGGGGCAAGCTGTGGAGCGAAGGGTCTTTCACCTTTGATTTGATGATAATCGTATCATCCTTGCCGCCTCACATGCTAATATTTCGATCTGTTGATCTACTACATCAGAGAGCGTCGAGAATCCTTTGGAAAAGGCGGTGAATGGCGTAGGGTAGAGTGCTTATTTCATTCCCTGGCGAGCAATGATGCTCAAATCGCTCCCATATATACGGTTAAGCAAGCCCTACCGCCAGCTTCCACCCTGATCAGTCTGCCCCCCTATTGCAAGGATTCGACGCCTCCACTTGATGGTGCAAGTGAAATGAATAGGCAGTGCCTACATCCTTAGATGATTAGGCGGTATGATTTGAATATACCACATCAATTCGTTATGTATGGATGATGAAATTCCATTGATACAAAGCCATTCGTTCTTTTTTCTCTGATAGATGGTCAGAACTTCCCCATATTCGTTACGCCTTTGATGTGAGGAATAAAACCTTCACACCAGCTGGAAGGTGAGGTTAACCAACACACCCAATAGGATAAGGCAAGTCAGTTTGAAAGCAAGGCAAACAACCTTTGCCTCTTGGTGGGACTACCCATCCCAACCAGGGGTATGCTAATAAGAGTTGACATGAAATGGATCACGGAAGAAGATGTATATGATGAATGATTCAATCCCCTCTCATCCACACGGGTCTTGCTTGATGGGAGAGAGAAAGCTTTCGGACTACCTTTTCCAGCATGAGGCCACCTACTACATCATGCCTGATTGCATCTTACTCTACTGGTTCACCTTCAAAACAAGTCTCTGCACCTGAGACACATCCTTCTCCTATTGCTTATTATTTTTCCTATATTGTGGTGGCTTATTCATCCCAACAATTTGGCCTTCTCTTCATCTATCTGAATCCTCAAAGAATCACTATTTCGATTAAAGATTTGCCGCGAGCAGAATTATGTTCCAAGGCTTCGCACCTAACCGACCTACCCACTCTTCAATCACGGTGTTCAGCGGGCGTAATACTCATCCTTCTTGAGCTTCCCATTAACCCATTTAATGTCGTGTTGTTGTCGTAGGGCGTAGTGAGCTCGATCTACTAAATCATAGGTTGAGCCGCGAGTTGGATTAAATATAATTGCGTTATGAAAGAACGTTCGATCATCAAACACTTGACCAACAAACCAATGCCCATCCATCCCTTGTCTCCGACCAGAAGATAGAGACTATGCTAGGAGCTTCTTTTCCTTCTGCCCAGCCTTGAATCGAATCTTGGATCAACGCCCTTTTTCGTTATTCCTGAGGCAGGTTCGGTGATTCATGCCATGTCGGATGAGCAAGATATGCGAAAGATAGGTGTCATCTTAATATAGATGGTTTTATTCCCCCTTAAAGGTGGTTTTGTTTGCTCTGGTCCAACATTCACATCTTCCCAGTAAGAACATTAAGAATAGTCCATTGCCTTGCTTCATGCCCCCTTCAAATGGTGAAATAACGACTATTCCTCCGACTGGACGATAAATGCTTGCTTCAAGATTGAACAACGAATCTCATGATTGTATTAGTCCATGTGAGCCAGATTTAGCCCAAAGTCTACTACTTTATGATGCAATTAATTATGGAAGTAGGCAGCCAATGTCGATGATAGAGAGATTACGGGAATATACTGACCGAGAAGGGTTTGGCACCTCGATGTCGGCTCTTCACCACCTGGGGTGTAGATAGCTTGGGTTCATCTGCAGGATGTGTGGAGAGGGCCTCAACTGGACCACTTAAAGACTCGTTGGCTCCGCGCTCTATTCGGAGCGCGTAGCCGGTAAGGAAGTCTTTATTAAGTTCGCAATGAACATCTTACTTGTGCCAGCAGTTTCCTTTCGTTTAGTTGGTGAAAGCTAAGGTTATTCCTTTAGGTCCCCGTTCAGGAGGCATTTTGAACATCTAATTGGAATAGACGAACTTGCAAAATGAATCTGTTTATCATAAAGGGATTTGTTGTTCCTCCTGACGGATTATTTATACTTATTGTAAATATCAATACTTAATGTTGTAAAAATATTTATACTTAATTAGTTTTAATCTTATGAAAAAGTGAACTAAAAAATGCACTTCAATTATTAAAAAAAATTGGGACAAAATTGAACCAAAGACACAAAAATGGGGACTAAATTGAAACAATGAGGTACATATGGGTATTAAATTGAAATCAGTACAATGACATTTGTCACACGTGGCATTATCCTGCCACGTGACACTAACATTGTCACGTGTGACAACATGCATGGACTTGACACGTGGCAACAACAAAATTTTGAAAAAAAATTAAAAAATAAAATAAAAAACTAGAGAGTGACACGTGGCATGTCGTTAACGACATTAATTATTTTTTTCTAAAAGGATCTAATTGAGATATTTTTTCAAAAGTGGAGACACAATTGACATTTTTTTTCCTGAATGTATCAAATTGACACATTCCTACCAAAGTGGGTATCATTCGAGTAATTAAACCTAGTTTGCATTTTAACAATGATGGTATTATGGTGATGTTATCACTACCGAAAAAATGGTTTTTAGTGGCATTAATTTAGCGGCAGTTTATTAAAATGCCACCATATTAAAAGAATTTTAAAAATTTATATAGTATTTACAGTCGGTTAAAAACCGACGAGATATTTTAACATGTATTTTTAAATAATTGTTATTTTTATGGCAAAAGTATTTGGGATTTGGTAGGTAAATCAGTTAATTGGCGCATCTCAATCATAGAAAATTTTACAAAGTTGATTTTATTCTTTTCGTACGTCATTTTCTCTTATGCTGGAAAATATCTTTTGTTCTACTAATCCATCCTCTCTCTCGTGGTAGCCATTCTTGTAAGCCATCTCTTCTCTTCATGCATTTTTCTTTTTCTAAGTGTTTTTTTTTTTATGATGATTTTTCCTTCTTGTAAGATATTAGATATTTTTCTTTTCGAATCATTTTTTTTTTGAAGTTTCAACTTCTCTTAATCCCTAATTTCAATCACTGACATTTTGTATTGGTTTTGGGGAAAGCTCAAGAACGTTGTTGAGGTTTTCCATTTCTCCTTCTATTCGCTTTCAATTTCCTATCTATATCCATTTCATTTCTCTTTTCCTCTTTCATTCTCTGTATTCTGCTACTTTTTCCA